>Ga0209542_10007997_pt1 | contig 19905 bp, 25 predicted proteins | sample RifCSPhighO2_01_FD_184028 | JGI IMG/M metagenome (GOLD analysis project Ga0209542, IMG submission 184028) | Soil microbial communities from Rifle, Colorado - Rifle CSP2_plank highO2_0.1 (SPAdes) (version 2) | ecosystem: Environmental > Terrestrial > Deep subsurface > Rock core/Sediment ...
ATTCTTTTAAAATCTCTTCACGATCCACACCATAAACCCTGGCCATTACCTGTGCTACCAGCTTTTCACTCATACCTATTTCAGTGGCTTCATAAAATGGAGCAACTCTACCCTGAAGTAGATATGAAACCATCCCAACCTCATCTTTACCTACTTCAGCAAAAAGTTCAGTTAAAATATCAATTAATACCAAGCGCGAAGATGTTGCTTCAAGTCTTTCAAAATACCGGGATAATCTGCCAAATGTCATTTCAAAAGAATTGTATATTAAATAAGTCCTTAAGACAAGTAAATTAGAGACGAGTTTCTTTCCAGATTTTCGCAAACTCTACAGCTCCCACTAGGGCAGCTATCCTGAATGGTTTTTGCAGAGTTGCAGCTAAATCAAATATTGTTATTTGATTCTGGAGCTCATCCAAATTACCTGACATCAATATAATTGGTAAATTGCTAAATCTGCTTTGAACCTCTTTTATTAAATCCAATCCATTTATAGAGGGATGCTTATAATTAAAGTCTGTTAGTATTAAATCAGGAATTTTAATAGAACCAGGTTTAATATCTGGATATATTATACCCATTCTCCCTAATACCCATTCAGGATTACCAAACGTTTCAACTTGAGAAATACCGCATCTTTCTTGTAAGGTAACACTTACTATCTCCAACACTTCGCCATCATCATCAATAACAAAAGCCTTTTCAAATTCAATATTCCTGCTCATAAATATATTATACTAAAAAATATCCTATAAATCAAGCTTTCAGGCTTAAAATTTACAAAAATTCATCTTTATTATAAAATTCTCTTATGGACCCTGTGGAATCCAATGAAAATTTACCATCTCCTGAGAAAAAAGGCGAAGAAAATTATCTTGAATGTGTTGATCCAAATTGTGAATATTACGGATTGATTAAACTCCATCCGCTAGTAAAACAAACTCCATGGAGTTTAGAGTCAGCACGCTTACTAGGTAAGGAAAAGTTAGCGACTGTTGAATGTCCGGGCTGTACAAGTGCAAGAGTGGTTCATTCCGCAGAAGAACTTGCTCCTGATATAAAAGATCCAAAAGCCCTGGATGCCTGGATACAAAAATATGTATCCCGCCCGCTTCCTGATTTTGCCCATAAACCACAAGATGTAGCGCTTGCTAAAACCAAAGAACAGTTAAGGTATGAGATAAAAGATCAAATAAACGATGGCCTTCCTGAAAAAAACATAAAACAGAGTTTAGTTTCTTATGCAAGCAGGGATTACCCCGCGGAACAATCTACTTAAGAACATACTGCGCTTTTTTAGTCCCACCGGCTTTTTTGACTAAACCTTTCTGGCGCAAAAATTTAAGCTCACGTAAAACTGTATCATCTGAAAAATCAGGGAAGACTTTTCTGAAATCCTTATTTGACATCCCTTTGTGCCTGTGCAAATACTCCATAATAATCATTTGCCGCTCGTTTAACATAAGTTGCTCCCCCAGCTTATCTTTAACTCTTGCATCTACCGAGATTCTTTGAACTTTTTCTTTCACTCTATTTAGTTCAATAGCTACACCTTCTACAAAATATTCAAGCCAGGGAGTTAAATCCCTCTCATGAGTATCTAAAACCAGCTGATTCGAAACCGCTTGCAAAGTTAAGTAATAGTTCATTGGATTTTCATCAAAATATTCCTCAAATGAGAAAAATTTCCTTATATCATAACCATCTAAAAACATAATCAGTGTTGCAACTGCTCTTGCCACCCTGCCGTTTCCGTCTGCAAATGGATGAATTCTTGCAAGTTCATAATGAATTATTCCGGCTTTCATAACCGGGTGAGTTTCTCTTGCATCATCAGAGTTAATCCAGCCAACCAGATCTTCAATTAAATACGGCACTTCTGCTGCAACCGGGGGTGTATAAGAAATTTGGCCTGTTCTTGTATTTTTGATAACAACCTGTTTTAATCTAAAATGTCCTGAAACTTCATTCGGGAGAATTTTATCAGTTGTCAGTCTGTGTATTTCTAGAATAGTTTCAATAGTAAATTGGTATCTACCCGAAGTCCCGATTTGTGCAGCTATTGCATCAATAAATTTTAGAACATTTCTATAATTTAGGATTTCCTGTATATCACGATCCCGGGCTACCACTTCAGCCCCATCCAATACATCTTTGACTTCTTCCTCAGAGAGTGGATTTCCTTCAAGATGAGTGCCATGATGTATAGTACGCTCAACCGCTTCTTTTCTAAATTTCGCTTCCCATGCAGGGACCAACGGAGAATTCATAATTACCTCTCGTGCGGCATCAGTTCTCCCGACATTTTTTAGTATTTGATTGGTAACAGTATACTTCGGTATAAACATAAACTATTTTTTTGTCTTCCCGTATATTGTGCTAAGAATCCAAACTGAGAGCACTAAAAATATTAATATCCAAATATATTTAGTCAAAATAATCAGGAACACCTCTCCTATTGCAAAAACAAGTATTCCCCAGAATGAAACCCAGGCAAGAGTTGACAAACCTGCAAGTATCAAAAACCATAAAAAATTTAATTTTATCGCTCCCGCAGCAAAAGAAATAAATGAACCTATATTCGGATGAATGAAACCCAGCATAAAAGTTTTAACTCCATACTTTTCGAGTTGATTCTTTGCTTTTTCAATAAAAGAACCATAACCTAACCTTTTTATTAGTTTCCCAAAACCAAAATATCCCAGTAAAAAGTCGATTATAAATCCAAAAATTGCACCGGATGTTCCTGCCAGTACAGCTAATGTTAAATTCACTTCTCCTGATCTTGCAAATATTGCTCCGAAAGCAACTGCTACAGTCCCAGGGACGAACAAATTCACCAAAACCAAAGCTTCCAGAGCTGCGCCTATAAATATCACCTCATAGCCAAATCTCTCATAGAGCGAGGAAAGGTGTGCAATAAGTTCTGCTGAGGTTGGAATTGTTCCTCTTAGAGCAATTAAAAATCCAACGTAGAGCGATATTAAAACAATTGGAACAATTAGCTCAGTAGATAAATCCAGTCTTAGAATTTTGGTAAATTTGGACAGCACAAACTCGATTATTGCACAATTCCCGCAAAAAATCCATTCTTTGTACCTAACCGGTGCCTAAAATCAGTGCCAAAAGTGCCATTCTTATGTATAATCCGTTTTTTGCCTGCTCAAAATAAACAGCCATCGGACTTGAATCTATAAGAGGATCTATCTCACCTGCTCTAGGAAGCGGGTGCATAATAATAGAGTAATTCGGCAAAATACTGAGTGTTTTCTGATCAATTTTATAGCTATATTTCCCTGCATCCCCCTTTATATACTCTTTAGGAATCCTTCCTGCACAAATAACATCCGGTTTAATTTCACTTAAGTTTTTATTTAATTTTCTCATATCTATAACATCGTCTATATAATTTGGGTTTTTAAACTCCGGGGGCATCTCTAAGCCTTTTGGAGAAATTCCATAAATTTTGTTTGTCCCAAATTTATTTAACCCAAGCACTAATCCATGAAATGTTCTGTAATGTTTAGGATCGCCTACAAAAGCTATTTTTAAATTATTCAAGCGCTTGAATTTTTTTTGTATTGTATACAAATCCAGAAGTGTTTGAGTGGGGTGGTGATTTGGCCCATCACCAGCATTTATAACTGGGATATTTAGAGTATCTGCGGCGATCTTAGCCGAACCAGAATCTGGATGTCTCAAAACTAAGAGATCTGAGTACCCTTCCATAATCTTAAGAGTGTCACTAAACGATTCCCCTTTATTGATTGAAGTTGAGGAAATATTACTAAAACCAATCACGCCAGCTCCTAGTCTTTGTGCAGCACTACTAAAAGATTGATGAGTTCTTGTTGAGGGTTCAAAAAAAAGTGTAGCTACAATTTTTCCCTTTAATAAATTAGGATTTACTTTTTTCTCATATTTTTTTGCAATTTTAAAAATATATAAAATCTCACTCCTGTTAAAATCATCAATACTTATTATATCCCGCCCTTTCAAACTTTTCATCAAATAATGATTAAGTTTAAATATCCTGTTATACTATGTCAACAGTGGCAAATAACTCTCAAGAGGAACGATCATTCCACAGGGAACTAATACATCAACTTATTACTCTTTCAACCTCAGGGTTCGGGTTGGTAGCAGCACTTGCCTGGAATGAAGCAATTCAAACTTTTGTAAAAGAGTATGTCCAAAGATTTTATCCAAATCAATCAGATTCCATTTCAAAATTTATCTACGCCATAATAATAACCTTTTTTGCAGTTTTTGTTACTTATCAGCTCTCAAGGCTTGCAGCTAGGGTTAGTAGTAAGTAATCCCAAAGAACAAAAAATCTATATGTCGTATAGTTGAACGGCCGTTCAATGCTACGACATATGTTATTATGTGTTTATGCAAAAAGGTTTTACGCCGATTTTACTTATCATTCTGATAGCTTTAGTCACATTAGGTGGATATTTTACCTATCAAACTATTAATAAAAGTTCTCCACCACCAAATGAGATTGCCTGTACCCAAGATGCTAAACTTTGTCCGGATGGATCCTATGTTTCCAGATCCGGCCCAAACTGCGAATTCTCCCTTTGTCCAACTCCCAAGGAATCCACAAATTCAGCTGATATTTCAAACTGGAAAACCTTTATTTTAGATAATATAACGTTTAAATACCCTCCTGATTGGCAGGACCCGGAATTTATTATAACTCAAACAGAACAATCAGCTGAGATAAAGAACCTTAACCACTCACAAAGAATTGTGATATTAAGCGGAATAAATAAAGGGTATTCCGAGCAAGAGCTTTCTGAGTTTATTAATTCATCCACTGAAGGGGGAGGAGAAAAATTGATCTTAGATGGTAGCGAGGCTGCAAAGGGTAGAGTTACTCACCAAGGATCCAAAATAACCACAGTTTTTGTTACTGCCAAAGATAAATTAACTCAGTATAGTATCTCTCTACAAGTTTCTGAGTCATATTCTGACCAAGAGATTGATAAATTATTCAACCAAATCCTCTCCACCTTCAAATTCCTACCTTAGATTTTTAAGACTCTTGCTTTGAAACAAAGGGCGTTAAAAATTTCGAATCTTTTACTATCAGGGGGAACCGGATACTGACCGAGGCGAAGCCGAAGGAATATCCGAGGGGGTGAGCCCCCGATCAGTAAAGTGAGAAATTTAGCCCGACTTTCCAGCAAGAAACTTTTGCCATACTTTTGGTTACAAAAGTATGAAGAAAATGTATCTAAAATTAATTTATAGATTCTTCGCTTCGCTCAGAATGACACCATTGTTTACCCTTAAAATCCTTGATCCATCCAGGAATTTTTTAGGAATATGCTCAAGCTCAACTGTAGCTATTATAGTTTGTTGTTTACCTACAATTTCTATTACACTGGCCCGGTGTTGCCCATCCAGTTCTGAGAAAACATCATCTAAAAGTAGGATTGGTCTGATCCCCATCTTATTAGCCATAAATTCCAGTTGTGCCAGTTTAAATGCCAGTGTAGCTGTACGCTGTTCCCCTCGGGAACCAAAATGGGCAAGGTCACGTTCGCGCATGGTTCCTGATTCCACATCCGATGAGTCAGAACCCACATCGGATGTGTCTGCTAAAGTTATGCGAAAATCATCTCTGTGTGGCCCAATCAAAGTCATTGCAGCTGCAATTTCACGGCTACTATATTCAAACAACCTATCCATAACCAGTTCACTTTGCATATATTCAAACTTAAAATTTCCAAGAAATTTTTCTAATTTGTTTACAAAATCAAAAAAATTCTTTCTTTTCTCGCTTATAACCCTTCCATTACTAATTAGCTCTTCAGTCCAATAATTTAGCTCATCCATCTTCCCTACTCCCTCCCTAATTTTTTTTAAAATTCTATTTCTATTTGTTAAAATTTGCTCATACAAAGTTAGTGTTTTTTTATAATTTAAGTCTACTTGGACAAGTGCTAAATCAAGATGCCACCGTCTTAGTGCAGGAGCTCCCCTTACCATGTTGATATCACTTGGATAAAAAATTACTGCTGGCAGATTCCCTACAAAATCCACCACTCTTCTTGGAATCCCATTCATTTTAACCCTTTTGCCAAATTGACCTTCTGCACTCTGAAGAGTAATTTCAAGAGATTGCTTCGCAACGCTTCCAATCTCATAAACTTCGGCTCCCACCCTACTAAAATCCTCCCCTTCTTTAATCAATTCCACTTCAGTTTCCACTCTTTGAGATTTAGTAGTAGATAAAAAATAGACACTCTCCAGCAAATTTGATTTCCCGACTGCATTATTACCCAGTAAGATCGTGGGTCTTTTATCAAATTCCAGGGAGAGATTTGAATAATTACGAAAATTTTGAAGATTTAATTTTTTAAGAAACATCTACTTTCCACTTTTCACTTTCTATCCCAGTGTTCAAGTCCTAAAAATTCTCTTATAGAATAAGGTATATACTTTTCCGGTAAAAAAATCTCTGGTTTTAGTGCAATTATCCCAATTATAAATATAATAATTCCAAGAGTTATATAAATAGGGACTACTCCAAAAAGATCTGCAAGCCCTCCTGCCAAAACTACAGGCAAAAGTGCAAAAGCATTCATCATAACTCCTAAAACTGCAAAAATTTTACCCCTGTTTTCTGAATTTGTTGCCTCCTGCAGTATAGTCTGGGAGGGAATAATAATTGAAACAGCAGCCGCTCCCAATAGAAATGCTCCTACTGCAAATGTCGATGAAAGGGACGGAGCATTAAAAAAGTATCTTAAATGAGGAATATATTCTGGAAGATCAAGCGCGTTAAATATTCTGGCAAGAAAAGGGGCAATCCCGACTGTAAAAAGTAAAATTCCTCCCATAATGACTGCAGGAATAACAATGAACCGTCTCGGTTTACTTTGGAAAAATCTTCCAACAACTAAAGCACCTGAAACCATACCTGCACCCAATGGTAACATTAAAAATACCGAGGCATCTGTTGCTTGAATTCTTAAGACCCTTTCCATATATGATGCTATCGTAACTGCAAGTACACCAATCATCCCTTGAATTCCTGATAATAACACTATTGCACAGACAATGCTCAACTTCCCCTTTACAAAAAAATATGTGGATTTTGTTTCAGTTAAAATCAAATTTAGGATTCCTGACGAGAGTGTATGTCCATTCTTCGTTTCAAGTTTGGGAAGGCCATGGGAAATAAAAAAAGCAGCAGATAAACAAATGGCTCCTGAATAAAAAATTGCATCTACTCCAAAAAGGTTAAAAACTGGACCTGCCAGAGTATAACCTATCATAAAAGAGCCATACAGAGTAAATGAAAATAGAGTATTTGCCCAAAAGAGATTACGCTTTGAAATAAGTAGTGGTATTGAAGAATTTTCAGCAGGCATAAAAAATTGATTTAGAGTATTAATTAAAAAAGCATTAACTAGAATTAAAGGAAATGATGGTTTTATAATTGTGAAGAGAAAAATAAGTATTGCAAGAAGAAAATCTATAATTATAATCACTTTTCTTTTATCCCAAAGGTCAACAAAAACTCCTGCTGCAATACCAAAAATTAGGGCAGGAAGATAAAATGAAATTATAAGAGCAGATACTGCAAAATTTGAATCTGTTAGCTTAAAAACCCAAAGAATTAAGGCAAAATTTAGCGAGTTTACTGCAAGCTGCATTAGAGCCTGATTTATCCATAAAAATTTAAATCCCCTGTTTGATAAAACAGAGGAGAAGTTTGGACTAGACATATTAGAGAATTGTACCTTAAACCGGACTTTTTACAAGAGGAGGTGGGTTTTGAGTTTTTTGCTCCCTCTTTTGAAACTGGGGAAAATGAATATTTGAGAAAAAAGTCCTAACTTTACCTAAAGCTAATTTTAATGGATGAGTATCAAGATTTACAGGTTCCCGGGGATGCTCGTATAATTCAACAAGCTCATCCGCTGTAAGTTTACTGGCATCGTTAATATTTCCGCCATTTATCTTATATGCTTCTCTTGCCACTTTTAATACATTAGGTCTAATAACCGGTTTTACTACCTCACCTGTGTCATCTGCTCCATTAGACATAGTATTAAAAATGGCTTCTTTAGTAACAGCCATATATACTTATAAAAAACCTTTTATAAGGTCTTGTCAAGACCCTTTTTAAAATTCTTCTTTATAAGCTCTAATATTTCTTTTTTGAACCTTTCTTTAGAAAACTTTCGGGCATTAGCTCTGCAATCTTTAGTCTTAAATTTTATCCCACTGAATTGTTTTATACCTTCCATCAAACTATCTACTGTTACCTTCCCACTATCCCCCTTAAATAAAATTCCAGTTTTACCATCTATAATTGTTTCCAGGTACCCGCCTGATGCAGGTGCAATGACAGGGGTTCCGGCTGCCTGAGATTCAACAGGCACTATTCCAAAATCTTCATCTCCGGAGGCTAAAATCGTTGCTTTTGCACCAGAATAAAGCTTAATCAATTCCTCATCACTAACAGATCCCAAAAACTGAACGTTTTTGTTATTTGTTATTTCAGATTTATAATTTTCTAATTCCGGTCCAGTTCCAACTACTTTAAGTGGAAATCCTAATTTTCCACAAGCTTCGATAATAACATCCACCCCCTTTCCTCTAACTAACCTCCCAACAGTCAAAAAGTATTTCCTAGACATTTTTCCCACGATCGGAGGATATTTGTCTATGCCCACTGGAGGATAAATTACGATGGAGTCACGTCTATAAAACTTTTTTATCCTATCTTGAATATTTTTAGAATTTGCAACCAAAATATCCGGACGCTGAGATACTTCAAAATCAACAATCCTTAAATAATGATTCATTATTTCTCCAACTATTCTGGTTATAAAATGCTTCTTATAATTAAATGAGGTTACGTAACCATATAAAAACCTTGGCGGGGTATGAATATAACTTATATGGAGTGTTTGCGGCTTTGTTATTACTGATTTTGCAAAATAAACTGCAGAGGATGAGGAAATTACCAGATCATACTCTGATAAATTAAAACTTTCAAAAATATTTGGTGCAAAAATTCGTAAGGGTGAAATTAGTTTATTTGCGAAAGGTAAATGTTGTATCCAGGATGTGCGGATATCCCAACCACGAAAGGTCTCTCCTTTTGAACCTAAAGCCTTTTTATTATAGTATGCTGTATAGAGGGGTGCTTCTGGAAAAATTTCATGTAAAACCTCCAAAACTCTCTCTGCTCCCCCATATTCACGCAGATAATCATGTACTAATGCAACTTTCATTGAAGTAATTGTATCAAGATTTTATGGACAGGGTCTAGGGTTTTATAATTCTTAACATCGGTGAAATACTCTGTGTCATTTCTAAAGTTACAGGGATATTTTTAGATACTAGATTTTCTATTAACCTTTGTCCATTCCTTCTTTCTTCTTTAGACCATTCCATTTGATCTGAAATCCATGGCTGAAGTTGTAATTGCCCACCAGGTTTTAATATGCGCAGTGCCTCAGAAACCGCCCCATTAAAAACATACCTATCGCTTATCAAGAATCGACTGATGCATTGAAGAGAAAAACAAAAATCCACACTTGAATCTCGAAAAGGTAAACTGCCGGCTATTGCTGCTACATACATCTTCCTCTCATTCTCTAATGACGATAGGAAAATATGTTTGTTTCTTTCGTATTTTTGTATATAGTCTTGTTCACCTTCATCGACAAGATTCTCTAATTCTTGCATTTTAAGATTTGGGGATTGTGATAGTATAAAGTATAGCTGCTCATTTCTTTGATTTTTAAGTTTTTCATCAGCTAAAAAATCATCCGCATCACTATTTAAGTCAACAATATTTTTAAATCTGTAGTCTACTGCAAATGCCTTTGCTCCGTTTTTGCGGAGTTCAACCACAGCGTTCGATAATCCTGAACCGATATCAATCATAATTAAACCTGATACTTTTTTTGGTAAATCAAGTGTTCTTTCAACTGATAAAAAATCCAGTGCTGTTGGAAAGGAATCCCTTGCTAATAATATTTCTCTTCTACAAGTTTCTAGATTCATGATGTTCTATTTTACTCCCTAATAGTAAATTTTGCAAATTATAGGATAACAAAAATTTTAAATATTTTTTAAAACTTCAACAAGCTCATCCATACTTAATTTTGTAGGTTTAGAATCCGGAGCGCTTCCGCTTCCACATATTACCATTTTGTGGCTTTGGTGCAAAAACCAGCCGGCTTCAGAATCCATTTCTTTCACTTTATTGTATACAGGTTCCAAATCTACCCCCTCTTTTGAGGTATAAAATTGTATTGAGGAATATTTAGGATCTTTCATTAAATAAACCACCCCGTCTTGACTGTCACAAAAATCCCTGTTAACAGAAGTTCCAACTACTGCATAACCTTTCCCCCATTTAGTCTCCATCTCTAATCTTTTTTCCCATTCTCTTTTAGCTTTTTGTTTATTTATTAATGTTTGATAAACTCTATCTAAAATCTTTAGCCCAAGCTCAACATTTTCATTTGAGGATTTCTCTCCTCCAAAAACTCTAATAAATCCAGGGGTGCTAAATTCCGGATATTGAATATTTTTTAATCTCCCAAGATCATCAAGGCGTACAAACTCAACAAGCTCCTCAAGAGCTTCTCCTGATATTTCAGAAGGAGTAAAACCCTCCTCTTTTAAATATTTATAGACTAGTGACGTCGCACTATCATCCAAATCTCCCTTGTGTTCATCAAACTTTCCTCTACCAACACCAATATAAATCTTGCCCCCAGATTCTTCGGCTGGTAAATTCCCGGCCGCAGCTGAAACAAATTCTATTTCTGCATCTTTGAAATCAGGATGAAATTTCATAAATAACCAGATCCCGGTGATATCATCTAGGTGCGGGTTAATATGTGTAACTAACGTTTTACTCATTTTATGATTTCAGTACAGACATTTTATACTTCCAGATTTTCGGATCAGAGGTAATTAAAGTTAAATTTTCAACTTTTGCCTGGGCAATTAAAATTCTATCAAACGGATCTTTATGATCCTTATGAATAGGTAATTTATCAAACTCAATTATATGATTTAAATTTATATTTAATACTTCAAACCCAGATATCTCAAAGATCTGTTTCGTGCTTGTTTTTAAGGGAAGTTTTCCTGATTTTGCTTTTATACTAATTTCTATAGTACTCACCACACTGACTAAAATTTGATTATTTTTATCTTGAATGATTTTGTATACCAAAGAGTTTAATTTCTTATCATCATCCATCCACCAAAGAAGTATATTGGTGTCCAGAAGATATTTCATTTGGGAAATATATCTCCATCATAAAATAACTTATTTATTTCCTCGTCCTCATCGTTAAACTCATCAGAAACAAAAATTTTCCCTTTTAGAAGTCCTGATTTGCGAAATTTTGCCTTCTCTTTATATTCCACGAGTTTAGCCACAGGCTTCCCTGCTTTAGCAATAATTATATCTTCACCTTCCTTAGTTTTTTCAATTAATTTGGAAAGGTTAGTCTTTGCCTCATGAATATTTACTATTTGCATACTGTAATCTTAGCTAACTTAGCTAAGTTTAACAGTTTGCATCGCTGCTGTCAACCTAGAGTTATAAACTTATTTCACATCGGGAGTGGAAGAAAGAGTAGTCCAAAAAAAGAAAGATCCATCCATTTTCCATAAATCCAGGTATCTCTTTAGAATCCCAAATAAAAAAATTACTAGATGAAGGAGCATTTAGGAAACATCAACTTATCAGAGTATTATTATTTTTGATTCCGATCGTAAAAGTATAGCAATATACCAATCAATATAATTATTATCGTGAGAATAATCGGGAAGTAAAGCATTAATGCTAAGATTCCAATAGCTTCACCAAAACCACTAGCAAACCCTTCCGATGTGCCTCCCAAGGGAAGAAGATTTTGTAGTTGAAATTCCATAGGGAGCAAATGTAATCTCCATAAAATTATGTACAATGCATATAAAATACTTCCTAATATCAGAAAGTACCAAAATCTTTTCAATATTCTCATAATTCCATACTAATATTAGATGTTACATAATTCAAGCCCGTATCCTGTAGATTTAAACATCTCCGGTCTTACAGGATCCTCGCAATGACGAAGGATGTATGTCATAATGAAAATATGCCCATTCTTAAAAAGCTTATTTTTGCCCTTCCTTTTTTAATTTTCCTTGCCTGGTTTTATTACCAGCTTAATTTCTTTTTTAAAGATATCTACATTATTTTTGGTTTAAATTTCTCCGTTTTAATTCAAATCATCTGGCTTATTGTTGCTTTGGGACTCTTAAGTCTTTTTTTTGTTATCTTCTCTTGCCTCTGTGATGACTGGAAATTTATATTGCCAGTTTCGATTTTAGGATCTTTAATATCTTTTGTAATTTTCCCTATCCCGGGAGGCCTTGTTATTTGGGTAGGGACACTACTTAGCCTTATATTTTCTTATTTAATACTAAATAATAAACTCAAAACCTATTTAACCTTTCAATCAAATGTGCTTCTTACCCCTTCAATTAAAACTTTGGCCGGGTTTTTAATACTGACAGCATCTCTTAGTTTCTACTTTTTTGCAAAAGAAGAGATAAAGACAAACGGATTCAGGGTTCCTGATTCTTTAATTGATACAGCTTTAAAATTTGCAACTCCGCAAATTCCTGATGTAAAGGGTGAATCCATAGCCCAAATTTCACTTACTCCGGAACAACTTGAACTTTTAAAACAAAATCCGGATTTAGTTCGTCAGCAAGGAATTGATCCTGCTATTTTGGATTCACTTCCTGTCTCAAATACTTCCCAACAATCCAGCCCATCCGGATCTATGCAAACTAACTCCAATGAATTAGTTAAAAATCTCCTGCAATCTCAAATTAAAAATCTTGTAGAACCCTATTTGAATTTAATTCCAGTATTTTTAGCTGGTTTGTTTTTTGTTACCATGCATTCATTCCATTCAATCTTTTCCATTGTTTATTCAATTTTAGTACCATTAATATTTTGGATTCTAGAAAAAACCAAATTCATTATGTTTGAAAAAGAACAAAGAGAGGTTAAAAAAATGGTGGTTTAAGCTAACTTCAAACCTTTTATTCCTTGAAAATCTTTTTTATTTAAAGTTAAAAGTTTGGCTTTATTTAATATGGCTGTGGCAGCAATAGCTGCATCAGCAAATTGAGGTCGCGGTCTGGTATCTCTCATTATTTCTCCCGCCATTTTAGCCGTTTTATCATCATATGCCAGTAAGATAAATTTACCAATTAATGCCAGGAAAAATTCCTCTTTTTGTCTAACCTTACTGCTTTCACCTACATACAGTTCTTGAATCGTAATTACAGGTATAGCCAATTCTGATTCGGATATTGATCTTAACAAAGATTCTAAATGTACATTTTCATTATCTGGTTGCCTAATATAATCAATAATAACGTCTGTATCCAGAACTACCATGCTTCTCTCATTTTCTTGGCAGCTCTAAGCTCTACCCTTCTTCTTATTTTTTGTTCTTTATCATAGGCTTCCCAATCTACATCTTTAAATGCTTCTCTGGCTTCATCTAAAACTTCCAGTAATGTTTTATTTCTTGATAATTTGAATGCTGCTCCGTTCTTACTTTTTCTAACCTCAAATTTCTGTCCAGGTTTAATCCCCATACTCTTCGGTATAGTTACAACGGTAGAAGATCCAAGTTGAAAAGCTGAAACAATTTGAGCCATATATATGATTTTATCATTTCATATATATGAAATCAAGCATTAATTTGACAAATCTGCTGCGGCCTTGGAATTTTTGTTTATTGATCTTGAAGTAAATCTGGCCTTTCCATAAATTCCGCTAAATGTCTCAGATTACATCTTTCCATCAGCATTATTAGTCTTCTTGAACCATAATTAAAAAAATCAGTACCAACATCAGATTGATTGAGTTTACCTTGCCAAAATCTAACTGCCGATTCTACACCATAAACCATAAATGATCCCTTATTCTCCACAGGAACTCGCTCTAAGAGAACCTTCGTTGAATCGAGTGTAAACTGATCAATCGCATCCCAAAATTTTGGGATTTGATCTAGCAAATATTGTTCGACTTCTTCATATGGTTGCAAGCCTTGTGCTGCAGCCAGCACTGCATTAGCAGGCACATCAATAGTAATGTATTCAAAGATACTTTTTTCTTGTTCTCGATTTAGGGCACAAATCATACCACTGATGATGGCTTGTTTTTCAAGTTCTACTTCACTCATATTGTTAAAGATTTCATTTCTCCCCAGTTGGGGCCGACTTTTAAATCAACCACCACAGGCACGGAAAGTTTTAGGGCATTTTCCATTTTTTCTTTAACCATTTTAGCAATTTCTTTATAAGAGTTCTCATTACATTCGAACAGTAATTCGTCATGCACCTGGAGAATCATTTCACAAGAAAGAGATCCTGAAACAAGTTCAGGATGACGTTTTATTTTTCCTTTATACTTTATACTTAATACTTTATACATTTCCCGATCTATATCTACCATTGCCCGCTTTATCATATCTGCTGCTGTACCTTGAACAGGATGATTTATTGCAGCTCTCTCTCCAGCTGCTTTTAACATTCTATTTCCAGCTTTAAGTTCTGGAATATACCGTTTTCTTCCCCATAAAGTTTCAACATAACCATTTTTATATCCGAACTCCAAAGTATTTTGCATCCAATCCCTAACCATACTAAACTGCTCAAAATATTCAGAAATATATTGCCTGGCAAGTTCATATTCGACGCCCAGTTGTCTGCTGAGTGCATGAGGACCTTGACCATAAAGGGTGGCGAAATTCATAGTTTTCCCAACCGTTCTCTGCTGCTTAGTTACTTTTTCTAAAGATATCTTAAAAATCTTGGCAGCCGTGGCAGTGTGAATGTCTTGTCCTTCATTAAATGCCTTTTCCAGATTCTTATCTTTGGACAGATGAGCCATTATCCTGAGTTCAATTTGTGAATAATCCGCTCCCAAAAGAATTTTTCCTTTTGGTGCAATAAAAGCTTTTCGAATCTCCCCACCCATTTGCCCGCGTATGGGAATATTTTGCAAATTGGGATTTTGTGATGATAATCTTCCAGTAGCTGACCCTTCTACATTAAAAGTTGAATGTATTCTTCCATCTTCGAGAACAAATTTAGGCAAAGCGTCTATATAGGTTGAAACTAGCTTGAATAATACTCTGTATTCCAGGAGTAGCGGGATCATAGGGTTCGCACTTGATAACTCATTTAAAGTTGCTTCATCAGTTGAACGGCCTGTTTTAGTTTTTCTGACTACTGGAAGTTTTAACTCATCAAAAAGCACCTCTGATAGCTGCTTTGGACTGTTCAGATTAAACTCATGTCCCACTTTTGAGTAAATTTCTTTTTCTAAGTTTGTTAATCTACCCTTTAGAGCTTTCCCAAGTATATTTAAAAACTTCAAATCTATTAGTACACCAACTTCTGACATTTTTTCGAGTACAGATTTAACAGCAAGGTCAAGATCTGTAGTAGTTTTATTGTCATTTCTAGGCGAAGTCGAAGTGCTCGGAATAGCAGAAGGTGCAGAACCCGAAGCAGAGTTTCCAGGCAACCTGGAAATCAGACTCTTAAACTCTAGTTCTTCAAATAGTCTTTCAGCATTTCCATGCTCATAATCTGAAACTTTGCAAGCAGAAAGATCCAGCTTTATTGGGGCTTCTAAATCCAGCGTAGCCAATTTTTTACTCATTACAGCTGATTCTGCTCCTTCAGCTAAAAGTCTTTGCAACCTTTCAGGCAATGTTTTTAAGTTTTCCTGCTGGTAGATTTTCTCGATCGTTCCAAATTGCTGAATTAACTTAGTAGCTGATACATCTCCAATTCCGGCAACTCCAGGAATATTATCAGAGGCATCCCCGGCCAGAGCTTTATATTCAATAATTTGCTTCGGCATAAATCCGTATTTTACTGCAAATTCTTCTTCCCCATACATCCCAACATCAGATAAAGTTTTTTTTGGCATCAAAACTTTAATTTTCTTATCAATAAGCTGCATAATATCCCTATCTCCTGTTAAGATAATAATTTCTAAATTTTTTTCTTTTTCTGCTTGAAGCGCCAAAGTTCCTATTAAATCATCAGCTTCGTATCCGGAAACACTAAATTCCGGAATATTTAATACATCAACAACTTGATGCACTCTTTCATATTGGCCACTTAATCCATCTTCCACAGGCCCGCGAGTAGCCTTATATTGAGTATAAGCTTGATGTCTAAACGTTGGTCCTTTTTCATCCCAGGCTATAGCCATATAATCCGGTTTTAAATCACTTAGTTCTTTTAGAATCATTGAGGTAAAACCAAAAACTGCATTTACAAGTTCGCCTTTAGACGTAGAGAGAGGTGGAGTTGCATGATAGGCTCTGTGAAGCAGTGCGTTACCATCAACCAAAACTAATCTTTTCATAATGGGTAGATTTTAGCACAATTATTCTTCGAGCGATTAGCGAGAAGTTACCATGAAATGTCATTCTGAGGCGTAGCCGAAGAATATAATTATATCCTTCACTACGTTCAGGATGATAGTTAAGGAATAAATCTAAAGGTGGAAAGGATTTGGTTAAATCTCTTTAAAGATTCCTCATCAAAATTTGCTGGTAAAATTTCAAAATAATAATCTTTAGATCGTATAATTATAGCAATCTCTTTTCTTTCTAGAGTTATTTTATTGTTTCCTGTTATATAAGTCCCCGTAACATTCCCCAATTTAACAGGTTCTGATTTATAATTTTCAAAGTACTCTGGATTCCATTTAGAAGATGGGTCCTCCTTACTAATAATAATCGTTACTTCAGCTCTAGAATCAGTATTTGGCATCGGAAAACCAGATCCAAACCAGACTTGAGGATTATTCGTTTTATAAACATCAGTTGGTGTCTCTAAATATTTCCACTCATCTAGGTATTGTATAGAAAATCCATATTTTGTATTTGTATATGTTTTCCAATCTGCCCCGATTAAATCGGGGTCTGCCATGTCTGCAGAAGAAGTGGATTCATTAACCGAAGGGGTTGGGGATGATGCGGGTAAGATTGCCGCGGATCCTCGCAATGACAATGTTTGCCTTCCCAAAAAATATGTTCCACCAGCAATTCCCACCAAAACCAAAATCCCGACTAAAACATAGACCGCTGAAAATCCTTTAGACATGATTTAAGTATACAACTTATACTCCTCTTGCGAGCTGCTGTTTTATTAAGCTCTGATAAGGCATATCCAGCTCTGAAGCTTTCTTCTTATAGCTTTGCACAATATTTGTTGGAATGCGAATAGTTATTCTGGTAGTTTTAGGTTCAGCATGCTCTTTTAAAAACTGATCCAAGTCAAAATGTTTAAAACTAGAGACATTATGATATTCCCCAAGATCAATCTTATCCCAAAATTCATATTCCTCTTCTTTAGTTTTAAATTTCGGTATTACTAGCTTCTTTTTCATAAATTTCAACCTCCTTTCTTTTAGCATCTCTTGCATGAAAGATGCGAATATGTTTATTTCTTAAAGTAAACGCCAGAAACAGCATTCGATTTTTTCTGGTTCTGCCAATTACAGCAAATCTTAACTCTTTTTCGGAATGGCCAACATCAATATCCTGTAATGAATGCGGGTCATTCATTGCCTCCTCAGCTTCAAATGGCCTTACTTCATGGCTTCCCCAAAGATGTAATACATTCCCAGCATCCCATTCAAACTGTCTCTTTTTCTTTGGCATATTTGTACATCTTAAGTATGTACATTTTAATACTCTTCTAGTTACTTGTCAACTAACTCTTATTTTAATTTGTAAATCTAAAGGTGGGGAAACTATTGTGTCACCGAAGTCGGTGTAGTTTCACGATACTCCATTTTCATCATTTTTTTATTCTTAATATCCATCAATTCATCATTTAAATTTTCTCTTATATTTGTTTTACACTTGTTTACTCTATCTTTCATAAATGCTCGCTCTGTATCGTTTAAGGCGGAAGAACTTGCTTCTCTTTCAAAAAACTTGCATGCCAGAGCTTGCCTCATTGCAATTTTTCTAATTAACATTTGCTGATTTACCAAAGTCAGCTTTTCTAATAAATTCATATTGTGTTCCTCTGCTTTCTCAATTGCAGCTCTTATTGCAGCTTTTGCCCTTGGCTCTCCAACCTGGTCATAAACCCGCTGCAGTACATCTAAATGTCTTGCAATTGCCTCACCTACAGTTACAGCCAGTTCTTCATCAAATGACCCTAAATCTCTTACATTTTGAACATGGATTTTATATTTCTCCAACGTTGGAGGAATTAAATCATTCCTCTTAATTTTTATTAAGGCTCGAGTCTCCCTAAGTCGTCTTTGTGCAAACTCAACCTCAAGTATAGCCCTAGATTGCCTTGTCGTTGAAATAGCCATTTCTATTTTTTCTCTGATTGCCTTTAAAAAATATAAGGGAGATGCCGGATGTATTAAAGATTCACCAACTTCAATTGCTCCAGTTTCATCTAAGCTATCCAAATCATTTAAATTTACATCCGCAGAGGAAGTAGCTTGTGCAAAAACCGAGTCAGACTCGGCAAAAACAAAATTACAATGAGAGGCATATATTGTTGCAGTAAGCACAAGAGCAGCTAAAACAATAGTAATTCTCATTACCCAAATATTAATGCCCAGGTTGCATAAAAGTCAAGTTATTTTTTGTGTGTTGCGCTTTTGTTTATTGTAGCTGAATCGGGGGACTCTGCTAAATATGTTGTGTATTTATTGGTGCAATCCGGGTTTTCCTGACTCCACGATACTCGTTAATCAATCTGGCTGCTTCTCTTTCTTGCGGGTTTAAGTTTTCTGCTGGACCATCACTCATATTTATATGATGGGCATAACAGGTTATAGAAGTCAAGAAGAAATTTTCTTTTTTCCTACAATATTCTCAAATTCTTCATTGTCAAGAGTTTCTTTCTCGAGCAAATTTTTTGCTACCTTATCAAGCTTTATTTTTTCCCTTTTTAAAATATCCTGAGCATTTTTATAAGATTGATCAATAATTCTTTTAATTTCAGAATCTATTCTCGCCTGCATAGACTCAGATACAGATGCCCCGTCATCCATTCCCCTTTGAAATCCGAACCCAGTCCTTGGCCTAATATTTATTGGCCCGAGTGCACTCATTCCATATTCTACAACCATTTCTCTGGCTATTGCGGTTGCAGTTTCAATATCATTAGAAGCTCCTGTTGAAATATCTTTAAATACCATGTCCTCTGCCGCACGCCCGCCCAAAGCTGTTGTAATTTGTTCAAGAAGCCTTGATTTTGTTTCATTAGATCTATCCTCTGTCGGAGGAAACATTGTATGACCTCCAGTCATACCTCTTGAAACAATAGTAAAGCTTTCTATCCTCTTCAGTTTGCATCCTTTTTCTTTGAGGACCAAGTTTTACTTTTGTAGCTGCCTCTTCCAAACAAAGGTGATCAATCACTTTTTTATCTTCCCTTGCAGCTAAAATTGCAGCCTCATTTAACATGTTGGCAAGGTCAGCTCCCGAAAATCCAACGGTTCTTCTTGCAAGTTTTTCAATGCTTACATCTTTTGTAAAAGGCTTCCCCTTCATATGCAGCTCAATTATTCCTTTTCTTTCCTCCAGATCAGGCATATTTATAACAACACGCCTGTCAAATCTGCCTGGGCGTACAAGAGCGGGGTCAAGAAGATCCGGCCTGTTAGTTGCAGCAAGAACAATAACGAGATCGTTTGGGGTAAACCCGTCCATCTCAACAAGGATTTGGTTTAGTGTTTGTTCTCTTTCATCATGCCCTCCGGATATTCCAAACCCTCTCATCCTCCCAACACTTTCAATCTCGTCAATAAAAATTATCGAGGGAGAAGCT
>Ga0209542_10007998_pt1 | contig 19905 bp, 15 predicted proteins | sample RifCSPhighO2_01_FD_184028 | JGI IMG/M metagenome (GOLD analysis project Ga0209542, IMG submission 184028) | Soil microbial communities from Rifle, Colorado - Rifle CSP2_plank highO2_0.1 (SPAdes) (version 2) | ecosystem: Environmental > Terrestrial > Deep subsurface > Rock core/Sediment ...
AATCGATCAACCAGACTAATCAACAACGCCAACAGCTAACTGAGCAAATCACCCGGGAAGCGCGGCAGCAAATCGCCAATCAAAAAGACGAAGGTCTACTGGTAGCAATCGGTGACGGCTGGCCGACTGGAATTTTGGGGCTGGTGGCCGGACGGCTGGCCGACAAATGTAATAAACCGACACTGGTGATTAGTCATTTTGCCGGGGAGCTGATTGGCTCGGGCCGAAGCGTTGAGCCGTTTAATATCACCAAAGCCTTGCAGCAGTGCGATCAGTTTTTGTTGCGGTACGGCGGCCATGCTCAAGCGGCGGGCTTTACTTTGAAAAACGATTCACAACTCGCACCGTTTATTCAAAAATTACGGACGCTCACCATTGCTGCCAAAACCAACCAGCTGGCAAAAAGCATTCAGCTTGATGCTGAATTGACGATTGCTGATATCACCTGGGATTTTTTCGATCTGTTGGAAAAATTTCGTCCGTATGGTCAGGGCAACCCTCGGCCGGCATTTGCGCTTTACGGGGTAATTATCGTTCAGGCCAGCGCAGTCGGTCAGGAGCAAAAGCACCTGCGACTTAAACTAACTGACAACCAGGCCCAGACTTTAAGCGGCATCGCGTTTGGATTCGGATCGCTGGCCAGCAAACTCAAACCCGGAACAGTGGTCGATATTGCCACCACTATTGATTGCAATGAATGGAACGGTAACAGGGAACTACAGCTCAACATTATCGATATTGCCACCAATGACTGAAGCGCCGTTGAAGGTTGAAGCGATTCTAAAAAATGCCGGTGTCGAGTATGAATTGTTCAAGTTTTCAAAACCGGTCTTTACGGTCGCTGAGAGCCAAGCCGAAACGGGACTGCGGTCAGAGCAGATTTTAAAAAGCATGCTGTTGGTTGATCGGCTAAATAATTTTACCTTGTTTTGTTTGCCCGGAGACAAAAAGATTGATTCGAAAAAAGCCAAGGCGGCGGCGGGCTTTGTTAATTCGCCGCGGTTTGCCACTCCTCAAGAGGTCCAAAAGGTACTAAACCAGCAAGTTGGCGCAGTGACAGCGCTACTGTCTGCCGGCAAAGTGCCAATAATTTTTGATGCCGGGATTAAGGCGCAAAGCAAAGTTTCGCTTTCAGCTGGCGTGCATTATTTCGAAGTGATTCTAAAAACCAAAGATCTAATTACATTACTTGAACCACGGTTCGTTTCTATTGTGCAATAATAACATGAAAGCAATTATTTATACTGATGGGGGCGCACGGGGCAACCCGGGCCCGGCTGGCATCGGAGCGGTTATCACTATTGGGAAAAATCAACACACCGTCGCTGAATACATCGGCGAAGCGACTAATAACCAAGCTGAATACAAAGCGGTTATTTTGGCGCTGACCAAAGCGCGCGAATTGGGTGTTGACGAAGCTACCGTCTATCTAGATAGCGAGTTGGTTCAGCAGCAGTTGTTGCGAAAGTACAAAGTAAAAAATCAAGACCTCGCCACCCTGTTTGTCCAGGCCTGGAATCTCAGCCTGCAGTTCAAATCAATCAAGTTTATCCACGTGATGCGCGCTGACAATACGCTGGCTGACCAGCTGGTCAACCAAGCGATTGACGATGCTACCCTTGACAAAAAATAGCCGATGTGGTAGTATCGCTTTGTTCTGGTGATCGAGATGATCGCTGCGCGCTTTAATCAAGCGCGGAGAGGAAAGTCCGAACACCAAAAACGGGTAGTGGGTAACGCCCACCGCGCAGCCGGCAACGGCTGTGTAGGACCAGTGCCACAGAGACTATACTAGCTGGTGCCCCGCAGTAGAAACCCTAATTGTTGAATTGTTAAGTTTCTAGCAAAAGATCGTACAGTAATACAGGAAATGGTTTTTGCGAAACGGACGAAAGAGATGTTAGGATTTCTAATGCGAGGTATCAGTGAAAGGTGAAAAGTGTTGACAACGTTTTGAGCTGGATACGGGATATCCCTTCAGCACAAGGCGATGCAACTCGGCGTCTGGCAACAGACGATCGTGGTAAACTTCTACCTGGTGCAATGCCAAAATTGGTAGGCAGCTTGATCCCGCTGGTAACATCGGGACTAGATAGATGATCATCGCTTCGCCGCAAGGCGAATGTACAGAATTCGGCTTATCAGATCGCCAGAACAAACGAGAAAATCACCCGAGTTGGGGTGGTTTTTTTGGTTGCGTATATCGTCTTTTTTTGGTACAATAACCCAACAATTTTGCTTATGAATCCCGTTAGAGAAATCACCATGTGGTATACATACCTCATCCAAAGTAATAAAGATAAACGCTGGTACACCGGTTGCAGCGATGACTTACGGAAGCGCTTGAGGCAACACAATCAAGGGTTAGTACCTTCCACGAAAGGTCGTGGTCAGTTCACCATTATTTACTATGAAGCGTGCTTGAATAAAAATGATGCGTTCGCTCGGGAACGTTATCTTAAATCAGGTATGGGTAAAAGATATCTTAAAAATCGACTCAAGCGCTTCCTTTCTCTAACGAGATGAAACGCTCTGAAATTTTATTTTCCGCCATTACCGTCCCGCTCGACTTTTTTGCGCTGCTTTTAGCGGCAGTGACAGCGTATTTAATCCGGTATTTGCCAGCCATTCAGTCGGTTCGGCCAATTATGTTCGATCTTTCTTTCCGCAGCTTTTTTTCAATTGCGGTTGTTGCCAGTATTTTCTGGGTGGGTATCTACGCCATTACCGGTCTGTACGCAATGGGCGGGACCCGGAAACTCTCAGAAGAAATTTCTAAAGTTTTTGTTGCCAGCTCGGCCGGCTTGGCCCTGGTTTTGGCCGTGATGGTTTTTTCCCGTTTTTTGTTCGACTCGCGGTTTATTATCCTTGCTTCTTATGTTCTGGCGGTAGTGTTTGTCATAATCGAACGACTGATTGTCCGGTGGATTCAGCGTCTCGCCTTTGCCCGCGGCATTGGGCTGCACCGGGTAGTTTTAATCGGAGACACCGAGACATCGCAGCAATTCTCCAGATATTTTGAGAAGCGTCCGACGCTTGGCTATCGGATTGTTGATCATCTGCCTCGCTTTGATCCAACCGTTGCCCAGTATTTGCGCGATCTAGTGGCCGAAGATAAATTCGATGAAATTATTTTGGTCAATCCCAACCTAGCCGAACCGCAGACTATTGAATTGGTTGAATTTGCCGCTGAAAATCATATCGATTTTAAGTACACGGCCGATTTATTGGGCACGAGGTTGACCAACATGGAAGTACGGACTTTGGCCGGCGCACCGGTGATCGAAATCAAACGGACTCGGCTGGACGGATGGGGGAGAGTTCTGAAAAGAATTTTTGACATTGTCGGCGCAGTGCTTTTAATTATTTTAACGGCACCGGTGATGGTTCTTACCGCTCTGGCCGTACTACTTGATAGCCGCGGGCCGATATTTTTTGCCTATCAGCGCATTGGCCAGCACGGCAAGCCGTTTCAGTATTTAAAATTTCGTTCGATGATTAAAGGTGCTCACCAGCTTCGCTATACTCCTGAATTTCAGCAGGCGCAAAAAAATTTACGTCCAAACAGTCCGATGCTTAAATTCCAAAACGATCCGCGCGTTACCCGGGTGGGAAAATTTATCCGCCGGTGGAGTATTGACGAGTTGCCCGAACTCTTTTTGGTTTTTATCGGCAAGATGAGCTTGGTTGGCCCGAGACCACACGAGTCCGAAGAGGTGAGTCGCTACCAGCGGCATCACAAACGGGCGCTCACCCTAAAGCCGGGAATCACCGGTTTGTCGCAAGTTTCCGGCCGGTCGGATTTAGAGTTTGAAGACGAAGTCAAGCTTGATACTTTTTATATTGAGAACTGGTCGCTCTGGTTGGATTTACAAATTTTAGCTAAAACGCCGTGGGCAGTTATCCGGCGACGGGAAACAGTATGAAAATTGCGCTGGTCCACGATCATTTGACTCAAGAAGGTGGCGCCGAGCAGGTGTTGCGCGTCTTTCAGGAAATTTGGCCGGAAGCGCCGACTTTCACGTTGTTGTATGATCGAGAACGGATGAAGGGTTTTTCCGGTCGGGATATCCGCACCTCATTTTTACAAAACGTTCCCGGAGCGCTGCGGCACTATCAGTGGTTTTTGCCCTTAATGCCGGTTGCTACCGAAAGCTACGATTTGATGGATTACGACGTGGTAGTTTCTTCTTCGTCGGCTTTGGCGAAAGGGGTAATCACTCGTTCAAACACGCTCCATGTCTGTTACTGTCATACGCCGACGCGCTATCTGTGGTCAGATACGCACCGCTACGTTGAGGAGCTGCGGTACAACCGGATAATAAAAAAAATCGTGCCGGTTTTTTTGAGTCGCTTGCGGGTGTGGGATCAATTGGCGGCCCAGCGGGTCGATGTATTTGTGGCCAATTCAAAAAATGTCGCCGAGCGGATCAGCAAGTACTACCGGCGCAAAAGCCAGATTATCCATCCGCCGGTTGATACTAAACGTTTCCAGGTCGGCAAAACAGTAGATCGCTATTTTTTGACCGGTGGTCGGCTGGTGGCGTATAAAAATTTTGATATTACCGTTCGGGCATTCAACCGTCTGGGAATTCAGCTTAAAATTTTTGGCGAGGGCCCGGAAAGTAAAAAATTAAAAAGTCTCGCCAAACCTAACATCGAATTTGTCGGCCGGGTGGACGATGCCACTCTGGCTGAATTGTATTCGCACGCGCAGGCGTTTATCCATCCGCAGATTGAGGATTTTGGAATTACGGCGGTTGAATCAATGGCTTCCGGCCGGCCGGTGATTGCTTTTGCCGCCGGTGGTGCTGCCGAAACCGTGGTGGAAGGTAAAACCGGAACGTTTTTTGATGAGCAAAGCTGGGAAGCGTTAGCCGATACCGTGGTGCGATTTAAACCCGAGCAGTTTGATCCGAAAGCAGTGCGAGCCTACGCCGAACAGTTCAGTATTGAGCAATTTAAGGAGCAGATGCGTAATTTAGTCGTCGCTGAACGAGAGAAAAGCGTTTATGAACAAATTCGTTGCGGATTTTGAGTATGAGAATCGGTATCGACATCCGCTGTCTTATGCACAGCTTATTTTCCGGCATCAGCGAGTACACGTACAACCTGGTGATTAATCTACTCGCGCTTGACCATGAAAATGAGTATGTACTTTTTTATAATTCAGCCCAGGCGACAGCCGCACCGAAATTTAATGCGCGAAACGTTACGGTAAAAGAGTTTCAGTATCCCAACAAGCTGTTCAATTTGTCGATGCGATTTATCGGCCGGCCGCGAGTCGATCAGTTAATCGGCGGCGTTGATGCGTTTATTATTCCCAATTTTCTTTTTTTGCGGCTTTCGCCTCAAGTAGCAAAACTGCTGATCGTTCACGATTTGACGTTTGAGCTGTACCCTGAATTTTTTACCTTCAAAAAGCGACTGTGGCACACGCTGATTGGTCCAAAAATATTTTGTGATCAGGCAGATACGATTGTTGCGATCTCCGAAAATACCAAGCAGGATTTAATGACGCTCTATCAAACCGATCCAAAAAAAATTACAGTGATTAACCCAGGGGTTAGTGATGCATTTTTTGAACCCATACCCGAAGCGGAACTATCGCGCGTTTCGAATACATACCGCCTGCCGAAAAAATATATTTTGTCGTTGGGCAATCTCGAACCGAGAAAAAACGTCAGCGGACTAATCGATGCCTTTGAATCAATTACTGATCTCGAAACAGAGCTACTAATTGCCGGCGGCAACGCTTGGATGTACAAAAAGCTGTACCGACAGGCGCAGGCGTCGAAGAAAAAAAATAAAATTCGTTTCTTGGGGTATGTTGATGCCGCCGATAAGCCGGCGCTGTATAAACTGGCGACAATTTTCGCGTATCCATCGTTCTACGAAGGTTTTGGGTTGCCACCACTGGAGGCAATGGCGGTTGGCACACCTGTGGTAACATCAGCCAGCTCGTCGTTACCCGAAGCGGTTGATTCAGCCGGACTGTTAGTTAATCCGTACAATACCAATGAACTGACTAACGCCCTTCAATCGCTTTTGAGTGCACCGACATTGGCACTAATGTTGTCGCAAGCAGGTCAAGCTCAGGTGAGAAAATTTCGCTGGCGTCAGCAGGCACAGCTTATTCATCAAGAAATTTTGAAATTAAAAAAAGGGGTAAAGTAGATTACCCCTTACGGTTTGTGACTGTCAGCTCGGTGATCAGCGCAAAGCCCGGCAGCTCGTAGCCACGTTTGCGAAAATCGCAGTAGTAGTCGACACCGCTCCAGACGATGATGGTAATAAAGAGCCACCCGATTGGCCCCACGATTGGTTCCAGCGGGCTGAAATAGCTGGCCAGCAGGGTTGAGTCGGGAGCGCGGGTAACCAGCGAAAGGAGCAGGTAGGGGAAGGCAAATACTGTTTTGATTTTCCCCGAGAAACGGGCCGAGATAGTGTCGCCATGTCTTGAAGCGACATCGCGCATGCTGGTAACCAGGTAGTCGCGCAGCAGCAACATAAAGATCGGGAGGAAATGGACATTGCCGCGGGCGATTGGCACCAGAAACAGCAGCACCAAGGCTTTATCGGCCAACGGATCGGCGTGTTTACCGTCACTGGTTACGGCATTGAATCGCCGAGCAATTTGACCGTCGAGCGCGTCGGTCAAGCATAAAATTATCACCAACACAAACCCGAGGGTGTAACAGAGTGGTATTATGGAACCGAGCGCAAACAGTACCGCTGCTGGCACGGTTCCGATTAACCGAGCTGACGTGAGCAGGTTAGGTAACCGTTGAATAAAGGTGCGATCCGACAATGGGGTTCTCCTTGTGTTAAAGTAGTTCAGCGTTAAAGTGGCTCAATCGTACGTAATTTACTCAAAAAAGTCAACCACCATGCATATTGTCCTTGATGCGCGAATGTACGGCGCCAAACAAACCAGCGGCATTGGCCTGTATGTCCAACGGTTAACCGAACAGTTATTCGAGCTGGATACGAAAAATCGCTATACCCTGCTACTCAATAAAGCGGGCCGAGATATTTTTCAAGCTGCCCGCGCTGGTGTCAACGTAGTGCCGGCTGATTTTGGTTGGTATAGCTACGCCGAACAAATTAATATTCCGCTCATTTTAAAAAAAATTAAGTACGACGTGTATCACTGCCCACACTTCAATTTACCACTGCTGGTTAACCGCAACGCGGTGGTTACCATTCACGATTTGACGCCGAAATTTTTCCCCGGACCACGTGTTCGTCATTCCTTGATTCGTAAAATAGGCTATGAAACGACGGTGCGCCACGCGCTAGCCGCCTCGAAAAAAATCATTGCCGTTTCTGATTTTACGAAAGAGATGATTACCGCCCATTACCCAAAAGTTGCGCCGAAAAAAATTACGGTTATTCAGCAGGGGATTGATAGCTGGTATCAGCCGGTGACTGATGTAACAAGGCGTGAAAATGTGAAAAAAAAATACGGCATTACCGATGGTTTTATTTTATACGTTGGTGTGTGGCGTGATCATAAAAATATTGAAACACTCGTCGGCGCGTATGAACAGTTGCCAACGCATCTTTGGCAGCGCTACCAGCTCGTTTTGGCGGGGCGTCCCGACAAAAATTATCCTGAAATTCAAAAACGCGTCAGCGGCAGCAGGGTGCGAAACAGGATTATTACCCCGGGATTCATTGATCAGAAGGATTTACCGGCGCTGTACTCCGAGGCAGCGGTTTTTGTCCTACCATCATTTATTGAAGGGTTTGGATTAGTGGCTGGTGAAGCGGCTGCCTGCGGCACACCGGTGATCGCGTCAGAGACTTCTGCCGTTACAGAAGTACTTGGTGATGCGGCGTTTTATTTTAACCCCCACGATCCAACCACATTAAGGCGTAAAATCGAGCTGGTTTTAACCAGTCCCGATCAACTCCAAGCGATGGTTGCACAGAGCCGGTTGGCAATCGCCAAATTTACTTGGCGCCGGACCGCTCAAGACACACTCGGACTCTACCAATCCGTAGCCAGTCGTTAGTTTTTACCGCTCCAAGACAAGACTAGCAGAAGTGTGGTATAATCGTAACGCACTTTTTGTTTCTATGCCCACCAAAAAAAGACAAACAAAAAAAAATACGTCCGCCGTCGATAAACCGGTGAAAATTTCGTCTCGCGCGAAAAAAAAAGCGGTAAAAAAATCAAAAAAACCTTCGGTTGCGCTGAAAGTCCTCAAGCAACCAACAGCTGTCGATAGTACCAAGCCGTTTTTTACTGCCCAGACCAACGCCATTCAAAAAGCTACCCTGGATAAAAATAACTCAGCCGCTGTGCCACAACCCAGTGGTTTTAATTTTAATTCTCCCAATCTTGGATCGCTGCTGCCAAAATCTTTTACCCAGCAAAAATCATCAGTACGGTCAGCGCACGTAACTTCGCCTTTTGTGGTAAATCTTAAAAATCCAAACACCGCAAAATATACTCGATTAGACCCAGAACCGACGCAACGAAAAACGGTGCCGACTGCTCGGCGTAAAGTTTCACTTGTTCAAAAAAATCGGGTGGAAGTTAATTTATTGCACCACCCGGACATGTATCAGCTTACTGTTGTCAAAATTTTTAGCCTATTAGTTTGGCCGTTGGTCGCACTGCGACAGGTGTTGAAAAAAAAGCGGTTGATAACGCCGGTCGTACCAGTAGTTGCAGCAATCGAATATAGCGATGAAGTTGAAGACGTTTTTGCGCCACCAACCAAAAAGAGCCGTCGCGCTTTTACTCTCTCCCCGAACCTACTGATGCGGCCGATCGCTTCGTTTGTTTTAGCGGCGTTTGTGTTTGTGTTGCCGCTTCAGGCGATGACGTACTACCAGCAGCTTCAAGAAACCAAAGACAGTGTGCTGCTTTTAACCGCTGATGCGGTAGCTTTGCTTAAAACAGCCCAGCAATCAGCAACGGAGTTTGATTTAGCCGGCGCAAGGGATAATTTTACCAAAGCCGAACAACAGTTTAGTCTAGCTCGCCAGCAAATTGATGGCATTAATAGCGTAATTGCCGAGGTATTAACGCTCGTACCTGGACTCAACCGTTCCGTTGAAACTGGCGTCACGCTGCTTGAAAGTGGTCAATTGCTTTCGCAGGTCGGTCAGCTGCTCAGTCAGGCCGGACAATCGTTTTTAAACACCAACAGCCAAGATTACTTTGAAGCGCTTAAAAATCTTAACCAAGATTTTCATTTAGCAATCGAAACGTACAATCAGGCGGAAGAAAAATTTTTATCAATTACTATCGACGATGTTCCCGAAGCTCACCGTCAGGCATTTCTCAATGTCGTCAAATCCCTGCCGCAGGTTAAGCAGCAACTGTTGGAATTGTACCAATTTAACGAAATTCTTCTAACCCTTTTGGGTCGCGATCAGTGGCAGCGCTACTTGATTGTATTTACCAACAATAACGAGATGCGCGCCGTTGGTGGGTTTATGGGCAGTTTTGCCCTGATTGATATCGATCGGGGTAAAATTAAAAAAATAGAAATTCCGGCCGGTGGCACGTACGATGTCCAGGGGCAGCTGGTGCCCCGGGTTATTTCACCCGAACCACTCCATCTCATCAATCCCCGTTGGGAATTTCAAGATGCCAACTGGTGGCCTGATTTTCCGACTACCGCGAAAAAGATCCAGTGGTTTTACACCAATGCTGGCGGACCGAGTACCGACGGAGTGATTGTTATGACTGCGACGTTAATGAGCAGAATTATTGACGCGGTTGGCCCGCTGACAGTTGACGGGTACGACCAGCCAATTACCGGCGAAAATTTTGTCAGTGTAACCCAGTCGGTTATTAAAGTTGAGCGCGATAAACAATCATCAACCCCTAAGCAGTTTCTTACCGATCTGGGGCCAGTGGTAATTGAACGCCTGTTTAATGCCGAAGGGGACCAGTTGCGTCAGCTGATTGAAGTTTTGCGCCAAGGACTCAATGAAAAACATTTGGTCTTGTACTTTACCGACCGGACGGCCCAACGACTAGTCACTGATTTGGATTGGGCGGGGAGTCTTAAAGCAACTCAAGGAGATTTTTTGTCGGTTGTGCATAGCAATCTAGCCGGCGGAAAAACTGACGAGGTCATTGATCAAAAAATTACCCACCAGGCAACAATCGAATCCGATGGTAGTATCGTTAACAGTGTTACTATTACCCGCACCCACGCTGGCACGCCGGGAGTAGATGTATTTACTGGGGTGCAAAACAACAGCTACGTTCGTTTCTATGTTCCTTCCGGCAGTGTATTGATGAGCGCTACTGGTTTTCAGCGGCCCGCTGAACAATATTTTGACCAGCCGGGAGAAGATTTACAAGCTGATCTTGATTTACTAAGCCTTGAAACTGGCCGTCAGCGCGATGAGGCGTCGGGCACTGATGTGTACCAAGAAAGCGGCAAGACGGTTTTTGGCAACTGGCTACAACTCAAACCAGGTGAAACCAAAGCAGCATCAATTACGTATCGTCTACCATTTAAAGTCAGCACCACGGGTAACGAAGCAACTTTTTATAGTTTGTTGGTTCAAAAACAAATTGGCGATCGGCAAACTGCTCTTGATAGTCGACTGACGCTAAAAAATGGAATGGAAGTTTTAGCGACGTTTCCGGGGAGTGTCGCCGTTGCTGATTCAGCACTTTTATTTTCCCAACCATTAACTACTGATGCTTTTTACGGCGTGGCGATTAAAAATCAATAATTCAAATGAAGCCGATTGAACTGCGAAAATTAAAAAAACAAGCGACCAACGGTACTGTTCAGCAAGGGCTTTCTTCGATTTACCGCAATCAAGACGGTTCGCTGCCAGATATTTCTCATCTAGAAATTCAGCGGAAAAGCCGGGCAAAAGCACTGCTGCTCAGCGTGGTGATATTTGGTGTTTTAGCCGCTACTGCTGGGTGGATGATTTTTGTGCTGTTCAACCCCAACTATCAATTCGGAGCTAAAAGTTTAGAAATTACAGTCGATTCACCACAAAACATCGCTTCCGGCGATGAAGTGTTGTATACCGTTACCTATCACAACAAAGAAAAGGTAATTTTAAGAAATGCCGAATTGATATTTCGTTACCCCGATGGGTTTACGTTTATCGAAGGCCAGCCCGCCGCCAGTAACGAATTTAATACTACCTGGCAGCTCGGCGATTTAAATCGCGGTGCGACCGGCACCATTACGATTCGCGGTAAAATTATCGGTGAAGTCGGATCGTTGAGAACTCTTAACATTACTTCATCATTCGAACCGGAAAATTTTAGTTCAATTTTTAAAGAGACCGAAATATTTAACAGTCAAATTACCTCTACTATTCTGGCTTTAGTGGTCGTCGGGCCAGAAAAAATTCTACCCGAAAAAAAAGCGACGTACACTTTGAAATATAAAAATACGTCTCAGCAAGATTTGACCGGATTGGTCATCGAGGTGGTCTATCCTCAAGATTTTATTTTTCAGGAAGCCCAACCGGCTGCCTACCACAACGAAACCGATGCCAGAAATTTAAATAACCAGTGGCGGATTGAAAATTTAAGCCGCAACCAGGAAGGCGAGATTCTTATTTCTGGCGGCTTTCCACCCGGTGAGCAATCGCGAACCGCTGAACTGAAAGCAACTATTGGGTTTCTTGATTCAAATACCAATACGGTTTCTATCCAGCAAGAGCAGGTGGTAACCACCCAGATCATCAATTCAGGTCTGAAGCTTGACCTGATCATCAACGGTGCGAACCAAGATCAGCCCGTTAACTTCGGCCAGCGGCTCACCTACAGCCTCAGCTACAAAAATATCGGTCAACATGAACTCAGCGACGTGGCACTGTCCTTGAGTATCGATTCGCAAATTATTGACCTCGATTCACTTAACGACTCTCTCGAAGGGGTTTTGAATGGCCACATAATTACCTGGGGACCAGAGCAGTTAAAAAAACTTGAACAGCTCAAACCACTTGATGAAGGAACGATTGATTTTTCCATTCAGATTAAAAATCCAGAAGATATTAGTCTGGACGTTAGCAGCCTTTCAACGAGCAGTACCTTAAGCGCAACAATTGGAAAAATTGATGATATTGAAACGCCAGATTTGATCATCGGCGGCGGTGACATTATCAATCGGGTTAATACTGATATCGCGCTGAAGGTTGAGGGTCGGTACTTTGACGAAGACAATATCGCCGTTGGCACCGGTCCGTTGCCGCCGGTAGTTGGCGAAAAAACGACCTTTCGCATTTATTGGTCGGTCGCCAATAGTTTGCACGACGTTTCAGCTGTTGTGGTGACCACAAAATTACCGGAAGGAGTATCGTTTGACAATAAATTTTTAGTCCGGGTTGGTGTCCTGACGTATAGTCAACAGACCAATACCGTTGAGTGGTCGATTGATTCAATCTCAGCCAATAAAACCTTTGAGGATATCACCGCTTGGTTTGATGTCGCGGTTACACCAACCAAACAGCAGGCCCGGCGGCTGCTGATTTTAACCGATCAAGCGACACTGACGGCGACCGACGATGTTACCCAGTCGACAATTACCAAAACCGGTAAGGCGGTGACCTCAAATCTGGAAGACGATCCCATCGGCGGTGGCCGGGGGTTGGTAATTGATATAACTGAGTAGAGACTTCGCTTTTGCCTGCCGCCAAAAATTCTTTTTTTGGACGGATTTGTGGTATACTAAGCGACATGAAGTACCAAAATACAGTTACGGCTACCACCCTGCGGTTTGTTTTTTTCGAAATTGTCGGCGATTTATTGTACTGGCCAATTTGGTGGTATACCCGGGGCATTTCGCGCGCCGGTCTTTTTGCGCTTGCCGAAATTAAATCGCAAGCTCGGCGGCTCGGGGTCGGCGTGTGGGTAAAAAACATATTCGTTCCGATGTTTGGCCAGTACGACATTGAGGGCCGGCTTATTAGTTTTTTTGTTCGGCTGATTCAAATTATTATTCGAACGGTTGCCACTGTTCTGTGGGCAACGATTGTACTGCTGATTTTTGGGCTGTGGGTGCTGCTGCCGTTAATCGCTGTATACTTTTTGATCTATAATCTATCGGCGCTTGTACCGTAGGTATGCCTTCGTTTACTCCGGAACAACAACCAATTACCCTCATTCGACCAGGCAGCACCGAAGCGGCTGGCCGCGGACCGCGAGTTGCCGGCTGGACCGGCAGCAAACTTTTGTATTGGGGGACAATCATTAGTGCGGGACATATTGCTCAGCGGCAACTGATCAGATCGGCGCATACGGCCATTAATTTTTTACTGCTTGTGTTTGGTCTGGTTGGAGTTGCGGCCCTGGGGTGGTACGGCTACCGAGTGTTTCAGCTTGGCGGTACGCTGCCGCAGCTAGTAACAATGCGTCATTGGCTGTTGTGGCTGTTCTGGCTGTCGGTTTTGACTGATACTTATTTGTTCTACCGGATGCAGACAGAAACCGACCAGCTCAAAAAAATCGCGCCGCGTCAGTACAAAGAATCAGAGCCCCAGCTGCCGCCGGTTGCCTGGAGCCAGCTTGACCAACTAAAGAAAGACCAGAAAATTGATGTCAGCCAGTATTTTACCCCAGACGCGCTTCAGGCGGTAACTAAAGCCTGGCAGCTGGCTGGTCGGTACCGTCATCAGCAGGTAGCGGCAATCCACTTGCTCGTTTCACTTCTCACTTTTGAGCAGACTAGTGTTTTATTCAGTCGGCTGACGATTTCTTTCGAACGATTGAAAGCGGGGATTGGTAAAGTGCTTGGTCGTCAGGCACCGTATCAAAAAGGATCAATCGTTTTTTCTGAAGAGCTGCATAGTATTTTATTCCATGCCTATCTTGATGCGTGGGAGCTGCGTCAACCGCGGGTTGATATCACCGAACTTTTTTATTCGGTAGTGCATCACGCAACGCAAATTCAAGAATTACTTGATGACGTTGATATCGCTCGGGATAAGGTGTCAAACGTCATTGCCTGGTTGCGGATAAAAAAACAGCTTCGTACTCGCTGGCAGCAGTTCAGGCACCGTTCCAGCTTTCGGCCGCGGGGGAGCATGAACCGTTCAATGACGGCAATCGCCACACCAATTTTAGATACGTTTTCCCAAGATTTGACCCAACTGGCGCACTCCGGGTATCTACTGCCCTGCATTGACCGCGTCGACGAAATTGATGAAATTTTTAGGGTAATGCACGGCGGATCAAGACGAAACGCGCTGCTCATCGGTCAGTCCGGTGTCGGGCGCTCGACGATTGTTGAAGGGATCGCTCAGTTGATGGTTGAAGATCAAGTGCCGGATTTTTTAAAAGACAAGCGCTTGGTTAGTCTCAATGTGGCTAAAATCGTTAGCGGTGCAGCGCCGACCGAAGCTCAAGAGCGGTTGCTGGTGGCGTTAAATGAAATTGAACGATCGGGTAATATTGTGCTGTTTATCAGCGACATTCACACGATGGTTGGGGTCAGCGCCGGTGCGCAAGGTAGTATTGATCTGTCCGATGTTCTTTCTCAAATACTTGAAGGCCAAAATGTGATTGCGATTGCCACTACCACTCCCAGCGACTATCACCGCTACATCGAAGGCAAGAGCCGACTCGACACGGTGTTTGAAACCGTGATAGTTGAGGAGGTATCCGGTAATAACGCGATTCAAATTTTAGAGGCAAAAGCCGGTGCGCTTGAGTACCAAAATCAAATTTATTTTTCCTATGACGCGATTGCCACGGCGGTTGAGCTTTCTGGCCGGTATCTTCACGACCGGTATCTGCCAGAAAAAGCGATCGAAATCCTTCAGGAAGTCGCCACCAGTGTTCGAGCGTCGCGCGGATCAAAAAGCATTATTTCTGCCAATGACGTCGCGGTTATTGTTTCGAATAAAACTAAAATTCCGCTGACCGAAATTACCCAAGAGGAGTCCGAGAAGCTGCTTAACCTCGAAGATAAAATTCACGAGCGGATTGTCGACCAAGAAGAGGCGGTCAATATGGTAGCGGCGAGCTTACGCCGCGCCCGAGCGGAGATGCGTGACGCTAAGCGGCCGATTGTTAATTTATTATTTTTAGGCCCAACCGGTGTGGGAAAAACCGAGTTGGCAAAAACCGTGGCGGCGGTTTACTTCGGCGCTGAAGAGAACATGATTCGGCTCGACATGTCAGAGTATCAGGAAAAAGCCAGCATCAACCGACTGATCGGCGCGCCACCGGGATACAGCCAACATGAAGGTGGTCAGTTAACCGAAGCGGTTCGGAAAAAACCGTTTTCATTGGTTTTGTTCGATGAAATTGAAAAAGCCCATCCGGATATTCTCAACATTTTACTCCAGGTCATGGACGATGGCCGCTTAACCGACAACACCGGCCGAACAGTGGATTTTACCAATACGATTATCATTGCGACTTCAAACGCCGGCACAAAATTCATCCAGGATAATTTAAGTCGTGGGTTACGTGTTGAGGAAGTCAAGCAGCAACTGCTCGACCAACAACTCTCTGAGTATTTCAGGCCGGAATTTATCAATCGTTTCGACGGTATTGTTGTGTTCAAACCACTCTCAATGGATGACGTGGTAAAAATCGCACACATTATGTTAACGAGTATCAGCGCCAACCTTGAAGAGCGGGGGATTCATTTTAGGGTTACCCCCGAAGCGGTCAAAGAATTGGCTCGGGTGGGGTACGATCCGCTCTACGGCGCTCGACCGTTGCGTCGGGTAATCCAAGAACGCGTCCAGGACGCGCTAGCCAATAATCTTTTAGCTGGAAAAATATCTCGTCGTGATACGGCGGTACTTGATGTCGGAGGGGTTATTCAGGTTGAACGGGCAAAGGAACTGTAACGTATGTTGTTTGCGTGGGCTTTTTTCATCAGTTTTATTACCGCTCTACTACTTACTCCGGCCGTTCGGATCGCGGCGCTGCGCTTCGGCGCCATTGACTCGCCCGGTCCGCGCAAAATTCACCAAAAGCCAACACCGCTGCTTGGTGGGTTGGCAATGTACCTCGCGGTTAGTTTTTCGGCGGTGCTTTTTTTGAATTTAGGGTATTTAACCACCGGCACGATCACGGCAACGCAGATTGGCAGTATCATTCTTGGCGGTGGTTTTCTGATGCTTGGCGGGTATCTCGACGATCGGTACAACCTCAAACCGCTCCAACAATTTTTATTTCCGGCGATAGCAATTATCTTAGTAGTGCTGTCTGGTATTTCAATCAAGTTTGTTACCAATCCATTCGGGGGAGTACTACTCATCCCACCGGCTGTTGGGGTAGCGCTGACTATGCTGTGGATGCTGGGTATGAGTTATACTACGAAGCTGCTGGACGGATTAGACGGCTTGACCACGGGTATTACTGCGATCGGATCGCTGTTAATTTTTTTAGTCAGTCTCACTTGGGATGTGCCTCAGTCCGGCACCTCGATTTTAGCGCTGATTGTCGCCGGTGCGGCTGCTGGTTTTTTGGCGTATAATTGGCACCCGGCGTATATCTTTTTAGGTGAAGGTGGGAGTGTCTTTTGCGGCTTTCTGCTCGGAATTCTTGCCATCATCTCAGGATCAAAAATTGCCACCGCCTTATTGATTATGGGCATTCCGGTGTTAGATGTTGCTTGGGTGATTCTGCGCCGATTGATTCAAGGCAAATCTCCGGCTCAGGCTGATCGCAAGCATCTCCATTTTCGACTGCTCGATATTGGGTTAACCCACCGTCAGGCGGTTATTACCCTGTACGCCGTGACCGCCGCCTTTGGTGCTAGTTCGTTGTTTTTACAAAGTTTTGGTAAAGTGATTGCACTGTTAATTTTAGCCGCCTTCATGCTTGTTCTTGCCTTAAGCTTAATTCTTGTTTACAACCTCAAAAATAAACCCCATCGCCAATGAGCAACCCCTTTAAAAAAATATCCCGACTCGAAATCATCGTTTTTGTCAGCGGAGCTGTTGTGATGGTTCTGGAATTAATTGGTTCAAGAATTCTCGCGCCGCATTTAGGAACTTCAATTTTTGTTTGGACCGCGCTGATTGGTATCATTCTCGGAGCGCTGAGCCTTGGTTACTATATTGGCGGATCGTTATCGAAAAAAAATCCAAAACTTTCGACATTGGCAGGAATTATTTTACTTGCCGCGTTACTGATTTTAGTGATTCCCGTCCTCAAAGAGCCGGTTTTAAAATTAGCGCTACCACTCGGAGTTAAAGTCGGTTCGATTGTTGCTACGCTTTTGCTTTTCACCCTTCCGAGCATAGTGATGGGGATGGTGTCACCCTACGCGATTCGCCTTAAGGTCCAAACTGTTGAAGGCTCGGGAAGCGCGGCGGGTATTTTATATGCCATTTCTACCCTAGGTAGTATTTTTGGCACCTTTCTAGCCGGGTTTTATTTAATCCCGACCTTTAGTTCAACTCAAATACTATTAGGACTTGGCGCGGTAATGGCACTAACCGCTCTGATTGGCGGTTTGCGTTTACAGCCGCTGGCGGTTTTAGGTATCGTTGCGATTTTAAACATCAGTACAAATTTAGTGCCGTCGACATACGTCTATGAATCAGATTCCGCCTATAACCACATCCGGGTACTCGATACTACTTTAATTGAAACCGGCACTCGCGTCCGGGTACTGTTGCTAGCAACCGAAGCCCATTCAATTTTAAATCTAGACTCGAATGATTTAATTGCCCAGTACCACCAATTGTACCAGCTCGACAACCTTTTTGCGCCAAAAATTCAACGAGCGCTCACCCTCGGGGCCGGGGCGTACATCGCGCCACAAAATTTTTTAGAACGCTACCCGACCGCAGAGATGACCGTAGTAGAAATTGACCCGGCCGTTACTGAAGTCGCTCGGCAGTACTTCAATCTCGCCGAGACTAACCGCCTGACCACCGTTCATCAAGATGCGCGGCTGTTTCTTAATGACGTTAAAGAAAAATACGATATTATCTACGGCGACGCCTTTGCCTCATACTATTCTATTCCGTTTCAGCTAACCACCGTTGAAGCCCTCCGACGCGTTTCTGATGCGCTGACTGACGACGGGGTATTCGTTCTTAATGTTATTTCGGGACTGGAAGGGGAAACGGCACTTTTTTTTAGCGCTGAGTATAAAACCTTGGCTCAAATATTTCCTCAACTGTACGTTTTCCCGACTCGTTTCTACCGGCCTGACCAAAATTTGCAAACGCCACAAAACATCGTCATCTTTGCAACAAAAAATTCTGAACGTGTAACGCTTGAATCGTTACTAAAGCTCGGCGATGAAGCTCAGCGTGAGCAGATCACCAAGTTGATTGATCCAACCGCGCTTAAACTTCCTGACGTTGGTTTGCTCACCGATGAATTTGCCCCGGTTGATTACTACGTCTCAAAACTACTATGATGCGCGCACTCGCGTGGTTGGGGTTGGTTGGTATCATCCTATCAGGATGTCAGTCAACACCGGTCGTGTTACTCGACGATCAGAGACTGGTGGTTGAAGTTGCCGATAGTCCAGATACGCAAACTCAAGGATTAAGTAACCGGCCAAGCCTGCCCGAAAATACGGGCATGATTTTTATATTTAATGAGTATCGCCGGCGTAATTTTTGGATGAAAGAAATGCAGTTTCCTATTGATATGATTTGGATTTCTGATACCCGCGTTGTCGGCATCGAAAAAAATGTACCAACACCAACCAGTTCTCAATTACTGATCTACACCTCTCCGGAAGCTGTTAATTATGTCGTAGAGGTTAACGCCGGCTGGGCTGACCGACACGGCATCTCTGTGGGGAGTAGTTTTAGGCTTCTAAATTGACAGCCACTACCCGACGCGCTAAGGTAAAAATGCCTTATTAAAGGGCATTCGATCTTTTTATCACCCAAAGAAAGGGTACAATATGTGTGGAATCGCAGGCGTACGAAGTTCACCTGTAAAAAGGGGCGAAAAGAAAAGGAAAGGTGCTAGTCACCCAACGGTTGCAGAGATCATCATTATGATGTTGTTTGCACTCCAGCACCGCGGTCACGACAGCTCGGGAATCTCTTTGGTTAGTACCGAGACTGGTCAGCCTCGGACCTTTCGAGCGAAGGGGCTGGTCAAAAAACTAGCCAAAAAACTCGAGGAGCTGAAAGGGGCGGAAGCGAGAATTCTCGAAGCGGAATCTGGTGTTGGTCACAACCGATATCAATCGATTGTGCGGAACCAATCGCCGAGTAAGATTTCGTCGAAAGAAACGCAACCACTTGAGTCAGAGGTCAGCGGAGACGTGGCAGTGGTGGCACACAACGGGGAACTACTCGGTGCGCGATTCGGCGACCAACTGCTCAGCGTTGCTGAGGCTCGTCAACGGTTGACGGTGAGTGGTTCGATATTCCACTCCAGTTCCGATAGTGAGTTATTTCTCCATTTACTAGCCCACGCCCGCGGCAAAACCACTGTTGAACGAGTCATGAATGTACTCAACCAAGCAGTTGGGGCTTTCTCGGTACTCATCATCTGGCGCGGCTACATGTTTGCCGCCCGAGATCCTCGTGGATTTCGACCGCTGGCCATGGCTTATGTTGAGCAAACGGGGCAAACGTTATTTGCCTCGGAAACCTGTGCCTTTAGTTTGGTTAATGGTGTTTTTGAACGCACGATCAAGCCGGGGGAAGTAGTTGTTGTCAACCCTGATGGCAAGCAGTACAGTCGCTGGCTGACGGAAAAAGCCGAACCCGCTGAGTGTATCTTTGAAGAGATGTATTTTTCTCGACCGGACTCGATGACTTTCAACCGTTCAGTCAGCCGCTCCCGCCGGGCTTTTGGTCGACTCCTAGCCGAGCAACTCATCACTCAGGGTAAGCTGCCGGAATTTGACATTGTTGTACCGATGCTCGACTCCGGTCTCGATGCGGCTCTTGGTTTTGCTGAAGTTACCGGTATCCCGATTGACTTGGCGGTTATTCGCAACCACTACT
>Ga0209542_10007999_pt1 | contig 19904 bp, 19 predicted proteins | sample RifCSPhighO2_01_FD_184028 | JGI IMG/M metagenome (GOLD analysis project Ga0209542, IMG submission 184028) | Soil microbial communities from Rifle, Colorado - Rifle CSP2_plank highO2_0.1 (SPAdes) (version 2) | ecosystem: Environmental > Terrestrial > Deep subsurface > Rock core/Sediment ...
TTCTTCTGGCGGACTTCCTGAAGTTGAAGTACAACCTGCTGGAAGTCCGCCAGAAGAAGGTGCGCCTGCGAGAGCTGCGCGGGTCAAAGGACCCACAACTCCATCAGCTACCAATCCGTGACCTGACTGCCAAGCCATGACAGCGGCTTTAGTCAGAGGACCGAACTTGCCATCAGCTGAAGCTCCTACGATAGTCTGCAAGCATTGAACTTGGACACCGACAGAACCTACTCTCAGCGTAGATGTGATTGAACAATCGGCGTTTGCATTTTGAACAGCAACCATTCCGAATGTTGCGAGTACAGCTACCGCCAACACAACGATGGCGAGAAACTTTACTCCTTTTAAATTCAATAAATTACTCATAAATTTTTCTAATTGTTTACGCCATTAATTAGTTTCGACTAAACCAAAAGCGTATTTTCCCATCATTACCCTCTCCGCTGAATAATTAATAATAATATAATAATGTAGCGGATACTAATAATGAACAGAGATAAACTAAACACTGAAAACATATTTGACCCCAAAAAGAAAATCAGCGATTAAGATAATTTTCCAGGGATCTATGGTGTTTTCAATGACCTTTCCCTTTGTTCCCCCGAATTGTTATTTGCAATTTTTTCGACGAAATCACAAACAAGAATACAGCGAGAACAAATCAATTTGCGAATACAGAATACACACAAAAAGTGCAATCCGTATACACAAGCATTATAGTATATAGCCATAAAAATTACAGCAATATACCATGTGGATAACTACTCGTTTTCAGCGAGTATTTACGGCCTCAAAGAGACTATCTGCAGAGGCTGGTATCCATGCCCGTAATCATTGCATATTTTAAGGGAAAATGCAACCTGCGGGCACATAACCCTAGACGGAGGCGAGGGGGGTGGTATTACATGAATTAGGGGGCTAGGGGCTGGCTGTTAGGGGGCTAGGAAGTACCGGCTCCACCTCTTCTTTCCCGTCTTCTTAAGGACACCCTCTTTGACCATTAGAATCAGCTCCCTTTGCAGGGTCTTTTCACTGCACGATAGCAACTGTCCTTGAGCCTTAGACTTGATGTCCGTTATGGTTGCACTGCCTCCATTTATTTTAATCACAGCCGTTATATCCTGCCTCCTCTGTTTCTTAAGGACATCGAATTCGGAGTTAGTTTTATCGGACAGGGCGCGTAAAAGTGTGTGTCCTTTCTGCACGCCGATGCGTGTCCTTGATGCATTGGATGAAGCCGGCCGGCCGGCCTCGGTGATTGTAAAAATATTTTTCTTCGTCGGATTGTTTTCTTTGTCGTCTTCTTTGAAAAGGTCCGAAAGCAAGGTCGGAGTATTAAAAAATTGAGAAGTTTGAGTATATTCCAGTACGGATTGCTTCAGTTCCAGAAATTCTTTTTTGAGGATCCCGGCGTTCATCTGGGAGATCAGGCCGAGGGTGGACCCGATGTCTAAAAAGGAAAGGATTGCATTTGTTTTGGACACCACCGGGCCCGGGTTGGATTGTATGTCCATTATGATTTCGGTGCCCAATGTCCTTAATTTATTACGCAGAGGTTCATCCTTGTCCATGATGTCCGTGACCATATAAAGCCCTGTAATTAGCTTGTTCGTTTTGGTATAGGAGATGGGTAGCGGAGTGTCCGTTATCGCTAACTCTTGCGGGGAAGAGGTGTCCTTTAAATTTAGATTGTGGTTCTCGCCGGGCATTTGTCCATTATATATAGGACACTGAGAAATGCAAGATGCTTTTTCCGGCAGGGAGTGGTCCCTAAAATGAAGCAGAAATAGTTTTTAAAAAGCCTTTCGCAGGAGCTTAGAGAATAAAGTAAGTACTCTTACTATTATTCTCTTGAGCGACGAGAAGTTCGCCCCGCAAGCTTGCGGGGATAGATTGCTTTTTAAAAATTCATTTCTGCGCAACTTGTAAGTGTGATAAAATACTCGAATGGCGAAGAAAAAACCGAAGGAGACGGATGGCAAACCCGCACGCTTAAAACAAGAAACCAAACACGGCATCTGGGCACTGATATTTTTCGTCCTCGCCTTATTTTTTTTGATGGCATATTTCTCCATGGCCGGCCGAGCCGGCACTTTCATCTACGACATCTTGTCCTACCTGCTCGGGGTCGGCTACATTCTCCTGCCCGCTCTGTGTGTCCTGCTCGGTTCTTCTTTTATGAAATCCGGCGCGCCGCACGTGGGCGCTACCCGCACAGTAAGCTCGATATTGTTTCTCCTGTCTTCCCTCGGCATGATCGACATCTCTTCCGGCACTCATGCGGGAGGATTTTTGGGCAAAGTCCTGTCGACGCCATTCATGGCGCTCTTTGACACATACGCAAGTTTGGTTTTCTTGGGAGCAATTTTAATTATTTCCATTTTAGTAATGTTCGACGCCAAGCTTGACCTGTCTTACCTGTGGAATAAATTCTTTGGGAAGAAAGTCCGACCAGAGTCGGACTCCGACACGGAGGTCGGAGAAGAAAGTTATGAAGAAGAATACGAAGATGAGGAAGAGCCGGAAGAAATAGTCGCTTCCCCAGTTAAAACACCAGAGCCGATAAAAAATGAGGAGGAAGAATTTTTGAACCCGAAGCTGAAAGCTAGAAACCGAAAGCTGTCAGCTAACTATGTCCCCCCGCCGCTGTCGCTCCTGGAGGAAGACAAAGGCAAACCCAATACCGGCGACATCAAAGCAAACGCGAACATCATCAAGCGAACTTTGGCGAACTTCGGCATCGAAGTGGAGATGGATGAGATCACGGTAGGGCCCACAGTTACTCGCTATGCCTTAAAGCCGGCCGAAGGAGTAAAGCTCTCGCGCATCGTGGGCCTGCAGAATGATCTGGCCTTGGCGCTGGCCGCCCACCCCATCCGCATCGAAGCTCCAATCCCGGGTAAATCCCTGGTAGGAATTGAAATTCCGAATAAAGCCAAGTCCATCGTCGGTCTCGCCACTCTCCTGTCCGACGACAAGTTTCAGAATTCTGCCAAGGCACTCACCATTGCCCTCGGTCGCAGTATTGCCGGCAAAGCAGTCTTCGGCAACCTGGCCAAAATGCCGCACTGCCTGGTGGCCGGCACGACCGGCTCCGGGAAGTCTGTCGCCATTCACGCTATGATCACTTCGCTCCTCTACCGCAATGGCCCGGATGACCTTAAACTCATCATGATTGACCCAAAACGCGTGGAGCTCACCCTCTACAACAACATCCCACACCTCCTGACCCCCGTTATCACCGAGGCGAAGAAAACAATTCTGGCGCTCAAATGGGCCGCCAAGGAAATGGATCGCCGTTACGATATCCTGGAAGCGGAATCCGTGCGCGACATAGAGTCCTACCACAACAATGTTGCAAGCAAGAATAAAGAGGCGGACCGCATGCCCTACATCGTCATAATGATCGACGAATTGGCGGATATCATGAGCACCTACCCGCGCGAGCTGGAGAGCGCAATTGTCCGCCTGGCCCAGATGTCGCGGGCGGTGGGCATCCACTTGGTACTTTCCACCCAGCGCCCGGAGGTCAACATCATCACCGGGCTCATCAAGGCGAACATCCCGGCCCGGGTGGCGCTGAAAGTGTCTTCCCAAGTTGACTCCCGCACCATTCTCGATGCCGGAGGGGCGGAAAAGCTTCTCGGCGCGGGCGACATGCTCTACTCTTCCGGCGAGGCCCAGCCGGAGAGACTGCAATCGGCTTTCATCTCCGAAGCAGAAGTGAAAAAAGTGGTAAAATATTTGGCCGATACCTATAGAGACGAAATATCCGAAGAAATATCCTTGAGTCAGGGCTCGATTTCTCACGACAAATCTATTTTCGAGTCCGCGCTCGAGGATGAGGCAAGCGAGGACGATGATGAAATGTATGAGGAAGCCCGGGCCTGTGTGATAGAGGCCGGCAAAGCCTCCACTTCGTACCTGCAAAGGAAATTAAAATTAGGCTACGCCAGAGCGGCACGGCTGATGGATATGCTCGAGGAGCGCGGAGTGATCGGCCCCGGAGACGGAGCCAAGCCGCGCGAAGTCTTGGAGCAAATAAACAGAGATGAAAACGGGCAGAATATTATTTAAAAGAGTTGCTCTTTCCGTCTTTTTTATTTTTATAATTGTTTATTCCTTTTTCAATACCCGGGGCATCATCTTTGGGGTAAAAATTAAAAATGTTAATATAGTAGACGGAGCGACCATTAGTGAGGATGTCCTCAAAATTACTGGCAATGCGAAAAATGCCGTAAATTTGACTTTGAATGGCCGGGAGATTTCGATCGACCAGGCAGGCAACTGGAGTGAAAGCCTAGCCCTACTCCCCGGCTATAATGTCATAGAGATAAAAGCTGTCGATAAATTTGGATATTCGGATGAGGAAATTTATAAATTAATTAAAAATTAGTATGCAAAGGAATAAAGAGAAAAAAGAAAAGAAAGAGGACAAGACAGTAGGAACAGAGTTATTAGAAAATACTTTGAAGGGCATCCAGGCCAAGTTCGGCGAAGGCTCCATCATGAAGTTCGGCGACTCGCCGAAAGTGGACATCAATGTCATCCCCACCGGCTCGATCGGCCTGGACATGGCGCTCGGCGTCGGCGGCATCCCGCGCGGCCGCATCATTGAAATTTTTGGCCCGGAATCCTCCGGCAAAACCACTCTCTCGCTCCACATCGTGGCGGAAGCGCAGAAGAAAGGCGGCATCTGCGCCTACATTGATGCTGAGCACGCGATGGATCCGGAATATACCAAGAAGCTCGGGGTAAACATCAACGAACTTTTGATTTCTCAGCCGGACAACGGCGAGCAGGCGCTTGAAATCGTGGAGAGCTTGGTGCGCACTGGGAAAATTGATGTGATCGTCGTCGACTCCGTGGCGGCGCTTACCCCGAAGGATGAAATCGAGGGCGACATGGGCGCCTACCATGTGGGCAAGCAAGCTCGCCTGATGAGCCAAGCTCTCCGCAAGTTGACAGCCATCGTGGCTCGCTCCAAAACCGTGGTAATTTTCATAAACCAGATCCGCATGCAGATAGGCGTGATGTTCGGCAACCCGGAAACTACCCCAGGCGGCAAGGCTTTGAAATTCTACACCTCGGTCCGCCTCGACATCCGGAAAATTGCGCAGATTAAAAAGGGCGAAGAGGTAGTGGGTTCCCGCACCCGAGTAAAAATAGTAAAAAATAAAGTGGCGGCGCCCTTCAAGCAGACGGAATTCGACATTATTTACAACGAAGGGATTTCTAAAGAGGGCGAGATCATGGCGCTGGGGGAAAAATACAAGATCGTAGAGAAAGTCGGCAATTCGTATTTTTATGTACCCCCACCTGACCTCCCCCTACATAAGGGTGAGGAGAAAAGTGAAAAAATAAAGCTTGGCGTAGGCTACGATGCGACTCGCAAATTCCTGAAAGAAGATAAAAAAGTCGCCGGGCAAATACTAAAAGAGATAAAGAAGAAATTTGCGGAGCCAGAATAAATCTGTTAGTATAATCCGCATGTCCCAACTGGAATACAGTGAAATTCGCGAGAAGAAAATAATTATTTACGATGGTGAACCAGCTGAAGTGGTGGAAAGCCATGTCGCCCGCACTCAGCAGAGGAAACCCCAGAACCAGGTGAAGCTCAAGAGCCTAATCTCCGGCAAAACCATCGCCGCCACTTTCCATGTGTCCGAATCAGCCGATGAGGCGGATGTGGAGAAAAAGGAAATTAAATTCCTATATCATAATCGCGGCGAGTACTGGTTCTGCGAGCCGAATAACCCGGCCAACAGATTTAAACTGGATGCCAGCCTGCTCGATAATTCAGTAAAATTCCTGAAAGAAAACGGCCTAGTTACCGCCCTGGTCTGGACTAATGAAGACGAGGAGGAAAAAATAATTAAAATCACCCTGCCGATAAAAATGGAATTTAAGGTCAAAGACGCTCCGCCGGCAGTCCGCGGCGACACTTCCAAAGGCGGCAACAAGCTTATCACGCTCGAGAACGGCGCAACTCTGAACGTGCCCATGTTTATCTCCCCCGGCGAATCTATCCGGGTCAACACCGAAACCGGCGAATACGTCGAGCGCGTATAACCATGACAAGGTTAAACCTTGTCCTAAGTTTTACTTAGCTACGAAAGGCAGGAGTCCAAAAAAGCGGGCATGCTTGATGGCGGTAGAGAGAGCGCGCTGATTCTTGGCGGTCACACCGCTTCGCCTGTGGCTTACGATCTTGCCATTGGGATTTAGAAATCTCTTCAGGATCTCCACATCCTTGTAGTCTATGTATTTTATATTATTGGCTGAAAAATAATCTTGTTTCATGGTCTTTGACTAGTTGTAAAGTTTATAATGTTGAAAGTTTTTAAAGTTGAATTTATAACGCATTTACTTTATGACTTTATGAACTTGATGACTTTCTACTAAAACGGTATATCTTCCGGGTTAATATCTTCCTCTGGGTACTCGATGGAGTCTATCTCGTCAGGTCCTGCGGATGCCGGGCCTTTGGATGCTCCGCCCGCGCTTGATGTGCCCCCGCTCGGTGCCGCTCCTCCGCTGTTAGCCCCTCTGGGCCCGAACTGCGTTCGGTCCGCAACTATCTCAGTGCGGTATTTCTTCTCTCCACTCGTCTTGTCATCCCAGCTCCTGGTCTGCATTCGGCCCTCCACCAGCATAGAACTGCCCTTCTTCATGTATTGAGCAACGGTTTCCGCCTGCCGGCCGAAGACCACCACGTTGTGATAATCGGCTGACTCCTGCTTTACGCCGTTCTTGTCTTTCCAGACGCGATTGGTCGCCAGGGAGAATGAACAAACTTTGATGCCGGAGGGCAACGAACGAAGCTCCGGATCGCGAGTAAGGTTGCCTATTACGATTGCTTTATTCAGGTACATGGTCTTTGACTAGTTGTAAAGTTTATAATGTTGAAAGTTTTTAAAGTTGAATTTATAACGCATTTACTTTATGACTTTATGAACTTGATGACTTTCTACTGGCAGCTAGACTGCTATCATTGCGTCGATCTCTTTATCGATCTCTTCTTTGTTAATAGGCGCGGCCTCGCCTTTTTCCTCCGGTTTGTACATCGGGGCAATGCGCCTGTGCGGCATTTCCCGCCCGATGAACCTTTTGGAAGCTATGGTATTTTCCTTGACGGTCTTAATCATTAAAAATCTTATCAGGTTCGGATCGAGGTCGAGCTTCTTTTTAAGTTCAATCACATCCTCCGGATCCATGAAAAATTTCATCCAGCCAAAGTAGGCATTGGTGAATTTGTTGCGCACATTCGATATAACTTTAGTCATCGGGTATGCAAGCGGGATCATTTTCGGCATTTCATCTGCTATGGCCTCGCCACCAAAAGAAGAGACGGCCTCCTTGAGGTCCCCGTAATGGATTGACAGGTCCTCTGGTGCTATCGTGGGCACCAAAAGGTAGCCGAGCTCGTAAACTCGCGCATCTCCCTCCTCTATGGAGCTCTCTTTTACTTCAATTTCTGTATCCGACATGGATTTCATACTAGCAAAAGCTCATTAAAAAGTAAAGGACCTATATTTTAAATACTCTTTTGGCGTTTTGGATAATCGCTTCAGCAACCTCGGCTTCCGGCAAGCCCTTGATTTCCGCGATTTTTTTGGCCACTTCCTTCACGTATACCGGGTCATTGCGCTTGCCGCGGTGGGGCACGGGGGTCACATACGGAGCATCGGTCTCCGACATGATCATATCAAGCGGGGTATTTTTTATTACTTCGTCATAGTCATGGGTAAAAGTAATCACGCCGGTAAATGAAAGAGTAAAACCTAAATCAAGAAATTCTTTTGCTTCTCCCCATGTTCCCGCAAAGAAGTGTACATTGCCCCTGACTTTCGCGTGTTCTTTGAGTATTTCTAATGCATCGGCATATGCACTTCGGATATGCAGCATTAGGGGCTTATTAAATTCATTAGCAAGCTCTATCTGCGCTATGAAATTCTTTTTTTGGTTTTCAATGTAATCCGTATCAGCACGGTAATAATCCAGCCCGCACTCCCCTATACCCACCACCTTCGGGTGCTTCAGTAGTTCGCGGTAAGCATCTTTATCTATTTTTTCTCCGCGCGAAGTAAATTCTTTTCCCTCCTCGCCCAGTTCTTTCTTATCATGAAATGATGCTCCGGTGTGGATGGGGTGCAGGCCCACGATAGCATACACGCCCTCCGGATATTTCTCCGCCATCTCCACCGCTTTGCGCGAAGTGTCTATCTGGGTGCCCACATTTATGATCCAAGTGTCATTCTCTAGCGCCCGCTTGAGTACTAGATCGCGATCCGCATCAAAAGCGGAAAAATTCACATGGGAATGGATGTCTATGTATTTAGGTTCTTTTTTCATAAATTATACCCCCACCTGATTTTCCCCACATTAAATTATACCCCCTCCTAGCCTCCCCCTACATTAGGGGGAGGAATAGTGAGTTCGTGTTTAATCTTTTTTAAAACTTTATCTATGTTAGCACTTATTTCCCTATTCCAAAAACGTAAAACTTTAATATCATGTATAAGTAAATAATTATCTCTTTCTTTGTCATAATCCTTATTTAATAAATGATGAGAACCATCTAATTCAATACCAAGTCTTCTTTCAGAACAATAAAAATCTAAAATGTAAGGTCCGACAGAATACTGACGAGTAAATTTATACCCCAAACTTTTTCTTCTTAGTTTCACCCAAAGCAACTCTTCGTCAACGGTTTCTGCCTTGCGCAAATCTTTACGTCGCGGTTTAAGTTTAGGGTCGTTATATAGAAACATATCTATAATCCCCAAATTTTAGCTACTCGCTTCTCCCACATATCTTTTCGCTCGTCTAAAATTGTGGTCAGTTCCTCTGGGTCTTTAATCCTTTGAGACCTTTTTGCTACACTTTGGTCATCTCGTTTAAATAAAAGAGCCAGCAAATCGGTTTTAATTGTCTTTCTTTTTTCTACGGATAATCCTTTCAGCCAAACAATATAGGCTTTTCGATATTGTTCTACTTTGCCTCCAATGGCTAGTCGAGTAAGCACACCAAGAATATGAACAATTTCAAATAATTTCTTTTCTCTATCAAAACCATCGAGGTAATTTAATTCTTGAGTTTTAATTATATTTACATTGGTTGGAACTAGGTGTATCGGTACTCCAGTTTTCAGAGTAATTTTTTTAGCAGTATCTAACATCTTAACTACGTATTTACCTTCACCCTCTGGTTCCCAACAATCATGCATGGCAATTACATCAAGGTCAGAATTTAAAGTACTATAACCCGCAACGGTGGAACCGTGTGGAACTAAACCCACAAAATGAAGGTCATTTGATAACTCATCTTCTAATTTCCTCAAAACAGCTAGTTCTCTTTTATTTGGCTTTCCTTCGAAGTTACGAGGAATATAAAGTTTTTTGGTAAATGCGTCTGGGTTCATTTTCTTCTCCCTCGCCCTATGTAGGGGGAGGGCTGGGGTAGGGGTAAAATCAATCTTTGCGTAAGAATAATGGGGTCTCCGGCTTCTTGTTAGTCTTAATTAATTCTTTTAGCTTCACGTTGGTTTCTGGTAAAAGTGGGTTAAGCATGCGAGCGATGACATACAGCTCCACTACCATTTCCGAAATTAATTTTTTTCCTTTTTCCGGGTCAGTTTTTACAACTTTGAACGGTTCGGTGGCCTGGATCTTCTTGTCGAGCTCCCCTATTTTATGCCACACATAATCCGCTGCTTTTTTAATATCGAATGTTTCATAAATCTTGAAATATTCTTCGAAATCGCTTTGTTCTGGAATTTCCGGGCATTTTTCCAAATATTTCTCCGATAATGTAAGTATCCGCGAGGCTAAATTTCCCAGCCCGTTCGCCAAGTTCGCATTGTAGGCCTCCTTAAAGCGCTCCATAGTAAAAGGACTGTCTTCAAAAGAGGATATCTCGCGCAGGAGGAAATATCGAAGAGCATCCGTGCCGTATTCTTTTACGATATCCACGGGGTTAACCACATTGCCGAGCGACTTGGACATTTTCATTCCACCCTCGCCAGCGATGAAGCCATGATAAATGATTCTGTCTGTGTTTGGCAGCCCCGCTGACATCAGCATTCCTTGCCACATGGCTGATTGGAATTTAACCATGTCTTTACCCGCCATCTGCACTTTTTCCGCCTCTTGCCAGAATTTTTTGAAATTCTCTATCTTATTCGGCCACCCTAAAGTCGAAATATAATTCACAAAAGCATCAAACCATACATACATCACTTGGGTGTCGTCATTCGGCACGGGCACTCCCCAGGAAAAACGTTTTTTGTCGCGGGAAATGGAGAAATCTTCCATTGCATTCGCAACGTATTCAATTGCCTCATCTCTCCTCCACTCTGGAATAACTGATTCATTTTTTGAAAGATATTTTAAGAGCTCATTTTTGTAATTACTTAATTTGAAAAAATAATTTTCTTCCTCTATTTCTTCAAGCTTTAAGTTTATATGAATAGCGCAGTGCCCATCGACAATATCTTTGTCCATTAGAAATCTCTCACAGCCCACACAGTAAAGTCCTTTATATTTTTTCTTGTATATATCGCCTTTCGCATCGCAGATTCTCCAGAATTCCTGAGCAGCTTTTATATGCTCTGGATCAGTGGTTCTGATAAAATTATCATTTGATAGATTTAAAAGTTTTTTTAGCTCCATAAACTTTTCCGCATAAAAATCCACGTATTTCTGAACTTCCTTACCTTCCCTCAAACTTCCCTCCCAGATTTTTTGTCCGTGTTCGTCCGTTCCTGTACTGAAAAAAACTTCCGAGCCAGCGAGCCTTTTGTACCGTGCGATCGCATCCGCTTGCACCAGCTCCAGCGCGAAGCCTATATGTGGATCGGCGTTCACGTAAGGGATAGTGGTCGTTATATAAAAACTTTTCTTTTTCTCCATAATTAGTCTTTCTCCCGCGCCAGAGCTTTTCGTTTTTCAATATCCGAAACAAGCTCCATCACGAACACAGCTACCGGGATAGCGATTACCGCTCCCCAGAACGAAGCGACCTCAAAGCCGATAAGGACGGAGAGAATGATGACGATCGGGGAGAGGCCCACGATCTTCTTTATAATGATCGGCGCGAATAAAAATACTTCGAACTGGTGGACGATAAAGTATGCGGCCGCCACCATCAGTGAGGTTGACACCCCGCCGTCTAGATAGGAGAGGGCAATAGCGGGCACCACAGCCACCAGCACTCCGTAAGGCACCATCTCCATCAGACCCGCGATAATAGCCAGTATCAGAGCGTAATCGACGTCAAGGAGTGAAAGCATAAGGTATATGAGCACCGCTACCACGAAGCCAAGCAGCATCTGCCCCTTGACCCAAAGCGCGATCTTGCGGCGAGAGCGTTCCCAAAGGTCCACCACATAATTTTCGTACCTAGCCGGGAGAATAATGCGCAGAAAATTCTCTATGCCCTTCTCGTCAATGGAAAGATAGAAAGAAATAATGATGATGAGAATGAGATTGAAAATTCCCCCGAAGGCCACCGAGAGTGTCTGGAAAAATCCCAAGGAGAGGTTGTCAATGAAAACTTTCGACACCGAGAAAAGCGAGGTGATGGAGAAATTGTGCGACAAATTGTCCACAATCTCTTTCGCGCCGGAAAAGGCGGAGCTTTTGAAATATTCGAGAAAAGAAACTCCAGGGAGGAAGGTGGAGAGCGTGGTGGAGAAATTATAAATTTCGGTGATCAGAAGCGGCGCAAACATGTAAAACAATCCGGCAAAAAAAATGATTGCAACGGCATATAAAATCGCCACACTGAAGGCCCGATTGAGCCCTCTTTTCCTGAAAGGCGGAATAGCGGACTCCACGAAAGAAGCTATGACGATGGAGGTAAGGACGATCAGCACCAGATCCCGCAAAAACCAGATCAGAAACAAGCCGACGAGAATGAGCACAGCCCGGACCATCGTGCCGGTCGATATGGAGATAGAGGTATGGCTAGTTTCGAACATACGGGAATAATAACATACAAATTCGCCCGGAACCAACCGGGGTCCTTTAAAACTTCAGCATATTTAAAAATTTTCCCTTATTGGAAAACGGACCGATGAGCGCCAGGTTAAGAGAACTGTCTTTGAAAATTTGGTTGGCGAGATCTTGGATTTCCGTGGCCGTGACTTTCCTTAATTCGTCCGCTTTGTGGTCGGCACTGACGAGCTCGCGCCGGAGCAGCTCCTGGGCCCCGTAGAAATTCGCGATATCATCACTCGATTCCAAAGAAAGCTTCATATTGCCTATCAGGCATTCTTTCACTTTATTCAATTCATCCTCGTTCACTCTTTCTTCTTTTAATTTCTTACATTCGGCAAGGACAGCGCGGACCACTTCCTCGATCCTTTTATTGTCCACCCCGGCGGAAATCTGAAAAAATCCATGGTCGGTGTAGGAGTCGTTATAGGCTCGCACGTAGTACCCCACCCCCATTTCCTCGCGGAGCTTGACGAAAAGCCTCGAGCTCATACCCCCGCCGAGCACCCCGCCGAGCACCGAGAGCGCGGGATTATTTTTATTGAAGAGTCCATAAGTGCGCACGCCGAGCACAAAGTGCGTCTGGTCGGTTTTCTTGAACTTTATCAGGGTGTGCGGCTTCTTCTGCGCTTCTTTTACCGTTATCTTCGGCCCTTTCTTGCCCCGCGGTACCTCATTGAAGATTTTCTTCACTTCCGCCAATACCCGGCCCTCCTTTACCTGCCCGGCCACCACCAGCACTGTCGCCTCCGGCAAGTAGTGGGCTTTTTTATATTCGACAAAGTCTTCGCGCTTCATTTTCGTGATATTTTCTTTTCCCCCCGCCACGTTCCACCCGGCCGGCTGGTCGCCATAGAGGAGCTTCATCATCAGGTCCTGCACATGCCGGTGCGGCATGTCCTCGTACATATTTATTTCCTCGATGATCACGCCCTTTTCCTTTTCCATCTCTTTCTCGGGGAAAATTGCGTTCAAGTAAATGTCCGAAACAATATCGAGAATTTGATGAAAGTGCTTGGCGTCGGACTTGGCATAGTATCCGGTGTATTCTTGGGCGGTGAAAGCGTTGTATTGCGAGCCTAGTGCATCGAGCTCGCGGGAAATGTCGGTCGCCTTCGGGCGTTTGGTGGTGCCCTTGAAGCACATGTGCTCGAGGAAATGCGAAATCCCGTTTAATTGCTTGGTTTCGTATTTAGAGCCAGCCTCAGCCAGTACTAATACTGTCACCGTAGGATTGTCTTTCATCGGAATTATTATGAGCCGCAGGCCGTTTTTTAGAACTTTTTTAGTAAGCTTCATTTTTTCATTCTAGCACACTACCTCACCCGGCCTTCAGCCACCCTCTCCTTGACAAGGAGAGGGGCTGGGGGTGAGGTCTAGATTCTAGACTTAATATAATTTTCCAAATCTTTTACTTTTATGCGCTCTTGATTGCCGCTGTCGCGGTCGCGGACGGTCACCGTGTCGTCGGTCAGGGTATCGAAGTCAATGACGATACAGAAAGGCGTGCCGATCTCGTCCTGACGGCGGTAGCGCTTGCCGATGTTGCCGTTGTCGTCCCAGGCCACCCGGCCGAACAGAGCCTTGAGCGGCGCAAAAACTTTTACATTCGCATACTCCACGAGCTCCGGCTTGTTCTTCAAAAGTGGCGACACGGCGCAAATCACCGGCGCAATATTTGGCTTGAATTTTAAATAGGATCTCGCCTCTCCGTCCTTCTCGTCTTCCGCATAGGCAGACACAAGAAGCGCCAAGATCGCCCGATCAACCCCCATCGATGGCTCAATCACATGCGGCACCATCTTCTCACTCTTTTCCTCATCGACATAATCAAGGTTGTGTTTGGTTAAATCAAAACCTCCCCGATACGCGAGGCCAAAAAGTTCTTTTCTGCCAAACGGATATTCAAATTCGAAATCAACTGTCCTCTTTGAGTAGTGGGCGCGGTCAGTATCTGGTACTTCAAGCTCGTGCACTTTACCCATATCGAGCCCTACCTCCTCCATCCACTCAAGCATCTCCCCCCGCCAATATTCGAAATATTTCTCCCAGTCTTCCGGCCTTATAAAATATTCTATCTCCATCTGCTCGAACTCCCTCTGACGGAATATAAAATCCCGCGGAGCGATCTCGTTCCGGAAAGCCTTGCCGATCTGCGCGATGCCGAATGGCAGCTTCGGGTGAAAAGCATCCACCGTGTTTTTAAAATTTACAAATATCCCCTGAGCTGTTTCGGGGCGGAGATACGACAAGGTGGCTTCCTCGCCAGCGCCCACTTGAGTTTTGAACATGACATTAAACTGCTTACCATTCGGCAGCGGGTCGGAAAACCCGGCCACATGTCCGGATGCTTCCCAAGCCTTCGGATTCATAATTATGGCCGCATCCATACCGTACACATCGCGCCTAGAGTCTACGAATTTTTTCCACCAATTTTGCTTTAGATTATTTTTTAATGCGACTCCGAAATGCCCCCAGTCGAAAGTTCCCGCCAGTCCGCCGTAAATTTCCGAGCCCTGGAAAACAAATCCCCGCCTTTTGCAAAGTGAAACTATTTTCTCCATTAAATTATTTTCTTCTTTTTCCACTTTATAACTTTCTACTTTATGAACTTTATAATTACTCCACCACCCTCTCCCCGCCAGTCGGAAATGCCGGATCGTTGGAGAGCCGGGTATAAAGCGGCGCTTTCGTTGCCTTCACATCCACATTAGCAAAATCATCATGGCCCGTCAAAACAGCTTCATTTACGATAATGGGCACCGTGCCTACCTGGGAGAGCGAAGGTGCAAAGATAATTTGGAAAGAAATCTCTTTGCTCGGCAAGGACACCCCTGTGCCCTTCGGTATGCGGCCCACATTCCATACGAGTTCCCGGGTCGAGGCGTTGTAGGCAAAATTCTCGCCGCTGGGAGTAAAGGCGCCAGCAAAAGATACCCACTGGGGCAGACTTGAGCGAACTGTGCCTTTCGAAATATTGTTGGCGGTGTTGGTGAGAGACCACACTACCGTATAAGTCGTTTTCTTTTCCGCTTTTGGAGGTATCGGGCCGCTGTTGGCAAAAGGCCCGGAGTAATAAAGGGCCTTGGTGGCAAACCCCACATCGGAGGCAATGCGAACCGTGGAGGAGGTGGAGCTATTGAGCGTCGTAACTTCGTAGCCGGAGAGCTCCTGCTTGCCGGAAATACTTATTTCAATGTTGACCAACGGGTCCACCAGTATCCCACCCGAGGATCCAAAAACGGAAACCGGAGGGATGAAGAAAGAAACCGAGCCGGACTCCCCCGGGCTCACTTCCCTAAACCTGCTTTCGGAATTTCGATCCCAGGTTATTGTGCCCCCAGCCGAATCATAGAAACCGGATCCGCCATCTATTTTCTTTTTATCAACGGCATTCCCGGAAATTTTTGCGGTGATCACAAGATCGTTTATTTTCGTTTCCAGATTGTTCGCCCAAGTAATCTCCGCATTTATCGGAGTTGCCGTGTCAACGGAATATTCGCGCTGATAGGCACCGTTGACGGAGAGTCTCGCTTCTACGGCGGATTTTTTGATTGCCACGGTATGCCCGATGGAATTGAACACAACATCGAGATTTGATTTGTTGGTACTGGACTGGGAGCCGGTAAATATATGAAATGTTTTTTCCTCTCCGTCGGACACATCAAGCATGCGGCCCTTTATGGTGATCGTTTTTTCCGCCCCCGGGGAAAGGTCGCCCAGATTCCAAACATTGTTGCCGAATGAAGGCTTGGGGGAAGCCTCGGTGAAAGCAAAACCGACCGGATAGTCGGCAGAAACGAGAATAGCAGGAGAGGGCTTGGTGGCGTTGAGCGATGCCTTGATAACAAGCGTAAGCTCCTGATTGGGAGATATGGAGTCCGGCGCCTCTACGCTTAAGTTTATCGGGGTTGAATTTATGGAAACGTCATAGAGTTTCGTTTTGACGAAAATGGCATTCGATCCCTCTACCCGATACTCCAGCGAAATTTTTATCTGCTTGGTACTGCCCTGCTCTCCGAACAAAGTTAGTTTTACATTCTCACTGCGAACGGTGCCCGCCGGGATGGTGCCGAGCGACACCCTAATGCGCTCGGTGTCCTGCAAATTTGTGGAAGAACTTTTCGGATACTCGAGCACCAGATCCACCAGCTGGAGCGGCGAACTGTTTTTGTTCGTTATCTCGAGTTGCAGGGACAATTCTTCCCCCCCGGATGTATAGGCGTTGCCAAAGACTGATATTTCGATATTTTCGGGCGAAACAGTGTTGCCTCCGGCGAAAAACATGTAAGAACCGTAGGCCATCGCCAGGAGAAGAAAACTTAAAGAGAAAATAAAAAGCTTCTTGAAAAGAGAAGTTTTCATGAAAAATTTTTCGCCAAAGTTGGACATACCTTCTTGAGCGGATTGCCATGAATCCGGGATGTTTTTGGGCTTGTGGCGCGTAAAGGCATCATGGCGTTCTATCCTCATCTCGTAATCTTTACTAAACAGTCTGCCTTTGAGCTCCTCTAAGCGGTTTAATTTGTTTCGGTCTTGATTTTTCTCCCCCGGCGGCATCCCCTAATAATACCATATTTATAAGTGGGTTTCTTTCAGCACCTTGTTTATCTCCCGCAAGATTACCAGGCGATGTTCCGGCAGATAATCGAGGTCCCGCATATAGCCCAGGTGGTGGAGAATGCGCAGAACCAGCATCGCTTCCCGATGAGGAATTTCATTGCGCGGGGCTTTTTCCAAAAGAAAAAGCCCCGCCAGAACATCCGCAAAGAGCTCGGGATTGGCATCCTCCCCCGCGAGCAGACGCACCAAGAGGCGCGAAACATTTGCGAAAATTTTCAGATTCTCTTTTTTTGTTTTTATTTCCTCCAATAAATTAGTCTTGGAGGCGCTCGTAATCCGCCAGAAATCTTTCCCCCGCACCAGATCAATTTTTACATAAGCATAATCCTGGAGGATAAAACGAAGCTTGGAGGGCATCTTGCGCACCCCGGAGGCGGAGGCATAGATCATGCCCAAGTCGCGGGTAAAAATATTGTAATACTTCCCCGCCTCGCCGTAATTCTTACTCCCCAGTATTATTCCTTCCGTGTGATAAATATGGTGCATAATTATATTTTATCACACTTACCAACACACATACTTAATACAACACCTCTTCGCGACCGCGATAGAGTGTTATGAGGGCTTTTTTAATCTAAACACTCGAACATTTTTATTGATACCGAGAAGTGCTAGCCGCTCGTTGAATTCTTTGGGGAGAGGACCATAACCCAGCCACAAGCTCTTATGGATCATTTCAAAATCCCAATACTTTATCTGATTTCGAAGCCAATCCCTAATCTTCTTTTTAGTTTCAGGTATATCAAAGGAAATTAGAATTTTTTCAGCTTTATTTGGAAAAATATCTTTCATTACTGAATTCCTGTTAATTGAAAATTTTAGGAGTTTTTCGTTGGAAATACAGATTGTATTGCCATTGGCCTGAATAATCCCCTTTTTGCGTAGACGATAAAGATGCTGCTCGAAAGCGCCGGTACTCATCTTCTTGTGCCTTGCTTTCATTCTCGACCACAGTATTTCCTTGTAAATCTTCGTTGAGCGAGCAGAAAACAAAAAGGCAATTAAGTGATCTAGGGCGGTAGGCTTCATGGGTATATCATAACACCTCTTCGCGACCGCGATAGTGTGTTATGTGTAAATCATAATTCTTCTTCTTTACCAAGTTCCAATTTTTTAAATAAGATATTGTCTTCTTTAAGAATATTCTCAGGAACTCTGTATATAAAATCTGCCCAATCATGAATGTGCGCATCGTGTACCGGAAATACTACCCTCGCTTTAAGCATCTTGGCATAATCAATAGCATCTTTAATTCGCATCCAAGGACCTGTTATAGGCAGAGCTAAAATATCTACCTCCGATTGTGGATTTTCAAAAGCATCACCGGGAAAACATAAATTATTTATCATGTAGCCCGTATTTTGAACTCTGCCATAGGTGTTATAAATTTCAGCGTGTAAATTACCAAAGCTTTTTATATTAATTCCACTAAAATCAAAAGTTTCGCCGCCTTCGACTTTATTAAATTCTATCCCAGCCTCTATGAGCAATTTGCCCACAGCGGTATTAGTAATAATTTTTGCCTGGGGATTGTTTTTTAAAACTTCTTTTAAAGTATCCAGGTGGTAATGGTCTTGATGTTCATGAGTATATAAAATAAGATCTATACCTGTTTCGTTCTTTTGGGAAGTCGAAAAAGATCCTGGGTCAGTCATTATCTTCTTTCCGCCTATGTCTATCACCAAGCAACAGTGCCCTATCTTTTTGATTTTCATTCCTCTATTTTATCACAAAACCCCGCAGCTCTGCGATTATAGGTGCTACCGTCTCGTCAGTGATATCTTCGGGCTTTATTGTTGAATTTTTAAAGATTTCCTTTTCTATACCCAGACCACAAGCGATAAGTTTTACTCGATTTTCGTCCACAAAAACATCCTCTCGGCCTTTATATCTGACTTCCGCTTCATCCATCCTAGCTTGATACGACATAACTCCACGAGGAGCTACACGCCCATCTGCATAATGCGCAATTTTCACATTTATGTCGGAATTTTTTAACTGCGTACACAAGAGACTAAACCGATTGCTTTGCGCGATATGAATTACCCTATCAGGCACCCCTATTTCCCGCATTAACATTTCGTTAGCGGCGTGCTCATCAGAACCATATTTAGAAACAAATTCATTTTTAACTCCCATCCAATAATCTAATCCTTCCGGCTCATAAAAATCAGGTAAACTTTCGCTTTTGAACTTAATTATATTCCCTATATCATGCAGTAAACACGCTGAAATAATATTTCCCTTTTCAACTTTAATATTCATTGAATCGCATATCAAAGACACTACGGCGGCAACGCGCAGCATGTGCATCTGCAGGGTCGGCATTATTTTATATTTCTTATAAATCTTCTCAATGCTTAAAGGCATTTTGTCGCCCGGGTTAAGGCCGAGCTTCTTGCGCATATCCTGAAGCTCCCGCATAAACTCGCGGTACTCCCCCTCCGCCTTGAGCGCCGGCGTCATGTTTGTATCGAGACTGAACGTTCCAGTTGCGCCATAATTTTTAACATTCAACTCCTCTTTTAGAATCTCCACATATTCTGGCGCAAAGGCGGGCCCGGTCGCGCTCAAAATCGGTTGCCGGACCGGAATATTTTTTTCTTGTCTTTCTTTCAATAATGTCGAAACGCTATCGCGCACCTTTGCCATATCTCCAATTACAGTTGATTTTCTGCCGAAAAATCCGAAAAATCCTTTCTTCTTGACCGCCGGCCAGAGTGCCAAATGCACCGACTTTTCATCTTTCTCATTTTTTAACTTAAGCCATATGTCTTCCGCCGTAAACGGCGCGAAGGGAGCGATAAGTTTGGATAAAGTTTTCAAAACAAAGTATAAAGTTTGCTTCGCTTCACTGTCCCCTTCCTTTATTCGCTCGCGACTGCGACGCAAGTACCAGGTAGAAAGGTCATTGATGAAGTCTTTCATCGCCCGCACTGGCTCGAGTAGTTTGTAATTGTCTAAATTTTTTGTATTGAGTTCTATAACTTCGTCGAGCCGAGCCAAGATCCATTGATCTAGGATGTTATTAGAATTAGGTTCTAGGTTATAGCTTCTAGCTTCTAGTGAACGATCTCGGTAAAGCTCGTAAAAGGCTAAAATGTTGTAGAGCAGTCCAAAAACCTGGCGATGTAATTCGAGAACTGTTTTTTCATCGAAATTTTTCGACTCTCCCGGCTGATTGACCGAATACATCCACAGGCGCAGGGTGTCTACGCCGTATTTATCCATCATCTCCCACGGGTCCACTACGTTGCCGAGCGACTTGGACATTTTTTTGCC
>Ga0209542_10008001_pt1 | contig 19903 bp, 14 predicted proteins | sample RifCSPhighO2_01_FD_184028 | JGI IMG/M metagenome (GOLD analysis project Ga0209542, IMG submission 184028) | Soil microbial communities from Rifle, Colorado - Rifle CSP2_plank highO2_0.1 (SPAdes) (version 2) | ecosystem: Environmental > Terrestrial > Deep subsurface > Rock core/Sediment ...
TTTCCTCATTCTTTAAGAGAGAAAAGAGAGAACAGCATTTTAAGAAGGATGAGATATTTAAGCCTGCCGATTATAAATTTTTAGGGGAAAATAAGGGATGTTAAGTTTGATTATGGACTTAACATAAAAAGAAAGATTTAAAACACTCAAATCTATACAAAATCAGGGATAAAGAGTTCTGATAACAGAATAAATGGAATTAATAAAAAATTTAAGAAATTTTGGAGTAGCTCTGGGTTTAACAGCAGTTTTATTATCAGGGTGTGACCGTTCTCCTCAATCTAATCCTCAAAATCAACCTATTACAATGGATTCTATTTTGAGTGATGGACAAAATATACAGGAAAAAGAGAAAAAAAGTCAAGAACAAAAACGAGAAAAGGTTCCAGCAAGCTTTGCAGATTTGGAAAAATATCTGATTAGAGATGATGAACTAATTGTCAGTGGAAAAAGACTTTCAGATATTAAAGAGGGTGTAATTGGTGGTTTGCCCTATGTTCATGATCATAATAAATTAGACTCAAACCCCTTCTACCAAAATTTTTCATCTTATCCATCTGGGGGGATTGATGAGCAATCATTCGATGAAAAAGGGAACACAACACACACACTTCTAAAAAGAACAGGTTTGCGTCTATTTGATATAAAAAAGCTAGATTCTAATAACTTAGAGAAGTTTAAGAATATGGCATTTTGGATGGTAAGGTCTAATTTAAAAGAGGGGACTTATGTAGGAGAATTTCAAGAAACTACATTTGAGTTTGCATCAGAAAAAGATTCTAAAGTATATATAGAAAAATTAAAAAGATTAAAAATAGATAGATACAGCTGTGAATCTGAAAACTCTTCGAATACAGGAGTATTATATTTTAAGAAAGGAAAGATATTAATTATACAATCATGGAGCACATTTTATGGTCTTTTCACTCCAGAAGAATATAAAGAGTTTAGAAGAGGAATTGATAAATATATAAAAAGAACAGGATTAATAGAATATAAACCAGGATTAGAAAAGTAATTAAAATCAAAATATGAAAACACCGAAATTATTAAATTGGCTTGCAGCAGCATTTTTTGCATTCGCTCCAGTTTCAAATGCACAAGAAGCAAAACAAATTAAGCCTTTTTCCCAAGAATATACTGCAATAACTTCAGATTTTAATGAAGTTCAAACACTTGTAAAAGAAAAGCTAAAAGTAGAAACAGCAAGAAGTGATGCTGTAAGAAAAGATGGAACAAGAGAATTAGGATTACTCTTATCTTCTGATACTGAAATAAAAGATACTTATATAGGATTAGTTGTTCCTTGGGGATTTAAAAAAAAGGATGTGAAAGTCTGGACACAAAGAAGAGTTATAAATCCTTCTTCTCCTAAGGGGGATGAATATAGGGTAGGAGACGATTCTAAAAGAATTCCTTTAGAAAACGAATTAAATTTTCTCAGGCATATTGCTTTTGATTTAATAAATTATGAACAAAGAACTTTTGGCATTCCTGGTAAATCATTGCAAGGAAAAAAAGGAGACTTAAAAATTTTAGAAGATGCTCTTGCATCAAACAGAGAAGAAATTATTTCTTTAGATTATGAGCCAAGAAATTGCGTACAACTTGGATATAAAATTAATTATACTCTTCCTCCAGGAAACCCCCAGAGAATTTCTGCTATAGTCCTCTCTAGATCTTCACTAGATAAAACACACTTATTCAGGCAAACAGCTCCTTTTTTTACCCAAGAAGAAGCAAAAGTCTGGCTGGAACAATCATGTGAAAATAATCTGGCACAGATAAATTGTGTATTGGAATCGTATGTAGAAGTTAATCATAAATTTCCTGATAAACTGGAGGATACCTTTCCAACATATGCAAATAAGAAAGAATTATTTATATGCCCTTTAACTGGTCTTGCTTACACCTATGTTAGTGGCCTCAAACCAGGAGTAGTTAATAATCTTATAGTTGTTTATGATTCAAAGGAGCACAATAGAGAAAAAGGATTTCATACCCTCTTTCTAAAAGGTCATACAGAAATATTAGATAGAGAAACTTTAAAACATAAATTAGATAATCAGTAAAAGATATATAAAATTTAATATTAAAAAGTATCTTTTCTCAACTACACAATTCCCCCTAAAGTAACAGCTGCTAAAATTGACAAAGCAACTATAGCAATAAAAGCAACTATAACATAAAGAATCATTCCTCTTTTTAAATTTTTTGAAGTATCATAAACTGTTTTTAATTTATCTTCTCCTGCATCTATTGCAACTAGCGTCTTTGTCAATATAAATATAATCTGAATAATATAAATTCCAACTGCAATCTGTAAATAATATGTAGGAATCATCTTAGTCAAATCAAATAAATTAATTATGCTCCCAAGATTTGCAATTCCTCCAAGCTCTAAATTTCCCCCTTGTAAAAAGATTGCCTGCAATTTTCCTAAAATTAATGATATCATTCCTGCCAAACCAACAACAATTCCTGCAAGCAAAGGAGCAAGAAACACCATATTACTCTGCATATCAGAAACAACTTCTGCTAGCAAATCTCTCAACCTTTCATTTATCTTGTGGATATTTTTGACATACTCTGATATTGACATCAAGCTTCTTGCTGCTATGTCCAGTCCTTTTTTAGCACTTTCAACAAGAATTCTCATTGATGTTGAGATAAGTTGCGAAGGATAATAAATAATTGCGCCTCTTTTTTTATCAAATAAAGCATTCTCCACACTCATACCTTGCTGGTGAATATTAGTATTAACTATCTGGAAAAAATTCTCTGTTCTTAATCCTGTTGATGCTTCAGCTATTCTTCCAAAAGCAATTTCAGCAGGCATTCCATCTCCCAATCTATTTCCTAACTGGAATAAACTTCCTGTAAACTCATTTTCTAAATCCTTGCTGTCTTCTCTCGCCTTTATCAGCTGCTTAGTCTTCATATTATAAGAAATAATAAAAAACAATCCTATTGAAAAAGGAACAAGCAAACTTAAAATCAAAGCAACTAATCCAAAAGGCCCTACTATTCCATCTTGCTGCTGAAAATCAAAGAACTTAGAGTCTCTCATAAAACTAAATCCTAAATCTCCAAAAGTATAATCTTTTTGCAATCCAATCCAGCTGGGAATAGAAGTATACTGAAAAATTAATGGAAGCAATCCTAAAATTAAAATAGGCAGGCAGATTAAAGCAGCGATAACATAAGGCTTTCTGCTTTTATACTTTGCATAATCAGGATTTCTTTCTAAAAGCTCAGTTTCCCCATATCCTCCTGGCCTTTTCATCATTATCTCTGACGTCAGGTAGAACACAAAAAAAGGAACAAGAATATTAAATAATATAAAAACATGATACCATCTTATCAGTCCTTGCAATAATACTGCTGCTAAAGGAATTATTGCTAAAGCTAAAGTAGGCAGGACAATCCCCAACATATAAACATTAGTTAAAGGGCTTCTTATGTCGCGGGTATATTTTAAAGTTTTTTCATAAACTCCATCTAAAATTACCTGCAGGCTTTTTTCTAAAATTAAAATCCTGCGAGTTTCAGAAGGCTCAAATAAGCTTGATTCAATCAAATGAAATGCCTCTATAAATTCCATGCCATAATCTTTCCAGCTTTCTAAATAGCTATCAAGAGATTCTTTTATTGTTGAATATTTTCCAGTTTCTACATCCCAGAATATTTTTTTAAAATCCAAGGCAAGAGGCGGCTCAAGATGTTTAGCTGCAAAAGCAATTGCTCTTTCTAGATTAGAAGTATGCCTCATATAAACAACAACATATAATATACAAGGCACCATCTGGCTTGATGCTTTCAACCTCCATTTATTTGCAAGTCTCGCAGGCATAGAATAAAAATAATAAAATACAAACAAGCAGCTTATAATTACTAAGCCAAAGAAAAGCAAAAGTGCAGATGAAAATTCATTTATAACAAAATAAATTCCTGCTGTCAAAGCAAGCCCTAATAAAAATACAAGTAAAGAAGAAATCAAAGCTAAACTCATAGTCTGCCCTGAATTTATATCTAAGTGGGCAATATTCAATTTACGCTGGATGTTATCATTATCTTTCACAGCAAGCTTAATCTTAATTATATTTCCTAAGCTCTGGCACCATCGCTCATAGCGGGAAATATCCGGCATCATTTCTTTCTTAAATTCCAGATAATCCCTTGAAACATCTTGTATAGTTGCATCATCTAAATTCAGCTCTTGCTCTATCTTCCCAGAATACTTCTTATAAATCTCATCTATTTCAGCCATCTTTAATTTGAGTCTCTTTTTATTTTTTACATTTAATTTTCTTTTGCCTCAGATTTATATAACAAAGACACTATCTGAATAAATATCGAAACTAATAATCCTGCTAAAGTTAAACTCATCTGGAATACATCAAAGCAAGAGCTGTTTATAATACTAATTGAAATAAAAGTAAATACTAAAAAATTAATTAAATTTCCAAACCAGCCCAATAATTCTATATCTATCATTTTATTAATTAAATTAATGCCCTTATAATTCCATATACCAAAAATCCTGCAGCTATCAAGCCAACAGCCCACGCAAGATAATAAAGTATTTGTAAGACTTTTTTGCTCATTTTTTACCCCCCTTATTTTTATTGCTTTTATTTAATAATCTAAATGCGCTTTGCTCATTTTTATACTTTCGGTTCTGTTTCTCTTTCCAAGAGAAAGATTTTAAAAACTCTATTATAGCTAGATTTACAACCTGCTTATTAGAACTATACTTATATTTATTCTCTTTTACAAACTCTTCAATCTGCTTCAAAAGTGCTGCATCTATTTTTACTACACTATCCATCTCGTCCCTCTTTTTATCCCAGAGTCTCTTTGTTCCGTTCTTTTTCCCCAAAAACAATTATTCTGGTTACTTATAGTAACTATAAGTTACTTTATAAATATTATTAACATACATCTAACTTTATGACTACTATAAAGTTACAAAACAGAAAGGTTTAAAAGGTAAAATTAATTATGGAAAGTATGAAAGAAACAGATTACAAAGATTTTCCTATAGAAAGTTTTGAAGTAGAACATCGAGATGATAGTTCAGAAACGCAAAAAATACTAGAAAGAATTCTAAAAGAAGATCCTAGGATGGCAGAAAGTCTGGCAAAATATCTAGATATTACAAAATGTACTGCCCAAGGTCCGATGATTGCAAGAATGGCAGAGGGCACAGAAAAAGAATGGGACATCGAAAGCTTAAAAAGAACATTATATCAAGATGCTGGGGGAAATTTTGTTGTGAGAGGATTTTCTATTAATAAATTTGGTGATCTTTCATATTTTATAAGGTATAAACATGCAGAGAATAACGAAGAAAAAGTATTAACTAGATCCGCTAGGGCTTTTGAAATTGTTAGACCACATATATGTAATTCTTTTAAAGTCTATTACAGCAGAGAAGATGGATTTTTATATGTCCTACCAGAAAAAGATTGGGGACATGAAAGAAAACCAATGACTATCTAAGGAGAGGATCCAACTTTTATTTTCAATTCTGCAATAGTTCCTGTTTTTATATTTAAAAACCAATGTAATTCTTGACTGGTATCCATATAAAAAGGTTTTTTCAAATCTTTTGGTGTACCCAATTTAACCCAATCATCAACAATACCCCCATATTTACTTCTTAAGTAATCTAAATATCCAGTATTTTTAATAGGGACCCTAAAACCTAATGAGCTTGGACCCGCTATTGGCTCTATAAGCTTACCATCGATTGATTTCGTTCCTCTAATATAAGGCAAAGGCTCTGCAGAAACTTTTTTTACTATAGCTATCAAATCTTTAGTATATCCTTCAACTAATGGATTAGTTAATGAAATACATGCTGTATCTTTAACTGCAGGATCATAAGGATCAAACTTAAAACGATTTATATTATATTCATAAAAATCCTCGGGCTCTAACTGCCTTCTTGTAGATAATAATTTCATTAATCTACTCCAAAATGAATTTGGTTTTGTAGATGTTGTGTCCAACTCAGCATATATTTGATTAGGAGTTATGTCATCCGATAAAGAAAAAATCTCTATCTTATTTTTGTTATATACTCCTCGGCCAGGTATTACGACTTCTCCAGGATTCAAGCTATTATGCACAACCACTCCAAGAGAACCATCACTCGAAGCTACATAATTATGAAAAACATCATCTTCTAAATTATAAACAGAAACATTTTCCTGAATGTCCTTAATGCTAGTTATTCTCACCTTCTTCCCATCTATTATAGTAAGCAAGTCTCCAACCTTCAAGTCGTGAGCAGGAATCCAATAATTATTAATATAAATGGATGTTCTTCAGTTACTTTTAATTGTCCTGCGCTAACAATAACTAAAGATAAAACTAAGAAAACCAAAAATACAAAACTAAATATAAATCCTTTTTTCATATTTTATCTTAATAAATCAACTTTTTAATTCTTCTCAAGAAGCCACTTCCAAACAGGAAGAACTTTAATTGTCTTACCTTCTATTTCTATATCTCTTTCTTCATCAAGAGTTATTATTAAGCCTTCTTTAAGTTTGAACTTCTTCACAGCCTCTAAAATCCCCCCCACTTCCCTTTTTTCATTTTCAGAATTCAAATTTTCTGTCACTTGTATTGCCTGAACAACTTTCTCTTTTTCTTGGATTATAAAATCACATTCATAATTGTCCCTATTGTAGAATATCTTTTTATTTCTTCGCCTCAACTCTAAAAATATCAAATTTTCTAGCAATTTTCCCATGTCTTCGGAAAACTTAAAGCTCACACTGTTTAACATCCCATTATCTATAAAATATACTTTTTTTATGGAGCCAAGTTGTTTTCCTTGGGAGTATTCATATTTTAAATTCTGGAAAAATAAGTAAGCGTCTTCAAAATATGACAAAAATTCGATTATAGTATTCTTGCTGGTATTCATGCCTATGGATTTTAATTTATTAGCTAACTTGCTGTAAGAAATATCCTTGGATGTAGATTCCAATAAAAGATTTGCCAGCATTTTTATTTTTTTAACATCTTCTATTCTATATCTCTCAACTATATCTTTAAAGATCATAGATTCATAATAACTTTGCAAAACTTCTTCTTTATTCACTTTCTGATAAGTTACTGCGGGATAACCCCCTTCTTTAATAAAGTTATTAAATAATTTCTTAATCGCTATCCTATCTTCGCTATAGGCAATCGTCTTGAGATCATATTTTAACCCTTTCCATAAAACAATCTCCTTAAAACTTAAAGGAAATATCTCTTTGTTGAGTACTCTCCCCCTTAGTACAGTCGATATCTCTTTGCTTAACAATTTGGAGCTAGAGCCTGTTAAAACAATCTTGATTTTCTTGTTTATGTCGTAAATCTTTCTAATCCATGAATCCCAATTTTTTACTGTTTGTATTTCGTCGAGAAATAAGTATATTTTTTTATCTTTATTAACATTATAAAGTTCAAAATAGGCTTCTAAAAGTTTTTCCAAATCATCAGAATCTGCTCCAATAAGTTTGTTATCCTCAAAATTTATATAAAGAATATTCTCTCTTGAAATTCCTTTTCTTATAAGTTCTTCAATTATTTGAAAGCAAACAAAAGTCTTTCCCGCCCTTCGAGGACCAGATATTGTAATTATAAAATCTGAATCTAAACTTATATTATGGTCCCTGCTAAAAAGAGCAGGAATTTTGAATTCCTTCCAGTTTGCAATAACTTCTTTATGGTTCATAGTCTTTACAAGGAACAAATAGTCATTATTTTGTATTTTCAATAATACGTTATACTTTATAAACCTTTCTTTTACTCTTCTGATCTTATTAATAATTAGCTCCCATTCTTTCTATTGTCAATAGAAACTATTGTTTATTGTCATGAACAAAATTAATAAAGAAATAGTTTTGAATGTTTCTGAAAAAAGTAAGCTGGATACTCTAACAAAAGGAGTATTTCAAGAAAAAGAAAGCTAGAAAGGATTTCCTCATGTCTGTCAGAAGTGCGGCCATACCCAATCAGATGTTCAAGATGTCAGAGAAGCTCATAGATACTCGCTTCTCTGAGCACCCAGAAAACCCCAAGATAAAATTCAAGGTTTTCTTGGTTTAGGAGATCCCTATAGCTACGAGTCAAATGTCTATTTGTTTAAACTTCAGAAATCTACGATTTCTGACAGTGCTCAGAGATAAGAAGTATCTCTGACATGCAAAAAATGCAAGCATGTAGAAAGACAAGCCGATGGCTCTGGCAACAGTTAAATTTTTTTTAGTCCTCCTGAAACACTTTCAATCAAATACCAGGAGATAAATAAATCCAGCTAGGATTGTTAACATTTCCGATAGCGAGAACATCGTCCAATTTATACCATAAAGGAATAAGATATTCTGTTTCGCTTAATGCATTATTACCACTAATACGAAGCCTATTAAAAATACTTGGTTTAAAAACTATAAAATAGCGTTGCCCTTTTAATACTGTTTCAAGATAACCTGTGTTAGCTGGTCCCCAAGCAGAAACAGGCAAGACTGGGTTATTCCTACCTCCCGAAACAGCACTACCATAATCTCTCTTTATTACCCATTTAACTGCTGCATCATTCCATTCGTACAAACTATCCCTTAAATCCAGATGTTTTGTTCCCTCATAACCTTTCACACAAGGACTTTTAATAACCTCGGCTACGTATCTTGAGGTTACTTTTCCATCTTTTAGAATTGCTTTCATTTCTTCTTCAGTAACCATTCTTACAAAAATCCTTTCGGAAGGACCTTCATTAACAACTAGTGATCTCCATTTCCCACTATTATCAAACCAATTTAGTCTTGATTTTTCTAGCATTGCCCTTTTATGCAATACCAAAGCGTCCAATGCTTCAGAAGGTTTAAGCCTTATGAGATCCAAAGCAGATTTGATGTTTATATTCAACCCACGTATTCTATCCCAATAATTTTTCATAAAATCCGGATCTTTTTTAGGTGGCACCTTATTGCTATTATGCACCACAACCCCAACTTCCCCATCACTCGAAGCAACATAATTATGAAAAACATCATCTTCCAAATTATAAACAGAAACATTTTCCTGAATGTCCTTAATGCTAGTTATCCTCGCCTTCTTCCCATCAATAGTAGTAAGCAAATCTCCGACTTGTAAATTAGAAGCAGGAATCCATGTATTATTTATGTAGAAAGGATGCTCTTCTGTTACTTTTAATTTCCCAGATTTAAAATTATCTTTGCCATCATAAACCACCGCCCCGATTGTAACAATAAATGCTATTAATAAAAAAATTCCAAAGCCAAAAATAAATTTATTTTTCATTATGTACAAGCACTAACAACTGGGTTAGGAGCAACACCATTATTTACCAAGCTATAACTTCCCAAATGAACACTGGCAACACAAGTTTCATCAGTATGCCCATCAGGAGGAAGCTGGGGGCAGATATAGTCATAATAAGAATCAAGCCAGTATCCATTATGAACAGGCCCAATATTCCAATGCTGAACATTTCCTCCGCAATTATTTCCTACGCAGAATTTGTAAATATAAATATCATTTGTCTTATGCTTATAGCTTGCAGCTCCGTTGTTTGTTGAATAAGAAATATACTCTCCATTTACAGACTCATTTCCAGCATTAGAAATAATATATGAGCCAGGAATACATGCAGAAGCGCAATCACTAGGGCAATTTTCTTGAGTCTCTCCTGTATCACATATTTTATTCTCGTTGCAAACAGGCTTATTTATATTATATTCCTGCAAAATATCACTAGAGCTTAAAGCATAATTATATATCTTCAATTCATCAATCTTTCCATTAAATCTAGAGCTTATAGCCCAATCAGCAGAACTAACAGCCCCTATTGCAGAATTTGCAGAATCTAAAGGAATAATGCTTGTTGCAGAGCTTGCCTGCAATATCCCATCAACATATAAATAAGAGCTAATCCCATCATAAACTCCAACAATATTATGCCAGCCAGTATTGCTGATAACAGCATTTGATAAAACATATCCATCACACACTTGTGCATTTCCAATTTCAAACACAATTTTTCCTGCATTTCCACTTTCATAAGTTTCAAACCTTAATCTTCCTGCTCCACAAGCTCCATCTGTCAAAGCAACAGCATCTGTAAAGTTATTATCCAAGGCATTTATCCATATAGAAAGTGTTCTTGCTTGGCTTCCTGTAATATTATTAAATAATGTTGTTATATAGCTGTTCCCATCAAAGCTAACAGCCTGCCCATTTACACCTAAAACAAATAATCCTCCACTATTCACTCCATCATAACTATTGCCAGAAGAATCTAAAACATTATTATTAAAATTATAATATAAGCTTAATGCTCCTGTATAGTTAATTTTATTCTCACACTCATTCCAGCAAGATATTCCACAATCAACACCTTCCTCATATCCATTCTGTACTCCATCAGAACAACTCCAAGAAGTTGCAATCTCCCCACATTCATTAGGAGAAGAGCAAGAAGTTAGCAATGAAATCAAGTCAGTCTCATTCATCATAGTAGAATAATCAAAGGGAGATAAATAAGCTGTTCCAAATATAGAGTCCTGAAATTTATAAACTCCTCCAGTCCCATAAAAATATTCAGCATAATTTCCATCAGAGCAGGTTATTCTAGAAATCTCAAAATTACCAGTATAAGAATAATCACAAAAAGAATTATCAGCTAAAGAAGTTTTTCTAGCCGTGCTTCCATTCTCATCATAAGTATAGCTATAAACATCATCAGCAAGCAAAGTGCAATTCTCATCATAAATATAGTTGTCAAAACTCCCGCATCTATTTACATTTAAATCCTGCCCAAAAAACCCAGAATCTTTTATTCCAGTCAGGCTTCCATTTTCATCATATTGATAACTTGCGGAATTTCCTGCCTCATCTGATTTGCTTGCCAGTTTCCCCTCAGAATCAAATGTCTGATAAAAAGTTTTTCCTGCAACACTCATATTTGTAACACTATTATTTTCATCATAGCTATATATAATGGGCATGTCAGATGCACTAACCTCGCAGTTTATGCAAGATGTTCTATTTTGCTCATCATAATCATAACTAGTAATATAATTTCCTTGCATCTCTTTTACTAACTTGTTATCAGAATATTTATATACCTTGCTTTGAGAAGGAGAATTATATCCCAATAAATTTCCATTTGTATCATAATTGTAGGTATTAGAATAAGAGTAATAATTGTCATTTAGCTTTATTATATTTAACTCTTTAACCAAATTCCCATTTGTATCATACCAGTAATTTACACTCTTAATCCCATAATCTACACAAGGAGTTCCATAATCAATCTTAATTAAAGTCCCGTTTCCATCATAATAATATTCAGGAGTTGAATTTGCATCACTGCAAGATGGAGATGGCAGAATTTTCTTATTAATCGAGAAAATTGCCAATACCATAGCTAAAACTAAAACAATAACTGCAATAATATTTATATATTTTTTATTTTTTATTTTTCTCATTTAAATTATTCTCACAAAATTTATTTAATAATTTCATATTCAATTACTCTATATTTAGTTGTATTATAAAAAAAAGTATGAGTTATAGTTGCATTTCCAGCAACATTATTCTCAACATCATAAGCAATGACCCTCTCTCCAAGTTTAATATCCTCAATATTTTTGTAGCTCCCGTCTTCCATTAATATCTTTGTTCCTGCTAAAAAAGAGCCCTCTGTTTTTGGAACAAACTTGCAGGGAGACTGAGCAGCAGCTAACTCTTCTGCAGCAGAAGGTTTAAGTTTAAGACTTTGTGACGCACCCATAAAAGCAAATCCTAAATTAACACCGGCATCTAATAAATCTGTTTTTTGAGAATTAGTAACATAAGCAAATGCGGGTTGCCCATTTACTTTAGAGTTATAGACTAGCGAAGCAGTGGTGCCTAATTGTTGCCCGGTATTTGCAGCCTCAAATGAAGCATATGCAAGAAACGCATAAGGCACAGCAGGAGGAAAAAGAATAGAAGTAGTAGCAAAAACTCCTAATGCAAGCCTAACAGCATCTCTTTGATAAGTATAATCTACCTGTAAATGCTCACACAACATGTCCGGCACAACTGTATCAGTCCCGCTCTCAACTCCTGTTACAAGATCTTTATCAAAAGGCGTTCCTCCTGATTTTAAACTTTGCAAATTATACCCTTCTAACCCCCCCTTATTACAATTAACATCTTTATACAAATTGCAGGAAATTTTAGTTTGGAATGGATGCACAAATCCAGCAGAAATCAATTCAGTTTGTCCTGTTTCTTGATTAAAGGTACTCTTTCTTTGCGCAAATATTAAACAACTTCTAGGATTATTCTGTCTCGAACTGCTCCACTGATACTTACCAGGATACAATTGATTTAATTTTAAGCAACAACTATCAACAGGAGCACCATTCTCAAACGAACTGCACTCACTCGCTGGAAAACTCCTTTCATTAAAAATCCAATTTCCAGAGTTCGCATCTAAGTCTTTGCTAGGATCGTCTTGGCAATCTGGGAATAAAATACTATTCTCGCAAAACCCATCTTTATCTTGATCATTGCAATAAAGAGGCTTATGGCAAGCATTTTCTTCCACATCCTTTAATTTAATCTCAAACTTTCCACTGAAGCTGCCAATATCAACTATTTCTCCTGCACTATTTTTTACCTGCATCTGCGACTTCTTAAGATAAGGAGAAATATAAGGAACTTGAAATAAATCCTTGGGCAAATCATTATCCACTCCATCTAAGCAAGTATCTTTTTTTACACATTTAGTGTTAAAATGAAACACACTATTTGGTTTAAAAATAATATTAACACAAGCAGAATCTATTGAAAAATAATCAAAATCTAATTCTCCATACTTATTATTTCTCAACATTCCTTCAATATTATTCTTAAGGCAGCTTACATCTTTCCAGTCTTGGATTATTTGATTAGAACCATCCACAATTCTATAATTAATATTGCAGTTTGCATCTCCACTCACACTTCCAGGCATATAAGTACAATAAGATTCACTATATTGATCATTATCTCCCTCTAACTTTTCTCTATGAACAGAAGTGCTGGCTCCATAAAGCACACACTGCTCATCAGCTTTGCAATCCCCATTTGCATCCCTATTATAAACAACTCCTGAACAATCAGCATCAACACCACAAGATTTTGAAGCATTAGGGTGTATACATTTTGAACACTCTGCAAAAATAATATTGCTGCAATCAATATCATTCTGCCTGCAAAAATCAGGCCCTGAAGCAGGATCATCTTGGCAATCAAGAGACCCGCATACACTTGCAGCAGTTGAATTATATCCATCTCCATCAGCATCATTGCAAGCAATTGTAATTGCTTTAGTGCAGCTAGTTCCAAACAAGCTTGTCTTTCCTGTTAAGCTGACATTCATCATTCTTGCTATTAAATTTCTATTGCCTATTTTTCCTTGAGGAGAATATTTAAAATTAAAATCAGCCACATTTTTAGGTTCTATTATCCCAGGCATATTTTTATTTTCAAAAACACCTAAAGAAGTAATATTATGCTGCATTGTATAATTTGGACTGCTCCATGTTGTTGTGCCTGTATTATTAAATCTCACAGAAATATTATATTCTTTTTCTAAAATTAGTTTATCAACTTCATCGCCAGAACTATTAAAAATCTTTATATAAAGGCATTTAGCATTATTAAAAGATTTTAAGTCAAAATTTGCATTCACTTTCTTGTCTGCAGTCATATTTACACTGCATTTAGTTCCACTTATTTTATCGCATCCTGTCCATCCTGTAAAAGTAGAATTTGCTGCTGCAGTTGCTGTTAAATTCACAACTACATATTGTTTATACAATGCAGAACAAGCTGCTCTGCAGTTAATTCCAGAAGGAACACTTGTTACTATACCATTGCCTATTCCAGATTTTGTTACACTAAGATTGTTTTTTAATTTAAAAACAACCCCTATCTCACCAGAAACAGTTAAAGTAACATTGCAATAATATACATTGCCTATTGAATCAGGCCATGCTGGAGTGCATTGCAAATTAGATGAGCCAAAGCCATATACATAATAGCCAGAAGCAGGTGTTGCTGTAATCTTAACAACTGTTCCTTTTTTATACCATTTTATTCCAGTAGGATTTGTTGTTCCCTGCCCTGAAGATACAAAAGTTCTAAGAGACAACAATGACTCAAAATTTGCAATTACAAATTTTGGTTTATCCATTAAAATCTTGCATGTCTTAGAAGTTGCGCAATTATCTGTTGTTTTAATTCCTGCTGAATCAACTATATTCCATCCAGTAAAATTATATCCTGTTGCTGCAGTCACTGTTAAAGTTACATTTGCTCCAGCAGAATAAGAAACACTGCAAATATTGTTTCCTTGCCCGCAATTAATCTGGCTGGTTTGAGTTGGGGTGCTTGTGCTTTTTACTGTTCCATTACTAAATGGATTGCTGATAACTAAATTATATTTAAGATAACAAGTATAATTTGCAGTAATATTTTTATCAGCATCCATTATTATTGTGCAAGAATTAGAAATTAATCCTTCTTGGCATGTTGCTGTTCCTCCACCTGTCTGCTGGACAATCCATTTTGAAAATAAACAATCTTGTGCAGGAATATTGCCAGTAAGCCTAACTTGTTGATTAACAGGATAAGAAAATTTATTTGTAGTTCCTGAAACAAGAGTTCCAGCTGGATTTCTTAATGGAAGAGATGCTTTTCCAGAAGGATTTACATTTAAGGTTAAGTTTTTATCAGGCAATGCCCGAAATTTAGCATATAAATAAATATTTTTACTAGAGTCAAGATAAATTGTGCAATTTATGTTATTTGCTCCTGAAACACTATCACACCCTCTCCAGCTTACAAAACCGAAGCCAGGATTGGGGATTGCAGTTAAAATCTTTATTGTTCCATCATTCAAAGCCCAGTTTAGTGCAGGAATACTATAAGTATTGCCAAGCTTATTATCCTTAAAACTTCCACTGCCTAAATTTCCAGTATCATAATCAATAGAAGTATAATGGATTGTGCTTGAAACACTAAAGCTAGCTCCAACACTCTTATCAGAATTCATTGTTACCAAACAAGTTAATGATGCTCCTCCACCAGAATCACAGCCAGTCCAACTAACTCCATATCCAGGAGCAGGGGTTGCAGTTAAAGTAACAGAATCTCCAGAATTATATACTCCAGAACATGTTACTCCACAATTTATTTTTCCATCATTGCTTGTTACTGTTCCGGAACCTGTTCCAATTTTTGATACAGATAAAGTATGAGACGAAGAAGTTTCGGAACATATATCCCCTCCAGCCCAACAGCCAACCGCAGCACTCCAAATACAATACGAACATGCTTGAACTCCATCACCATTTGTATCGCCAGGATCATAGCAAACAAAATTACTACTACACGCACTCTGTGCTGCCCCTAAACAACTTGGAACAAAAGTTCCAGAAGTACAAGTATAAAGGACAGGGCCCCCCAAAACCTCTTTCTTCCCAAACAAATTCTTCACCCAATCATAAGCATCAGAAAAAATAGACGCAGAAACAAGTGAAACAGACATCAATAATACTATTGAAACTATAAAGATTAATGCCTGCCTTTTTTTCATAATTTATATATATATAAATCATGTTTATAAACATTTTGTCAATAATAATGATAATGGGTTTTGAGGTTCCTATCATTCTTCATAAAAGTATTTTTATTTAAAATAATTTCAATGATTGCTTGCTGCCCTGATGCCAAAATAGCAGTCTTTTACCAGAAATAATCTTATTTTTAATTCTTTTCTAGCAGCCACTTCCAAACAGGCAAAACTTTAATTGTTTTATTCCCATTCAGCCTAATCTCTTCTTCTTGGCTATTTGTTAAGAGTAATCCTTCCTTAAGCTTAAACTTCTCCATAGCTTCATTTAATCCCTCAATTTCTCTTTCTCTATTTTCTTCATTTAGTTCATAGCAAACCTGTATAGCTTGTTTTATTTCTTTACTTTTAACAGCGAGAAAATCACACTCCTTTTTATCAGAATAATAAAAGACTTCATAATCATTGTTTAAGCAATTAAAAACTAAGTTTTCCAATAACCATCCATAGTCTTTAGTCAGCTTCTTAGAAAGAACTCCAATAAATCCATTGTCTAAAACATAAAATTTCTTATCATTTATTACCTGTTTTTTATATGAATAGTTAAATTTATTTATTGTTTTGGCAAAATAAGTTTCCTCAAGATAGGATATAAACTTCTTAACAGTATTAACGCTCTTAATGTTTATAACGCTCTTAATTGAGTTATAACTGAACTTATTAGAAAAATTATTTATTAAATAAGAATATAGCTGTCTTAAAACCGCCACATTATTGATCTTATATCTAACAGCGATATCCTTAAGTATAGTATCTTCATAAACTCTAGTTAATATTTCTGAGTCACCATAAATCAGATATTCAGGCATGCCTCCTTTTATTAAATATTCCTCAAAATATTTTTTAATTTCTGCTTTTATCTCTGCCTTGTAAATAAGGCCTTTTGTCATCTTAAATTCTTTTAATTCTAGAAATTCCAAAAATGAGAAAGGTCTGACAACAATATCTACATGCCTGCCGGTAAGTTTTGTCCCCAACTCCTTGCTTAACAAAGTTGCACTTGAGCCAGTTATAAAAAATTTAAATCCTTCTTCATATAACCTTCTCACAAAAGTTTCAAAATTAGTTACATTCTGAATCTCATCAAGAAAAAAGGTTTTCTTTTTTCCATATAAGCCTATTAAAACTTCATAAAGCCGATTAAATTCATTTGCTGGAAAATTAAATAATCTTTCATCCTCGAAATTTATATAATAAAAATCCTCATCTTTGTAATGTTTTTTTATTAGCTGTCTTAATAATGTAGACTTGCCGCTTCTTCTTAATCCAGTTAAAACAACAACATGAGGCAGCTTTATCTTAGACTCCACTTCTTTTAAGACTTCTCTTTCTATGCCATATTTCTTATTAAGAATAGTGTCTCTTTGCCTTGCAAGTATCTCTTTTATTTCTGACTCTGATAACATACGAGTATAACAAAAGAGGGATTTATAAGTCTTTTCATTACCGTTGAACAAAAATGGCACTTTTTGTTCAATACCATTGAACAAAATTAAAGTAAAGGCTTTCATTAGTAATGCACCCCAGTATTTATATTAGCGATAGAAACTATTGTTAATTGTCACTGCACAAAATATCCTCGGACACAATATTATCTTTGTGACCATTCTGATGCACATATCTTTATAGAAGGAAACTAAAACCAAAAAGGTACAAGGCGTTCTAAATCTTCTTCGCAAACTTCTTCACCCACGTCTGGAAACTGTCTAAAACTCTTTTCCCCTCTGGAATTCCAACTTCCTCTCTAATCTTATCAGAAATTTGATGAAAAACATTATTAGCAGTAAAATTAAATGGAGCTTCCAGCAGCTCAGGCATCTTTAATTTTTCCGACATATTAACAATCTCTTCTTTTACTTTTGCCCGCAATAATATATTATCATAAACAGCATCCCAGTCTCCAGCCCATCCTTTTACATTGCTGGCAACTTCTTTTATTATCTCAGAATCTCCATTAATTAATTCATCTGACGCTTCCAGCATATCTTTTTCAACATTATATTTCAATAAATCAACAAAACCTTTTTCTTCTTCTGGATCAGTTCTCCAGTGCTTTCTAACTTCAGTAAGCTGAGTAACTCTTCTCCAGCTATGCAATCCATCTGGAGTTTTTATTGGATTGCATACTAAAACTAAATCTGTCGCCTTGAACGAAGTAACAGGAACATTCAAATCATTAACAACTCTATCAAAAACTCCATAAGGAGAAGCTCCATGTATAGTTCCAGCAACAACATTTGCTAATGCCCCAACTCTCATTGCTTCATACAAAGCTTTTGCCTCTTCACTTCTTACCTCCCCAATAATCAAAGAAGAATCTCCAAGTCTAAGTGAAGTTCTAATCCCTTCTGATGCTGCAATTTCTGTTGTTGTCTGCAATAATGCAGATCTAACTTTCATTCGCAGAATGTCATATCCAATTCTCCTCATAGAATCTGCTGGAAGCTCTGCAGTGTCCTCCACAAGTATAATTCTATATTTTGGAAGTATCTCCAGCATCAAACTTCCCAACATCGAAGTTTTTCCAGATCCCCTAGTCCCGGCAATTAATAAAGTCCTGCTTCCATCAATTAAAAAAGATAAAAGCCCAGCTGAAAAACTATCTAACATTCTATTCTTGATAAATAAAGGCAAAGTCCAAGGATCATCTCTATGTCTTCTAAAAGCATAGGCTAATCCATAAGGAGATAATGGCTGCTGGATTATAGCAACTCTTGCTCTAACCTTATCTAAAGACAAATCAGTATCAAGAACAGGGTTTGCTTCATCTAAAGGTCTGCCTGAAAGCATTCTAAACTTTGCAGCCCAGCTTTCAGCATCCTCCTCAGAAGGAATAATATTTGTCACACACTCATCATATTCTGCATGCTTGACAAAAATCGGTGTCAAACCTATTGGAGAATTTATTGCAATATCCTGGATATTTGAATCCTGCAATAATATTTCTATTACTCCAAAACCAATAGTATATCTCACAAGAATTGAAGCCAGCTTATTTAATTGCTTGTAAGCCAAAACTATTTTCTTATTTCTTGCAATTTCTTGCAGCAAATCTCTGGCAACATTCAGGAATACCTGCCTAGTCCTTTCAGGATCTGTAAATTCTTCTGCCTTGGGTCTGTGTTCTATCATAACAGTCCTGGCAAGATTTAGAAGATGATGATGTTCTTCAGACAAAGTATATTCTGGAGCAACAATATGGTAATAATAGCGAGTATCATTCTCTTTCTTAAAAATAGTTACAGCAGATTTTCCTTCTTGAGTATTAATATCATATTGAGAAATCATCTCTGCATCTTCAGGAAGCACAGCAGCCAGCCTTGTAAATGTAAAATTAGGCAGAATATCTGGCCTAAAGATAACAGAATAAACTTCCCTGCCTCCTGGCTTATAAGAATCAGAATATGTTGCAGCCTGTTTAACTATCCCCAAATTTTTCAGCAGGAGGATTATCTTTTCAATCAGCTTTATATATCCTAATTCGCAATTTTTATATCCTTCTTGAATTTTCTCCAGGTTTTCTTTCTCTATCCGCAGCAAGCGGTCAGATTCATAATAACATAAAACAGGGTCTCTTTTTAACAAGCTAAGAATATAACTTAAATTATTATAAATATCAGGCAGAAAATTTTGGCAATGCAAAACAACATCTGAGCTTAGGATTTTTTCTTCTTTCACAAGGTGATTGTATAGCTGAGCAACTTCAAGCAGCAAGCCAATTGTAGAAAAATCATAACTATAATTTCTTTGCTGTACTAGCACAACGCGAGAAACCTGGGGATTTTCAATTAAAGCATCCACAACCCTGGCAAAAACATCATCTGACTCAGCAATTGAAGGCACAAATCCTGCACCAATAAAATTAATATAAAGCACATCTTCACTTGCTTCCTTTCTCACTTCAGATTCATAAAGTCTTGCCTCTTTTCCAAAAACCATATTTTGATAAACTTTTGGATTATTAAATACCTTTCTATATCAAAGGACGCTGAAAATTGAACATTATGAGCCTTTGATAAATAGGATATCAATAAAGCTGTTCAATTATTATTGTCATAGACTATATCTATGTGTCTATGTGTTAAGTAAACCTCGCTACTTAACATAAAGGTTAGCAGGATAATCTTTCACACCTCTATGATATCTCTCCTCATTAAACCAACATCTCCACTCTTCTATGCATTTCAAATTAAGCCACTTTGGAAA
>Ga0209542_10008002_pt1 | contig 19903 bp, 26 predicted proteins | sample RifCSPhighO2_01_FD_184028 | JGI IMG/M metagenome (GOLD analysis project Ga0209542, IMG submission 184028) | Soil microbial communities from Rifle, Colorado - Rifle CSP2_plank highO2_0.1 (SPAdes) (version 2) | ecosystem: Environmental > Terrestrial > Deep subsurface > Rock core/Sediment ...
CATTTCCTTAGAAAATAAATTTTATTCAACCGAAGGGGCTCATGCTGAACTGCCAAGCCGGCCAGGAATACGCAACTTGATTGCCGATATTTTAAGCGGCAGCCCATTGGCGTCTTACGAAAATATAAGCGCTGATATTTTGACTTGCGGCATTGAGGGTCAAGAGCTCATATGGAGAAGTCCAGTCGAAGTCCATATTTATGATTCTCAAAATAGGCATACCGGACCGATAGAAAGTGGGATTGAATATGGGATTCCGGGTGTCGATTACGAAATTATCGGCCATGAGAAGTTTATTTATTTGCCGTCAAATACCGGCGAAACATATAAAGTAGTAGCTATCGGACTTGATGTCGGGACATTCGACCTTTCTATTCGTAAAAACGAAGATGGAAATATAACCGAAGAAACAAGTTTTAATGATGTTCCGATAACCACTTCAGGCAAGGTTGAGTTTGAAATTTCTGGTAATCAGCCGCACGAAATTCTAATTGACGAAGATGGAGATGGGCAGAACGATACGAGATATAATTCTGATGGGAATAGGACCATCTATACCACTTCGGTAGATAAAGTAATCAGAGATGTGAATTTGGCCTATGACTTGCGATGGATATCAACTAAATGGGGCAGAAATTCCTATCTTAAAAAACTGGAAAAAGTCATAAAAATAGAGAATAAAATCGGCAGAATTATAGAGAGATTTCTGGATAGTCCAAGGCGGGAAAAGCGCATTAAGCGTTTAGAGAAGACGATATATGGGGTGTTGGCAAATCAATTTTTAAAAGATTTGGAAAAAGATTATAATAAAAAGAGGATAAACGAACAGGCTTATAATCTACTAAAAGAGGATATTAGGCAGTTGTTAAGTACAAATGACTAAAAAATATTTATATATAATTTTTACACCTGTTATTATGGCTGTTGTGAATGGTTATGTATCAAGCTACAGTTTTTTTAGCTGGGGTTACGACAACAGAAATTCAGTAAGTACATTTTTATTTATTTTATCTTTGATTGGCTGTTTGTATGTGATAATCTCTAATGCTAAAAATTCAAAAAGTAAATCATGGTTTATGGTTTCAGGTATAGGGATAGTGATTAATATTTTTATTATCTACACCATCTATTCCCTCTCCTCGTTTGGTTTTTAGGCAAAAATCTAAAACCACAAAACGTGACTTAATTACCTCTAACTTACACAATGAACTGTAGGTAATGGATTAATTCTAGCGTTTAGCCAAACAAACAAAATGTGCCGACATCGCAAGTTGGCACATTTTTATTTTTTCCTTGATTTTTAAGTTAGTTTTTACTAAAATCAGGGGACTTTTGATGTTCTAGTTTAACCTGTAAAACAGAATATAAAATATGAATAAAATATTATTAAGTTCAGCAGTTGTTGTCGCCGCTGCTGTTCTAGTAGTTGGCGCAACAACTGCTTTCTTCAGTGATACTGAAACCTCAAGCGGTAATGTTTTTACTGCTGGTTCCATCGATCTCAAAGTTGACGGTGATTGGAAAGAAACAGACTTAGGCGACAGAGGTGGAAATATAATTTCACTTCATGTCTCTGACAACGATGCGCGGGGAAGGGTTTTGTTCAATATGTTAGATAATAACGAGAATGATTGTACGGAGCCAGAGTTAGAAGCGGAAGAAGGTTGTAGAGAAGATGCCGACGGTGAGCTTTTATCTGCTATGGACTCATATTTTGAAATGTGGCTCGATCAGGGTTCAACACCTGGATTCCAGAATGTTTATTGGGATGGTGAAGAATATGTAACTCGTAGTTCCGAAGACGAACTTTATGATGCAAAAGAGGGTAACAACGTTTGGGACGATAGCGATGACGAACCGGAGGTTTACTTAAACGAAACAATTGATCTTCGAGATGTGTTAGAAGATGCCTATGATGACGGAGACTGTTCTGATGAAGCTAATGAAGATGGTCACAATGGTTATGGCTATTGCCATGGTTTGGCTGAAGATGGCCGAATGGTTGGTTCAGTAACCTATTATTTTGGATTTGGGTGGGAACTTCCATTAGAGACCGGAAATGAAGTACAGAGTGATTCCTTGGGCGGAAATCTTGGATTTGAAGTTTTTCAGCATAGCAATAACCCGGATCCGTTCAAAGTGGAAGAAGAATAGTTTCACGAGGTAGAATATTTCTAAGTCTCAGACTTCAAGAGTTCAGGCACAGCTAGGCGTTTGGCTCTGGAAGCTGATATACTGGGATGAACAAATTCAAGAGAATAGCTTCGAGAATATTGACGAGTTTACTAATCGCATTGGCAGTGATTTTAATTGTGTCGATGCTGCCGATTCCAGTTCCTTATGCTGGTTATCTGGTGGCGGGGATGCAGACTAGTTATAGTTTGCTGGCGATGGTAGTCATTCCGGCTATTGTGATTATCTTTGATCAAGCATCCAGGATAATTAAAGAAGTCAAAAGATTAAAAAACGAAAATGTTCAGAATATCATCTAAAATATTATCAAAAGTAATTATGTCTTTTAGTGTTTTAATATTGTTAGCTGGTATGAATTATATTGGGTCTTGGGTAGTGGGAGAGGCGGTTGCCTATTTTGGTGATACGCAAATTTCGGAGACCAATAGCTTTGTTGCTGATTTTCTTGATTTCTCTTTGAGTGAATATTCGTTTAAAAGCGTCATTACTTTAGATGAGACAGTTTCAAAAAACACGGTTATTGTTAATGGCGGAGGAACGGATTTTCAATATACTTTAGAAGCGAAAGCATTGGCTGACCAAGATGGTTTTTGCGGGGTGCTTAATTTGCAGGCTAAGCTTAATGGGGTAGAGCAATACGATGGTGGTTTAATGTCATTAGTCGCTTCGGCTTCGAATGTTTTGGGAACTTGGAATTTTGATATTGAGCTTCCAGCTGATGAGACCTTATTTACAAACGGCGAGGAATGTCAGTTTGATGTTGTGTTTAAGGGCTGGCAGACAAACGTCGCTTCTTATGGTGATGGAGGGTTTAGCGACGAGGAAAGGGTTAGCTTTACTATGACGGCCGGTAAGACGATTGTTCTGAATGAGTTTTTACCAAATCCTGGGGGTGTTGCTTATGGTTTTGATTTTGGTTCCGATAGCAGTGATATGCCTCAGGGCGAATGGGTTGAGCTGTATAATAATAGCGATCAGAGCATTGACCTAGACGGTTGGTATGTTTGGGATGCAAGCGGAGGCGTGGGGAATAAGGTCTATGTCACAACAGATAACACTTCTCTTGCGACTACAACTATTAATGGTAATGACTGGCTGGTGGTTTATATTAATAAAGCCGTTTTTAATAATACTGGCGATACGGTTAAGTTATTTGATGACTCGGACACCTTAGTTGATTCACACACATATGATGTAAGCGATTTTTGTGAAATTGAGCCGACTCCTGGCGATGAGAATTCAGCCGATGCTTCTGTGGGAAATTGTGCCAATGTTCCGTCGAACAAATCATATGCCCGAATTCCCGATGGTAGTGGTGAATGGTTTGACCCTATTCCGACCCCGGGTGGAGTAAATATTCTTGAAAATGAAGTAGAAGGATATTTTTATAGCGCAAGTAGTATTAGTTTCGACGAGGTGATAGTCGAAGAGGAAGTTCTGGCTAAAGAAGTTATGACCGAAGAAGATATTATTATTGAAGAAGGGGTTTTAGTCGACGAAGAACCCGCGATTGTTGAGGAAAATTAAAGTGAAACTATTTAATAAAACAAAATTTATAAAGCTTATGGCGTCCTCAGTCCTAGTGGGGATGTTTGCGGCTGGGCCTTCTTATGCTGCACCAGATGATCTGGTTGTTCAATTTGAGAGTATCCCGCTATTTAATGAAGCTAATTTTTTGCCCGGCAATATGGTAACAAGAACGGCTAGAGTTACTAATAATACCGCCAGCCTTAAAGGTATTATTGTGGAATCAATCAATGTTACTGATACTGACGATTTTGCTAGTGCTCTGAATTTAGTCATAAGCGAAGGCGAGACTGATTTATATAGCGATACTTTGGCTGATTTCTTTGATGCCGGTGAGGTTGACCTTTCTCCATTGGCCGGATCGGGAGGTTTTACCACTTATAGTTTTTCAATTTCATTTATTTCAAGTTCTGGTAATGACTATCAGAAAAATGATCTTGGCTTTGATATTGTAATTGGATTTGCAAGCGAAGGCGGAGATGGAGGTGGTGGCGGTGGTCTTTCGACAGGTTCAGGATCTTCGAGCGGTGGTGGCCCGGGTGCGTTGACTATTCTTAATGAAACGGTTGAGGTAAAAGACATAGAGACGACAAGCGTAACTGTTGTTTGGGGTACTAGTTATCGTTCAACGAGCCGAGTCATTTATGGCACTAGTCAGAATCTTTTTGATTCTGATGATACTCCTAATTATGGATATCCATTTTCTACTGTTGAATTAGATAGTCCGGCTCTATCTGGTGGGATATTTAATCATTCGGTTACTATTTCAGGTTTGACTCCTGGTACTACTTACTACTTTCGATCTATCTCTCACGCTTCTCCAGATACGATAAGTTTTGAAAAAAAATTTCTTACTCTCGGTTCGCCCGATAAAACTTCTGGCGATTTAGTCGGTGAAGTAGTGGCCCATAATTCGGATCAGCTCAATGATGATATCGATGAAAGTAGTGACGAAGAAGAAGTAACTTATCAGCTGACCGCTTCTATCGGCGGGATATTATGGCCGATGAGCTGGTGGGGGCTAGTTATATCACTAGTTATTATAATTTTAGTTATCTATCTCAATCGCAGAAATGATAACCAGGGGTAGACCCTTAGACTAAAAATCGCCCCCAGTAGGGGGCGATTTGCATTATGGGACTATTCGTTCCAGAACACCTTCATAGATCAAGAATTGGGCTAGGATATACAATAAAAAATTCGAGGCGGCATGGCAGGCGATTGATGGCCAAAGACATCGGGTTTTGGCTACAAGCCAGTATAAGGGGATGCTACTAACAAAGATTGGGATTGAGGCATATAAATTATCATGCCCATAGCCCCACAGTAGACCTAGAGCTAGGGCAAGGGTTATAATCGATGCATTTGTTAAGTCTCTCCACAGTCTGACTCTTAAGTGGTTTTTGAGGAGTAAAATGAAAGGATATCTAAACATGTATTCTTCCAGAATGGGAATGTCTATGCAGAAGTATCTTATTACTCGTAAAATATTGCTTGAGTTCAACTCCGATAAATATATTTTTCTGTTGTCGGCAATATAAGATTTTACGATATTTCTAAGCTCCGCTTCGCCCACAGCATAACAAGCTATCGCGATGATCATAAGAGTAGCCAGACTATTGAAGAGTAATATTCCCAATGTCAGTTTAATTTTCCACCAGACCCGGTTATGATCCAGATGGAATTCGAATCTCTTTGATGGATCCATTGTAGACCCTTGTCAATGTTCCTTATTTGTCAGTAATTCTAACACATTTGAATAACTTTGGCAATTATGATAAATTTAAATGCATGGAATACTTATTTGGTATCGATCTCGTCTCTTTAATAAAAGCAGTGGGCTATGTTGGTCTTTTTTTTATTATATTTGCCGAGTCGGGGTTATTCGTAGGTTTTTTTCTTCCCGGAGATTCTTTGTTATTCACGGCCGGTTTTCTAGCTTCCCAGGGTTACCTCAACATTCTGCCCTTAGTGGTTTTAACTTTTAGCGCGGCAATATTGGGAGACAGCTTCGGTTATGCTTTCGGCCGGAAGGTTGGAGTTAAAATATTTAATCGTGAAGATTCACTACTTTTTCACAAGGATCATTTGCGTAAAGCTCAGGAATTTTATGATCAATATGGGGGGAAGACAATTATTCTGGCCAGATTTCTGCCGATTGTGAGGACTTTTGCTCCGATTCTGGCCGGGGTTGGCGAGATGAAGTACTCTAAATTCCTTTGTTACAATATTGTTGGGGGTTTTATCTGGGGTTTGGGTATGCCCTTGCTTGGCTATTTTCTTGGCAGTACGGTGCCAAACATAGATCGTTATATGGTGCCGATAATATTGTTTATAATACTGGCGTCAATGTTTCCACCGGTTTGGCATTTTCTTAAGGAAAAGCATCATCGTGAACAGGTTGGGGAACTATTTAGGAACTTGAGGATAAGAGTGATGGGAAAAAAATAACTCTGTGGTATAATGGGGTTATGTATATATCCGGTATAATAATAGTGTTGTTTGGACTAGCCTTTCTTTTAAGAAATTTAGGCTTTTTGGAATTTTCAGCAAGTTTTTGGTCGGTTTTCTATCCAGTTTTAATCATTGTGATAGGTCTTGTTATAGTCATGGTTACTCATGAAGGTCGGAAGCTTTTCAAAAAAATAAAAGAGTTTCTTTGTTGGACAGAAAAGGTGGAATAAAAACAATCCCGGCGTGACGCCGGGATTGTTTTTATTTAGAATACAACAATCGCATCGCCGATTTTGATTTTATTTTTGTCTGACCAGCCGGCACTGATTTCAAGTACGTATTTTATGTCTGAGGGTGGGTAGAAAATCTTCGGAAAAGTGGCAGGAGATACGTTCTTGTTTATTTGAACTGCAGATCCCTTACTATTGATCCAGATTATATCAATGGAGAATTTCATTTCTTTCATCCAAAATCCTGGTTTCGTCGGGGCGGGGAAAATAAAAAGCATACCCTCATTTTCTTTCAGGTTTTTTTTTCCCGACAAGCCCTGCATCTGTTCTTGGGGTTCGTCGGCTATATCAACAGTCAGTTTACGATTAGCTATCCAGATTACCCCATTAGTATTCATGGTCTGGCCGATTTGATCCCATCCTAAATTCCAATATGAAAAAATCGCCAAAGCTATAACTGATATCGTGATGATAATTATGAGTTTACCGAACATTAGTTTAATTATATCAGATAGCTTGCTTTTAATCTGCTTATATGCTAACATGTATTTATCGTAGGTTTTCTCAGTGGCTTTATCTATTTCGTTAGTCGATTCTCTCGTCTATCGGTAGGAGCCCGGAGAGGTCGTTCCTACTAAAAAGAAATATGAGTCATGAAGCGTGAATCATGAATTATTCTTGATTCCTTATTCCTGATTCTTTATTCAATTGAGTAAGAAATTATATGTAGGCAATTTGCCCTACACCGCAACTGACAGCCAGTTGAAAGACCTTTTTTCACAAGCTGGTACAGTTGAATCGGCGATGCTTCCGATAGATAAAATGTCGGGACGTCCTCGAGGATTTGGTTTTGTTGAAATGGCCGACGATGAGGGAGCCCAAAAAGCCGTTGAAACCTTAAACGGTTATGAGATGGAAGGCAGAAAGTTGGTTGTCAACGAAGCTAGGCCTTTAGCTGATCGCCCTCCGAGAAGGAGTTTCGGCGGTGGTGGTGGCGGTGATCGTGGCGGTTTCGGCGGTGGCCGAGGCGGCTTCGGTGGCGGTAGCAGAGGTGGAGACAGATACTAATACTGTCTAATCAAAAATCCCTGAAAGGGGATTTTTGATTGGCTGAATTGTTTGATATAATTCGAGTGTGTCCCAAATTGCTGCTTATACGATAGTTGTTTTCCTAGCTTTTTCCGGTTTTCTTATTGCCAGTTATATTCGCCACCACAAGAAGAATATTAAAGAGGCGTTAGTTTGTCCATTAAAGGCCAATTGTGATACGGTTATCCATAGTGATTATTCAAAGTTTCTAGGGATGCCGGTAGAGATTTTAGGGATGTTCTATTATGCTCTCGTTGCCATAAGTTATGGATTGTTCATGGTATTTCCTGGAGTAGCTACTGAAACCTCAATATTTCTGATTCACTTTGCCAGCATTTCTGCTTTTATCTTTTCGATTTATCTTACCCTTGTGCAGGCCTTTGCAATTAAAAACTGGTGTACCTGGTGTTTGATATCGGCGGCTGTATCTGCTTCAATATTTATTGTCTCCTTTTTGGTCTAAGGGGTTTATATGTTCAAGATTCCTCGCAGTGATAATAAATACTACTGGACTAGTCACGTCATCCGCAAGATGGCTTTTTATGGTCTTTCGTCGGATAGGGTTAAGAGAGTTATAAGAAATCCCCAGAGGGTGGAGGACGGGGTGGCTGAGAACACTATTGCGGTAATGATGTCTGGTCCAAATAAGAAAAAACCGACTGAGATTTGGACGATGTACCAGCAGAAAAATCAAAATGCAAAAATCAAAAATCAAAATTTAGGTAAAAAGATTATAATTTCTGCCTGGCGGTATCCGGGGATAAGTCCTGTCGGCAAGGCAATTCCTATACCACAAGATATTTTGGAAGAACTCAAAAATGAGGGGGTTTTGTAAAAATAAGCACAGCTCTATATAAAGCCGAGCTATCCCCATCTTCTCGACCGCCTTTTTGTCTCCGTAACAAATTGCTTAAATTGACCTCAATTTGGCTTATAAATTTAAGGCCCTGTTTCCCTCCGCCAGCTGGCGGAGTCTCAACACCCTAAATATTATGTAGCCAAATTATCAATCAATTTAAGCAATTTGTTGCTCGAAAAAATAAAGGTCTGCGAGATGGGGTCAACTCGGCTTTTTAGCAACCTTGGTTAGAGTTCAGTCTTCGACCAGCCATTTACTTTTTGTTAAAAGTATGGTACTATTCAAAGTATAGACATGCCCTACAGCCAGGGCTCAATTCCACTGGGAATTTCCCTGGATTAAAAACATGAATAGGAGGGTAGTCAGGTGAAGCAACTGATAGCCTATGCACTGCTTATAGGAGTCTCGTCTGCTATGTACTTTTTTTGGCAGACACACTTACTACCTGTATTGGTAAGGGTTACAGTAAGTTTGTCCTTATCGGTCTGGTGGCTGTGGCAATTGTGGTAACCACATTGAATGAACTGTTGCAGTACTTCGACCCCAGGCGAGTGGTAGATAAGTACGATGTGCTTGCTCAAATCGTTGGGTGTTTCGTGGCTTATCTATGTCTAATTGTTATTGGACCAGTTCCAGGATTTCGTGAAGCTTGGGACGGACAAGACGCTACTGCCGCCGCCTCGTAAGGGGCGGCTATTCTTTTCTATCATGTCTTGAAAGACAGTAGGCAAAAGTGACGTTTGATTATTTAAATAATTAATAACACAATAATCTTATGAAAGTTGGATGTCATGTATCAATTGCCGGGGGGATCTGGAATGCACCAAAGAATGCGGCGGATTTAGGGTGTGAGGTTTTTCAGATGTTTACGCGGTCGCCTCAAGGAGGATCGGCACCCAAGATTGATGGCGAGGTTGTTAAAAAATTTAAAGAGGAAATGAAAAAATGGGGGCAGGCTGATTGCTATATCCACGCGCCTTATTATATAAATTTTGCTTCCGCTAACCCGAGAATAAGAGAGGCATCAGCTAGGGTGATCCGAGAAGAACTAGAGAGGGGCAGTTTGATTGGAGCTAAACATCTTATGACCCATTTGGGAAGCGCCAAAGATTACTCTCGCGATGAGGCTCTCAAATTAACTACTGTGGGGATTAAATCGGTGATGAGGGGATATAAGGGTAGTACGGAATTTTTGTTGGAAATTTCAGCCGGAGCCGGGAGTGTTATAGGGGATACGTTTGAAGAGCTGGGACAAATCATTAATGGTAACGATCGTATTGGAATTTGCCTGGATTTGGCTCATATGTTTGCTTCGGGGTATGATATTAAAACAAAGGACGGGCTTGGCTCGGTTCTTCAAGTCATCAAGAAAACAGTGGGCCTCGATAGCATAAAGCTAATCCATGCCAATGATTCTAAGGTTGGACTTGGGGAAAGAAAAGATAGACATGACCATATCGGAGATGGTAAAATAGGGGTGGAAGGATTTAAAAGTTTAATTAAAGCGTTTCCTAAGATTGATTTTATTCTCGAGACTAAACACGATAAAGTTGTCGAGGACATTAAGAAATTGAAGGAGATGAGAAAATAAAATGATGGTAGATTTTTATAAGATGGGCGGTTTAGATGGAATGTATAACAGCTGGGGTTCCGGTTGGGGCATGGGTTTTGGGCTTTTCGGGGGGATGGTGTTTGGTTCTTTCATGCTGTTGCTTATCGCTTGGACTCTCTATTGGAAATACAGAGCTTTGTGGCATGCGGCAAAGAAGGATCACAAGTGGTGGTTTATCGCTCTTTTGGTAATAAACACGGTCGGTATTCTAGAAATACTTTATCTGTATGTTTTCTCAAAAAAGATGGACATGTCTGGTCACGATGAAAAGAATGTGCCAATGATGCCGCTACAACAATAACAAAAAGCCCGACTAAATGTCGAGGCTTGTCTCTTAGCGGGGGTTCTTTTGACAATTATTTGGAACAACAGCGATTCCGCCCTTTTCTGGTCCAGCTAAAACATATATAAGATTTCCATTGGCGGTGTCACAGAAAGTGAGGATATCACCTCTCCAGCCGTTTATATCATTTCTTACGTCTTGTAGCTTAAGTCTTTCTGACCTTGTCTGTTCCACTTGAGCCGCGTCAATCTTAATTGGTAAAGAAGCGATAAGGCTAAATATGAAAGCTGTTAAAGCAAGTAACAGAAGGGTAGTAAACGGTTTTGCACCCTTGAAGAACTCACTCATCCTGCCTCCTCTTTGGGTTTGAGTAGGGTCTCAAACGCTTATGTATCATAATCTAAGTTATAAATTTTGTCAAGAATTTCTTTTTAAATTCCTTAAATTCTCCTTTGGCAATGGAACTTCGTATATCTTCAACAAGGTTATTGAAAAACCACATGTTGTGCATCATGCACCAGCGTTGCCCGGCGGCATTAAGTTTTCTGTCTTTGCTTTTAATCAACTTCCTGATTTCTGAACGACTACAAAGGGCACCTTCGTTAACGAAGGTGCCCTTTGTAGTGCAGGTTGGGCAGCCACACCCCTTCTCTATTACTTTTGTATCGCTTATGTATTTTCCTTTACGAATATCTATGTGTCCTGTTTTGGTATAGAGACGGCCGTGGCGAGCTTCACGGGTGGGTATAACGCAGTCAAACAAGTCGACGCCATTTTCTATCGCCCGAAAAATGTCGTCTATCTGTCCCACTCCAAGGAGGTGGCGAGGTTTTTCATCCGGAAGGTAGGGTATAGTCCATTTCAGTACATCCACCATTTCTTTTTTTCCGAATGAACCACCGATGCCAAAACCATCAAATGGAAGAGAACCAATAAATTTAGCTCCCTTTACGCGCAGATTTTTAAAGGGCCCGCCCTGGGTAATACCGAATATTAATTGATCTTTGCGCTTTTTTACCCTAAGGCATATTTCCGCCCAGCGATGTGTTCTTTCGAGAGATTCCTTAGTGTATTGGTAGTTGTCGAGAAGATAAGTAAGTTCGTCAAAAGCGAAGATTATATCGGCTCCGAGTTTCTCTTGTATTTTTATTGACAGTTGAGGACCGAGAAATCTTTTACGGCCATCAAGTAAGAAGTAAACTCCTTTTTCAGTAACTTTTATATTTTTTCTTTCTAATTTTCTGGCTTTAGCCGGCTGATTTGGAAATATTTTTTTAACTCCTTGATTGTGTCCGAAAGCGAGAGAGAATACCTGGAATCCGCCGCTATCGGTCATTGTGGGAATCTTAAGACCCAGACGTCTACAAAGGGCACCTTTGCTTTGCAAAGGTGCCCTTTGTAGAGCCCAGTCCCAGAGATGATACGTATTGGCGATAATTATTTTGGTTTTGGTTGCCTTGATATCCTTGGGAGATAGGTTTCTTATCTGGCCATATGTGCCGACCATGACATAAGATGGAGTTTTGACTATGCCATGAAGCGTCTTTAAAAGACCGAGCCGAGCTCGGGTTTTTTTATCTTTTTTGATTATTGTGAAATTGGAAATCATTTAGAACATTTTTTAAAAAATCCGCCAGAGGCGGATCGGTATTAATACATTCTGCGGTAATTGTAAAAAGTATAAACCTCATCGAGATTCTTGGGATCCACGAAAATTCCCCAACCATTCCGGTATCTGCTGGTTATGGTAATTATTTTTTCTATAACTATGTCGTCTACGTTTTGTTGCTCAATCATAAAATTGGCGCTGAATACCTTAAACCAGGTGGCTATTGTGAACTCGTTTTTTAGCCATGCTTCCAATTTCCATATTAGCAAGCTGTTTGAATCAATGAATATCTTGCCTTCAGCCCTATTCATTACCTGGTCTTCTTTTTCTGGTCCAAAGGTCAAGTTACTTTTTGGTCTAAAATTTACTACGATGTATGTTTTCCCTCCTATATTAATAGGCTGATCATACGGAAAATAAAAATCATAGCGTATTGTCAGTGTTTTACTAATATCCAGAAAGAAACCGGCAGAGTTCTGGTCTATCGGTTTCTCTCCATTCCTTTCAAGTATTTGTCGTTGCATTTTATTGGCATGGCCGTATATCAGGATAGTTTCAGTTATCTCATCGGGCTTACCGCTGCTATTTTTTAACAGCCTTCCTTTATCGTCTAGCCTTCTTAATACATGCGTCGCATTATATGTAAATGCCAGTTTTTTCTGATCATTTTCTGACATCTTTTCTGTGACAATCTTCATCAAATTGTCAGCATTTCCATATTGTGATTTTAATCCAGTCTCCTGGCTAAGGGTGGTTGAGGGCAAGAGAAAGCACAGCAAAACAAGCGATTTTAATTTCATTGGCCCCATCCTTTATTAAGCTGCAGTCAATCCATTGTTTATATAACAATATTGCGGTTTTGGCAATGTTGTACCTGTCTTATATTGTTGTGATATAATAATTTTATGAATATAAAAATATATTCGACGCCGACTTGTCCCTATTGTAAAATGGCCAAGGCCTACTTCAAAGAGAAGGGTCTTGAGTATGAGGACATAGATGTATCTGCGAATGAGGTAGCTCGGAAAGAAGCTGTCGAGAAAAGTGGAATTGTAGGCGTGCCGATAATAGATATAGACGGCCAGATTGTGGCTGGTTTTGATAAGGAAAAAATTAATCAATTACTAAATTTATAATAATGAAAAAAGAAATAAAACCGTTGAAATATGATGCCGGATCGTTGAAGGGTATTTCACAAAAAACAATCGAGATTCACCATGGCAAATTGTATGTCGGATATGTTAATAAGACTAATGAAATTTCAGAGAAACTGGGTGAACTAAGAAAAAGTGGAAAGGTCGAGGGGAATCAGATATACAGCGAGTTAAGGGGCTTGAAATTGGGGGAGACCTTTGCAAGAAATGGTGCTTATCTCCATGAAAATTATTTTGCCATTTTAGGTGGGGATGGTGTTCCAAAAGGTGAGGTTTTAAAAGCTATTGAGGAAAAATTCGGCTCATTTGATGAATTCAAAACTTATTTTTCGGCCTGTGGAATGGCGGCAAGGGGATGGGCGATTTTGTGCTGGGATATGAATGAGAAAAAACTTATGCAATATAACTGCGATGCCCAGAATCACGGCGGGGTTTGGGGATGTATTCCGATTATTGCTCTTGATGTTTATGAGCATTCATATTTTATTGATACTGGATCTGATCGAGCCGTCTATATCAAAGCATTTTTCGAAAATCTCAACTGGGATAGGATAGAGGAATTCTATCAGAGGGCTAAGAAGTTTGAACTAGAATAAATACACTCTTCTTTTATCCGGCTCCGCCCTTCTCATCTTCTTGACCACCTTTTTGTCTTTGTAGTAAATTGTCTTAAATTAACCTCAATTTGGCTTATATATTTCAGGCCCTGTTTCCCTAAGTCTCAACACCCGAAATATATATAGCCAAATCCTCAATTAATTTAAGCAATTTACTGCTCGAAAAAAGAAAGGTCTGCAATATGAGAAGGGCGGAGTCATTCAGCAACTTAGATTCAACTCACTGCCACTTGATTCCAGCGTAATTTTAGTGTAATTAGTAAGTTGTAATTAGTAAGTATTGAATCTTGAAAATTTGGAGATAAGATGAGCGAGAAGTGTGTGTTATATTTCTCCGGTGGAGTAAATGCCGGTGTTTTCGGAGCGGGTGTTGGGGGGGGGGCTACTAAAAGCCAACTTTTACAATCGTATCGGTACAATCTATGGTGCTTCTGCGGGCGCATTTAATGGAGCCTATTTTCTAACGAGACAATTCCCCGTTGGACCTTCAATATATTACGACGATTTAGTAAAAAATTTCATTCTCGCAAAGAATATTCCATTTGGGACATTTCAGAGATTTTGTAGTAGATACTTTGGTTGTTATCCCGGCAAACTTAGGCACGCAATTGATTTAGACTATGTAATGGGAATCATATCAGCAGGATATAAAGCGCTAGATTTAGCAGAGTTAAAGAAAAGTAACATACCTCTTTTTGTTAAACTTTGGGATATCAGAAATAGGGAATGGAAGTTCGTAGATGCAATAACATATCAAGATCCACTTCGACTATTTAAGGCTGCCACATCTATAGTGCCGTATTATTATTCCTCTGAGAACATCAATGGTTCGGATTGTATAGATTTATCTCTGGCTGATTCCTTGTGCTTGGATATTATACGGGCAAGACATCCAAATCAGAAAATAATTTTCATATATAATTATCAGCAGAAGATCAACAATATGTTTATGCTCATAAGATTAGCTGAGGGTGTTGTTGCAAACTTTTGTTATAAGGAGATTAAGCGTACATGCTTCGTGAAGGGGTTAAGGACTTTAAGGCGCCACCTTAAAGAGGTTAACTTAGACCCGAGAATGCTTATTGTTAATCCGCCGGATAATCTTAGAGCTTTAAGTTACGACACTGATAGAGAGAGGCTCATCGCTTTATACGAAGCAGGAGTTAAAGAATCAGAGAAGATTGTAAATTTCGTAAGCGCTTAACCGCGCTTTTTACATGTACTTGACACGATTTTAACTAAAGTTTAGACCACTCGGTAGGTTCTTTTTATTTGAAGGGTAGAAGATTGTGACAATTCCGAATGCGCCTAGTTGGTCAGTTGTCATTGTATCGGGATCTTTCGGAGGAATTATAAATCAAGCAATGAGTAACCATTATCCGAATATAGGTTATGGAGCTGATACGCTCGGCTTATTAGCTTTTATTCTTGCTACACTTATGTTATCAGAGAACTATATTTCAAAAGCAGTCCGAGCTGCCATTCCGTCTGTTCTTTTAACCGTACTAATTGGTTATGTTATTTTTTCTGCAATCTAATAATAAAATTAACCAATATTGTTAGTCAAACTTTTTCTATTTCCAGCTGTTAAACCAGACTCGGGTTTCATAAGCTTTGGGCGAGAGTTCTAGGCCATAGCTCAAAGGAGAGAAAAATAGAAAAGAGAGGACAATGATCGTCATCAAAACTCCAAAAATAATTTTGGGGTTTTTTCTTTGGTTGATCAGCCAAGCGAGGATCATAATCGCAAAGATATAAGCGGTGAAATAGTGATAAAGAAACATCACTCTTTTTACACCGATAAATGGCAGGATATTTATCACATAACCCGTTATGAGGAATATCGATAAGTTATTTATTGTTTTTGATTTCAAATTTTTTAATAAACTCAGAACAAATACTAACAGAGCTACCGCACTCGCCCACCAGATTATGGGGTTGCCAATAAGATAAATGCGTTCATTGGCGTTAACCCAATAGTAAATAGGCCGGGTCATCAAGGGCCAGGAATACCAAGGGCTTGAGTAAGGGTGCTCGGCGGTGAGTCTTTGATTGGCTTTGTACATTTCGGCATTAAGTTCAGTGAATTTCTGAAATATGTTGGATGGTGTAGCTTTATCGTCGGCGTATCTATTGCCAATGAGAGTTTTCTGAAAACCGATACTCATGAAGGGATCACCCTGGCCGGATTTATTCAGCAGAGTTAAGTGAGCTAAGAAGATTACGAAATACACCAGGCAGGCGATTAGAAAAGGCGGTATTAGGACGGTGAATACTTTTTTGAAACTTTTTGTTCTGATAACTTGTATAAATTCAAAAAGCAGAGGCAGCATTAAAAAACTTAAGCCAGTCCACTTTACGGACACAGCAAGACCAGCAAAAAAGCCGAACAAGATAAGATGCAATTTTGGATACGAGGTCTGATCCTTGGATTTAAAATAGAGTAGGAAAGACAGGAAACCGAATAAAAGAAGAAAAGAGTCAAGAAGTATATATCGTGATTGGGCAAGAAGGGCGTTTTCAAAAACTATAAGTAGTCCGCCCAAAAATGAGGCTAAGGGATTGAGGCCGACCTGTATCAAAAGTAGATAAATCACCACTGGTAGCAAAGCTCCAGCTAAACTTGGCAGGAATCGGAGCATCATATATTGCTGGTCGGGGTATTTGTCGCCGATGTCGGTAAAAGCAAATTCAGGTTCAAAATCAAATAGTTTGGCAAAACCGGCGATGGCCAATTTACCTAGCGGGGGATGAATATCGAAGAAGTATTCTCTGGTGTAATATCCGGAGATAAATTTGCCGAAATGAACTTCATCGAATACAGTTTCGTTGGGATGGCCGAAGAAGATAAAACGGGTCAACAAACTCAGGGTCAAGATTATGATGATTTGCCATTTTTTGCCCATAATGATTATGATATAATATATTCACTATAATTTAAATCCTAAACTAATATGTTGGACCTACTAATCATTGGCGGTTCGGCGGCTGCGACAGCGGCCGGTATATATGGTATCCGCCGAGGTTTGAATTTGAAAATAATCACTAAAGACTTCGGAGGCGAGGTTGCAACTTCTGGAGAAATCGGCAATTGGCCGGGAGATGGAATGACCGATGGTATTGCATTGGCCGATAAATTCAAGAAACACCTGGAATATTATAAAGTCGACATAGAAGAAGGGATTGAAGTTGAAAAAATTACAAAACAGGAGGACGGGACTTTTTGTGTTTCAACAAAGAAGGGAAGCGGTATTGGTATGGCGGGCGAAAAAATGCCGGATGGCAGAGAAGGAGCTTTAGAGTGTAATTACATGGCGAAAGCTGTGATTGTTGCAACGGGAGTCCACCCCAGAGAGCTTGGTGTGTCGGGCGAGAAAGAGTTCAGAAACAAGGGTGTTAGTTATTGCTCAACTTGTGACATGCCTTTATTTGGCGGTAAAATAGTGATAGTCATCGGAGGTGGCAACTCGGCTCTCGAGTCGGCTCTTATGGGTGTTGATATTGCGAAAAAAGTCTATGTTATAAATAAGAATGCGACATTCAAGGGTGACGATGTTCTTATCCAAAAATTAACTTCTCAACCCAAAGATAAAGTCGAGATATTATACGAAGCAAAAACAAAGGAAATTGTGGGAGAAAAATTCGTCACTGGTGTCAAGTATGCCGACAAAGAGGGCAAAGAACATGAAATCAAGACAGACGGAGTACTTATTCATATTGGCATGATTCCGAATTCAAACATTGTTTCGGAGAATGTTGAGAAAAATCAATTTGGAGAGATAAAGGTTAATACCAGATGCGAAACTAATATTCCTGGACTATATGCCGCCGGAGATGTTTCCGATGTTCCATTCAAGCAGATTGTAATTGCGGCCGGACAGGGGTGTACAGCCACATTGAGTGCGGTTCAGTATCTAGATCAACTCACTAAATAGATCTTCTTTTTTCCTTCTCTCTGGGCTTAAAAGTCGCCGCTTTTACATTATGCGAGTATTTTACCCTTAATCCTACGCCGTCTTTCTTTAAGATGGGCTTGATCGATTCAAGTCCAGAGTGATCTACTGGAGCCACGGTCTTTACGTTGATCGCCTTTGATATTTCGTTACCGATACCCCCCTTCTCTCCGGTCTGACATGTTATTAAAGCTAAGTTGGCGTTATCTTCAAACAGTTGATATTTCCTCCCACCATACCTGATCACGTCTCTTATGAATATTTCCCTTCCATGTTCGTTTACATTTCCAAGGGTAATAAGGCTGGAATTGCCATGAGAGCCAATTACGGCAAATGATATTTTGTGGTCTTGGCCGTATTTTAATCTCAATCTGGTTATTAGTCTAAGTAAATATCTTTTGCTATTTGCCTCCATGATCCTTATTAAATATTTTCCTTCCAAACCGGCGGCCATTTCTTCGAGGTTTTCCTTATTTTCGAATAAGAAACCGTTGTGATCATCTTCTGCAAAAACAACCACCCCATAAGGTAGTTCCTGATTTTCATATTCATCATATTGTTTTATTAGCAAGCTCTCGGGGTATCTTCCGAAATTATATAAACCGAACTTAGATATCAAAAATTTAGCTATGCCGGGCCTTTCTTTTTCTATGGATTGCAGGGCTTCCATATTCTTTGCGAATGCTTCTGGCATAAAGTTATCGGATCCGCCGCCGAATTGCCACTTACTTATGATCCTTTCGATCGTCTCCCTGTCAAACTGATATTTTTTTAGCATTTCAATGATTTTTTCCCATCCAGCTTCCTTAATAAGACTGGTAGTTGCGTTAAGGCAAGCCAGAATTAACTCATAATCTTTGGGCTTATTTTTAAAGTGATGATGCAGAAGTTCAAGGAGATGTTTTTTTAATTTTTGGAAATCGGGATGATAATAGTCTTCTAGACGGCTAAGTATCTTTACGTCGATTGGGTCGATTTCCTTCCCGTCAGCTAGGTTTTTCATATAGTTTCCTAGGGCAATTATAATCTCTTCGCTGGACTCATAGCCACTCCCCAATATGTCTAGTAGAAAAATTTTCGCATATTGGCTGGAGGGAGAATTTAATTCCATTGCCTCAATCATTACGTCGGTATTATCGGTTATGAGATATCTGAGTGAAGAAAATAGGTTGGCGTGATTTAACTTTGATGCTTGTTTGAGATCATAGAGTAATTTTATTGAGGATTCCTGGATGTCTTGAAGGTTGCTTTGTCTGGCCGCTCTCGCTATAAGATGTATATTTTCGGATATGCTATCGAGCGTTTTATTTAATTTTCGAAGTTCTTGGCTCGAATACTCATAGTCTTTTTCTATTGCCATAGCTTCTTCCGATATTTCTTCGAGTCTCCCTTTATATTTGGATGTAAACTCAGCCCATTCTTCTTTGAGTTTTGATATCTCTTCCGGTGATAGTTTCCGCTCTCTTTTTATGCTTATCGGAGTAGGTCGTCCGTTTTCTGATTTATTATTTCCCGGTCTTGTTTTTGTATCGATTCCTATTTTTTCCATTCTAATGATCTCTTGCATAATAACTTTCGTGACGAAAATTACAAATTTTGAGATAGAAGTTATTTAAATTTTTGAGGAATAGTCGATACTCTTTCGAGAAAATTTAAATAATCTTATAGCCAAAATTTGGGATTTGCAGTCGAAAGGTTATTTTGCAAGAGATCATTAGAATATGATATAATAACATTGTTCAATAATCTAGATATTCTTATGATCTACTTAGGTTCCGACCATCGGGGTTTTGCCCTGAAGGAAAAATTAAAACAATTATTAACCGAGTGGGGCTGTGACTATGAAGATGTGGGGCCTTTTGAGTATAATAAGGACGATGATTATCCTGATTTTGCAACTGCCGTTGCTAAGGCAGTCGCCCTGAGCTTGTCGAATCCGTCGAAGGGCAGCGACGCTAAAGGAATTTTAATTTGCGGTTCTGGGGTGGGTGTTACTGTCGTGGCCAATAAAATTAAAGGTATTATAGCTGGTACCATGTTTGATGTAGAGCAGGTTAAGGCTTCGGTTAGCGACGAGAACGCCAATGTTATCGGTCTTTCTAATGACCATTCAAGCGAAGAAAAGAATATCGAAATAGTCAAAGCTTTTCTTGAAGCGAAATTTTCAGGCGCTGAAAGACATGTCAGGCGAGTGGCAAAGATACATAGTCTAGAGAAATAAAAAAGAGGGCTTAGAAGCCGTCCGAGAAGTCCGTATTCTACTGCAAGTTTCAAATTTTGAGATAGAAGTTATTTAAATTTTCTCTGAATAGTGTCTAACTAT
>Ga0209542_10008003_pt1 | contig 19900 bp, 11 predicted proteins | sample RifCSPhighO2_01_FD_184028 | JGI IMG/M metagenome (GOLD analysis project Ga0209542, IMG submission 184028) | Soil microbial communities from Rifle, Colorado - Rifle CSP2_plank highO2_0.1 (SPAdes) (version 2) | ecosystem: Environmental > Terrestrial > Deep subsurface > Rock core/Sediment ...
CCGAAAGGAAGAGCATGTCGCCGGCGCCAAGAAGCTTTTCCGCGCCCCCCGTATCGAGAATGGTGCGTGAGTCTATTTGCGAGGCGACCTGCATTGCGACGCGCGCGGGGATGTTGGCCTTGATGAGACCGGTGATGACCTTCACACTCGGCCGCTGGGTCGAGAGGAGCAGGTGGATGCCCACCGCGCGGCTCATTTGTGCCAAGCGCACAATCCCGCTTTCGAGCTCGCGCGGGTAGGTGGACATGATATCCGCCAATTCGTCTATGATGAGGACGATGTAGGGCATCGCCTCGACGGGTTCGCCGTTTTTACCGCTTTGCGCGGGCTTGCCCGCCAGAGCTTTCGCCACGGAGGGTGCGACTACGTTTGCATGGTATGAAGCGATATCACGCACCGCTTCAGCCTCGAGGATGTTGTACCTGCGTTCCATTTCTTTGGCGAGCCATTTGAGGGCGAGGATGGCTTTCTTGGCGTCGGTAATGACGGGGGTGAGCAGGTGGGGAATATTGTTGTAGACCGTAAGCTCGACGCGTTTCGGGTCCACCATGATAAAGCGCAGGCGCTCCGGGCCGCAACGGTAGAGGAGCGAAACGATGAAGTCGTGGATGGCGACGGATTTCCCCGCGCCGGTCGTGCCGGCGACGAGGAGATGCGGCATGCGTGCGAGGTCGGCAAAATGCGGCGTTCCGGTGATGGAGCGGCCGAGCGCTATCAAGAGCGGCTTATCGGACTGGACGTAGGCGTCGTCCGAGACCAGTGGTGCGAGCCCCAATGTGGTGCGCGCGATATTGGGGACCTCAATGCCGACGAGCGATTTTCCGGGGATCGGCGCTTCGATGCGTACGGGCGATGCCGCGAGCGCGAGCTCGAGGTTGCTCTGCAGGGCGATGATTTTCGAAAGACGCACGCCCTCGGCCGGCTTCATTGAGTAGCGGGTCACGGTCGGTCCGATGGATGCTTCGTCCATTTCCACCTGAATACCGAAGTTCTGCAGCGTGCGCTTGATGATGTTCATGTTTGCCTTCACATCGCCGACCTCCGGTTTGCCCTTGTTGCGCGCGAGGATGGACACCGGCGGGGGAATGTAGGCGCTCCCGGTCGCCGCGATGATGGGGAACCCTTCGGACGCGGCGTCGCCGCCACGGAAAAGCTTCGTAAGCGCGTTCGATTCCTTTTGCTCCGGTTCTTGGGCGGGTTCACCCGCAGGCACATCAGCCGGCGCAGGCTCATCCTTAAGTCCGGTAACGGGTACGTCCGCGATATCCGTCTCGATCTCATCCGGGACGGGGCGGCGGAACCAATTGACGATACCGGACGCGAGGACGCCAAGATGAATGTCGAATGCCACGATGAGCGACGCGATGATAAAAGCGATGAGAAAGATGACGGTCGCCGTGGTATCGACACCCGCGATGATAAAATCCGAGATGCTGATACCGAGAATGCCGCCCTGCCCCGCGAAGGCGAGATTGATGAGCCCGAGTCCTGCGAGCAAGAAAACGGTCATCGCGACGAATTGCACCCAACCGAAGTTGCGCTCGAAGGAGCGGAATATAAGTATGGCGAGAAGCACGAGCGAGAGAGGAAGCAGGAGATAGCCGATACCCAGAAGCCAGGAGAGCCATTCGTAAAGTGCTCCGCCAATCGCCCCGCCCCCGCCGAGTTGCGCCAAGATGAGAAACCCCGCAATCGCAATGCAAAAGATTGCGCATACTCCCCGGACTGCCTCTGTGCTTACATAGCTTGCGACACTATCAGATTCCTTATCGGCGTACTTCTCTTTTCCGCGCTTCCGCTTTGCTTTCATGGTGACATCATATCACCCCGCATTCACCGCTTCGGGCATGTTTGAAACCACTTAACCGGAGCAAAGGGCGGGCTTCTCCGCGGTCTTCGCAGCCGCGACGGCGGCGAGACCGAGCGCTGGCGCAGCAGCGCCAGATAGCGACCGTGGAGAAGCTCGCCCTGAAGCGCAGGTTTTAAACGCACTTCAACCCCTCGCGAGTGGGGGGATTGCGTATTATGGACGTCCTTTATATACTCAAAGACGTCCTCGTGTACTTTATCTATAACGTACACACTATGGACACGTAATGGACGGCAAAACAGATTTACAAAAGTCGAACCCGTTGGCCCGCTTTTTTGATAAACAAATAGTCAGGACGAACCCGTTTGGTACCAATCAGTCCGCAGACAGAGCATACCGGAGAGCTGAACGGCTGGCAGCTGCCTTATTTTTGGTCACGAATCATATTCCCGCCGATGAACCAGCCCGGTCCGCTATCCGGTCCGGTGCCGTGCGCTTGCTTGAGGCGGTACTTTCTCTCAGGAATGAGATGCGGACGGATTCAGAGAACGTTGTCGCATGCCGTGCGTCGATACGGAATGAGATATCATTGGTGCGGGTCCTCGCCGTTGCGGGCTTCCTTTCGACGCAGAACGCAAACACGATGATTGCCGGGCTTGATGAGTTGGGCAGTTTCCTGAATGCGGCGCAGGGTTCGCCGCTCTCGGACATGTATTCTTTGTCCCACGAAGGACTCTCGGACATCCGGGAAGGACACGTAAAGGACATGAATACGATAAAGGACAGAACCGACATAAAGGACACGCCGCAAGTGTCCGATAAGCCGTCTCTGAAAAGCGGCATCCATGTCCGAGAGGAGGCAGTCATTGCTGTGCTTCGCTCGGGCGGAGAACTCGGTATCCGGGACATTGCGTCCAATTTACCCGAATACAGCGAAAAGATGATTCAGCGGCATTTAGTGGACCTCATAGCGGTGGGGCGGGTCAAAAAGTCGGGGCTCAAACGTTGGAGCAGGTATTCCGTTGTTACATAGCCGTTTCACGGCTTATACACTGCATATTATAGGGAAATCTGCCCCTTATCATTTTCATGATGAATCGGCCGTGAACGATTGTGAAAGATTGTTGAATATGCGGCGTCTATACAGATTGACTCCCAAAGTGCACTAGGGTATTGTTGTCGGCGATAACCGAAGGTCTGCAAAAACTCCAATCCGCCGCATGGCGATGGCTTTTTGTAGCTCACAAGTTATCGGCGCTTATCCCCACACGGCACAACCATCCACAGCGTTGACGCGGTTAAGCGACGAAAGATGTCAGTTGTGCCGTAAAGGGATAAGCGCCAAGTTATCCACAAATGGGGGAGCGCCGCATTTATGTGCCGCGAGGTCCCTAGTATATAATTGTGCAACGACCTCTCCAGATCGGGATGTCGTGTGTACGCACGAGGGCCAATTTTCTGATTGTCTCTCTGTGTAGTTCGTTGACATTTGAATAGAGCAACAAAATCGGCTATCAAAATTCTTTTTGCAGCCGGCTTCATTAACATGAAGCGCTTTCCGAATTTCTGATTCGTCCCGTCACGACCGCATGTCCGCAACTCCCATTCATTCCTCGCTGCTAATCCTGACCCTGCCCTGTATATACATTGGGCGGTGGAAGGGCTAGCAAAGTTCGGGGCATCAATCTGCCATCCGCCAGCCGGCGGAGGCAGGCATGAGCCCAAATTATTAGTTGTCTTCAGTTATCAGTCGCAGTTAGAAAGTAGGGCATTATTTAGCAGAAGGCACACACTACGTACACGACTCCTCGTCGAAAGGGTGGAGTGTACGGCCCCATGAGATGAAGCTCGCAAGAGCTCGCTATCTCACGGGGTGAAAAAGTCAAAACAAACTATGAGTAAAGCATTAGCAACAAAAAACGTTGCAGCAATTCTCTTGTCTGTTGTTATGGTCTTCGGTTTCGCGTTCTCTTTTGCCACTCCGGCAAAGGCGGATGCGATTTCTGATCTCCAAGCACAGATTGCAACATTGCTCCAACAGATCAACGCATTGTCGGGTTCGTCTACAACGGCGGGCTCCGGATGCTACACATTTACACGCAGCCACTCGTTGGGTAACAGCGGAGGCGAGGTAATGTGGATTCAGAAGTTCCTCAACGGTCACGGATTCCAGGTCTCGGCAACGGGAGCAGGTTCTCCGGGCAGCGAAACTTCCTACTTCGGCACAAAGACGAGGGCGGCGGTTTCCGCCTTCCAGGCTGCCAACGGCATCTCGCCGACGGCAGGCTACTGGGGACCGCTCACCCGCGCAAAGGCCAACCAGCTCTGCGCAGGTGTAGGTCCTGGGCCGGTCATTCCGCCGGTAACGGGCAACGGCCTCAAGGTCGCGCTCGCAGCGGACAACCCGACCTACGGCGCACTCGTCCAGGGACAGGCAATCGCGGAATTGATGAAGCTTACCTTCTCAAACCCGACTGCATCTCCGATCACCGTCACGAACCTTGCGTTCAAGCGCATCGGCGTGTCGTCTGATTCGACCTTGGCCAACGTCTACCTCTTCAACGGGGCGACGCGCCTCACTGATTCCGCAGGGGTCAGCAACACGGTGTTCAACTACAACTCTCCGACCGGCCTCTTCACGGTACCGGCCGGCGGGTCGATCACGATTTCCGTCCGCTCCGACATCGCAGCTTCGACGAACGGCCAACAGGTCGGCGTCCAGCTCACCAATGTCAGCGCGTCCGGTCTTCTCGACTCGTCTGTCGTCCTTCCGATCACGGGCTCAGCGCTCTTGATCTCGTCGGCGACGCTCGCGACGGTTGAATTTGGCACAACGCCAACTCCGGCAGCAAACACAGGTGTAATTCCGGGAACCGACATCGTTCTCTGGCAGAGCACCTCTGCAAGCATCGGTACGCGCGCGGTCAATATGACCTCGTTCGCGCTCCGTAACCTCGGCTCTATCGGCCTTAACGACATCAGGAACATCCGCCTCTTCGTGGACGGTGTCCAGGTCGGTAGTGCCGTACCGAATCTCACCGCAGGTGAAATATCTGTTGCGTGGGATCTCTCGGCGGCTCCGAAGCGCCTCGAAACGGGCGGTCGTGTCATCAAAGTCATCGGCGATGTCGTCGGCGGCTCTAGCTTGACCTACCAGTTCTCACTTCGTCGCGCGGCAGATGCCCGCTTCATCGACACTGAGCTTCTTCAGCCGATACTCGCCACCGTCGGTGGTTCCGGTACGGCATTCTCGGCTCGCACGACAGGTCTGCAGACAGTCGGCTCCGCATCAGTATCGGTCTCGAAGGCAAACAATTCGCCTTCGTCCAACGTCACTCTCGGTGCCTCAAACGTCAAGTGGGCAAGCTTCGAACTCCGCGCCTCGGGTGAGGATGTGAAAGTCGAATCACTCACTGTCAATGCGGCAACCACGCTTGACCATGGTCTCGACAACGGTAAGGTATTCGTGGATGGCGTGCAGGTCGGTTCTACCAAGGACCTCACCGACGCTACCGACATCAACTTCACCTTCGGTTCCTCCTTCATCGCGAAGGCGGGAGCGGTGCACATCATTGACATCTACGCAGACGCGAAGTCGTCAACGGGCGCAGCGTTTGCAAGCGGCGATACTGCGACCATCACGCTCGACGCCGACAGCAACACTTCCAACGCGTTCGGCCAGGTCTCACTCTCATCAGTGACCGTACCGGGCTCGGATGTGGCGGCCAACACCCTCACTATCTCGTCCGCGACACTTACCGCGACGAAATTCTCGGGTTACGGCAACCAGACCATCATCGCGGGTACAAACAACGCGAAACTCGGTTCGTTCACTCTTTCGGCGGGTTCGACGGAAGGCACAAACGTGAACACAATCGTCGTCAACCTCTCGACTGCCAACGCCGCAAGCCTCACTGACCTTCGTCTCGTAGATGCAGCGACAGGTGTTCAGATTGGTTCGACAAAGCCTGCACCATCCGGTACCGCAGGTGTAACGACAGGCCCTGACAACTCGTTCTCCGTCAACTTCAACGTCCCGGTCTCATCGACCAAGACCATTGACATTGTCGGTAACATCAAGTCGGGTGCAAACGCCGGTACAATCCTGACCGCCGTAGACTCAACTTCAGGCGGCACGGGTCTCTTGACGGGTAACTCTGTCACGACAGGCACGGACCTCGACCTGCAGACCATCACGGTCGGTTCGGGCACCTTCACGCAAGCGGTAGGAACATCTCCCGACAACGCCAACGTGGTTGCGGGTACGAACGACGTCAAAGTCGGTTCCTTCAACTTCACGGCGTCCAACTCCAGCTTCACTGTCCAAGAAATCAAGGTCAAGATTCCGGCCAACGCTGCGACCTCGGTCTCTGCCGTCACCCTCAAGTGGGCAGGCAACACGACCGGCGTCTCAAACGCACTCGCCCTCTCTTCGGGCGGGCAGTCGCACGCGACCGCAACCTTCACCGGCCTTAGCTTCCTCGTCCCGACGAACGAGACGAAAGTCCTCGACGTCTACGTCAACATCCCGACGATAGCGAACGGCGCCACATCCGGCGCGGCAATCTCGGCATCGCTTGACTGGAACGAAGGCTACAGGGCGGTTGACAGCTCGGGCACAGCCTCGACGACGTTTGCGAACTCGACGGACCTTACGTCGACAAGCACATCGGGCAAGGGCACGATGTACGTCCGCAAGTCCAAGCCGACCATTGCAGCAGTCGCTCTTGATTCGACGACGCTCACCGCAGGATCCGACGCGGTTCTCGGTCGCTTCTCGGTCACGGCCGATGCGGCTGGCAAGATCGACTGGGGCCAGGTGGTCATCACCCTCAACAAGACCGCGGCGATTACGGTTGGTTCCACAAGCACCCTTGCGGTGTGGAGTGGTTCAAACGAAATTGCGGGTACTATCGCAACGACAACGGGTACGGAAGGCATCCAGACGATGGATGCATGTCTGGCTCAAACATCCTGTTTGATCTACTTCCAGCCGACAACCGTCGAGACGATTGAGGCGGGTACCTCGAAGACCTACGAGCTTCGTGGAACCGTGGGTGGCATCGCCTCTGGTGCCAACAACATCAGCGCGTCCATCGCCAACATTCACACATCCGCCTCTTCGACAGCTGTATTCGCTGAGGCTGCTGGTGGAATCGGTGGAGCGGGCTCGGCCTCCTTCGCCTGGTCTGACTGGTCTGACCTCGCCGATCACTCTTCGAGTGCAACGGGAGCTTCGACCGCCGACTGGACAGGTGATTACTTGGTCAGGACACTTCCTCTCACGATCGGCAACCGGTCAGTGAACTTCTAGGAAGTACTTGGCTTCAGGTTGGCGAAGCGACAATTCGTCTAACCTCCGGTTGGGAACTTGGCTCAACACACAAAACCGCCCCGAAAGGGGCGGTTTTTGTGTTGGCCTCTCGCATGATAAGCTCGAATCACGATATGCAGGACGTAGCAGCGCACGGTAGTTCTCCGCGTTATACCGCACTGATTTTTGCAGGCGTACTCGCTGCCGCTCTCGCAATTCAGACAACGCTATGGCTCACATTCCCTGTGGCCGATGAGGGATGGTGGGCGACCGATGCGGCAAAGGTCGCTGCCGGTACCCCGCTTACTCCCGCGGATGTCACGTATGTGCATCCGGGAACGACCATTCTGTATCCGATGGCCGGATTGATATACGAAGGCGCCAATCCGAAGACCGCGGTGCGCCTTGTCATGGCCGTATTTGTCGCAATCTGTATCGCGATTGCCTCGGCCGTCGCGCACCGGTTGCGGCCCCGGCATTTGTGGTGGCTTGCCGCTGCGCTCATACTCATACCCGATCTCCGGCTTCTGCACGGTACGCCGCCCTCGACAGCGGCGTCACTTCTCACAGTAGTGTTTGTACTTTTGTTGCTATATGCGGGAGTAGTGCGCCACCTCCGCACCTACCCGCCTATGGTCTATCTCGGTATATGTTCCGGGCTACTTCTTGCCACGCGCGTTGATACCGGCGCGTTCTTGCTCATCACCGCCTTTCCATTCTTGGTGTACCTGTTCAGGCAACGCGTATTAGTCCTCCTTCTTACCGCCGGGCTCGTGTTTTTCGCGGCCGATCCGTATATATGGACAAGCCCTTTTGCGTATCTCGAAAGCATTCCAAAACAGATATTCTCGAATAAAGCATTGGTCGGGATACCCATCCTTATCCCGTTTCTCCTTACATTCCCGTTCGCCGTCCTCTCGATATTCGTGTCATTCATCGCCGTAGGCACGCAGCTCCTGCGCCCCGCGAACGGTGGTATGCGCATACCGCTCGGTCCGTATGTTTGGTTCCTGGGGGTGACGGTGCTATTCACCGCACTCCTAGCGCCCCTCTCGTTCCACCCCGTCAGGTATTTCATGCCCTTCTACCTGACATGGGATATCCTCCTGCCGCTCTGGATTCTCACCCTCGCGCACCGATATGTTCCTTTAGCACGGGCGCCGCGGCTCACTCTGCGCCGTCTTGAGTGGACCATCATATGCCTCATTGTGCTTGTTACCGCCGTCAGACTCGGGATATTTCTCACCGCCGATACGAGAGAGATAATCCTCTAATACTGCACGTCAAAATGACGACAGCCCCTCATTTTGATTCGTGGTATTCGTCTTCGGTATTGATTGACCAGAGACCTGATTTATCGGCGCTCCCCGAGGCGAGGATGTCAACGGCGGTCATAGCGGCAAGCATGGAGTGGTCCTGATTGTTGTACCGGTGCATACCGTTGCGGCCGATGGGGAAGAGGTATGGAATGCCGTCGAGGTATTCCCTGATGGTATCGAACCGCTCATATGAACCGAAGTAGCCCGGGTACGCTTTCGGCTGACGGATGACCGTTCCGTCGAGCACCCGGTTGTCCCGGCAGAGGCCGATACGCTCCAATTCCCGGCCCGCAAGCGCGATGAGCTCCGCATCCTCCATCCGCCACACCTCGTCGTCTTCATTGCAAAAATATTCCATGCCGACCCAGCCGTTGCCGGGATGGGCAACAAGCGCCGGACTCCAGTTGTGAAAAAGTTGGACACGGCCCGCGCGAACGGCCGGCTCGTGTACGTACATCCACGTGTCCGCGAGGGGAGATCCGTCTCTCCCCACGGGCTGCCGCTCCAGTAAAAGCCCTACCGTCAAGAATGCCCGGTACTCTAGACCTGCCGCGACGTCCCGCACGGCCGTAGGCGCTTCCGGGGCGAGCATGCGAATGAGGGCTTGCACATCGGTGCTTGAGAAGATGTAGTCCGCATGCAGGATTTCCGCACCCCCGGCACTTTGTATGCGTACATCAGCACCCGCTTTTTTCAGGCGGATTTCCGTCACGTGCCCTCCCATACGCACTTCACCGCCGCGTGTGCGGATGGCGTGCGCCACCGCTTCCCACATCTGGCCGGGGCCGAACGTGGGGTACAAGAAATGTTCGATGAGAGAGGTCTCCAAGCTCCTTTTCCCGAGCAAGCCGCGGGTGAGCGTATGCACCGCCTGTCTGACCGCTTTCCCGATTGAAAGTCCTCTCACGCGCTGAGCGCCCCACTCGGCCGCCATGTTTTTGCAGGAGGTGCCCCACACTTTTTCGGTATACGCTTTGAAGAACGATGTGTAGAGTTCGCGCCCGAACCGGTTCAGGAAAAAATCTTCGAGCGTCCGTTCGTGACGGATGGGAAAGAGCATCGCATACAGATACGTATATCCAATCTTGAGGATCTTTACCGGACCGAGCCCAAGGAGCGTCTCGAGGGATAGCCGGATGGGGTAGGCAAAAAATGTCCCATTATAGACGATGCGTGATTTTCGCGGCCGTACGTGCAGGACGTATTCGCCGTCCTCGGGTCGTGCATGGCGGAGATCCTCGGTGAGGGCGCGCGTATCATGCCGGTAGGCAATGTTCGCCTGTGCTTGTGCAGGTATCGCAACGGGGAGAATGTCAGTCCACCACCGCATGACCCGGTCGGACTTGGAGAAAAACCGGTGTCCTCCGACATCGATCCTGTTCCCCTTATATTGCACCGTGCGGGAGATTCCGCCGACATACAGAGGATCTTGTTCGATGACAACCGGGTGTATATCCGTACGCGTGAGGAGTTCGAGCGCCGCCGTGAGTCCCGCAGGCCCCGCACCGATAATGACCGCTCGCTTCGCCATCGTGAGGTCAGTATACCCCGTGAGATAGCTTGCTTCATCTCATGGGGTATACCGCGCCGGTGTAATCTCATATCAAAAACTTGCCGACGCAAAGTTTGGCTGTTAGACTCGATGCCATGCCAGAACCCACATCACATCGTTCAAGGAACATCCTTATCAGCCTTATCATTTTCGTTGCCATTATCGGCGTAGGCGCGTATTGGTACAGTTTCGTCCGTACGACCACCCCTTCGGACGATGCCGGCGGCAAAGAGAAGATTGAATTTGTCCTCAATGACAAGATTGAGAATTGGCAATTCAAGGGATTGTATAGCGGCAATGATGGGCTCGAAAAGAAAGTGCAAGCCGACATCGACCGGCTCAACGGACTATTCGGCGGCGCGGAATTCACGGACTATATTCTGTATATAAGCATTGCCGGGCAGTACGAATTCTTGGGGGACGGGGCCAAGGTGTATGAGTACCTCCTTCGTGCGATTGCGGAGGACTCTACGAAAACGGGACTCGCGTGGTACAACCTCGGCACCCTCCTCGCGCGACTCGGCGCATTCAATGACGCCCGCGTTGCGTACTCCAATGCGGCCACCGTTCAACCGGATGTAGATCAGTACTCGACGCGGTACCTCGAATTTCTCACGCAACGGTTTCCCGAAGATACAGACGCGATAGAAAAAGCGTTTTTGAATGCCGCCGCTGTCTTAGGTGAGTCACCGACACTTTTACAGATCCGCGCGCAGTGGCTTGAGGGTCGGGGTCGCATACAGGAGGCTATCGCCGACTGGCAGAGTATAAAAGCGCTATCACCCGGGTCCGGCGCATCAGTAGACTTAGAAATAAAGCGTTTGCGGGGTAAGTTATGATTGGAGGTGTCCGGAAAGTGCTGCCGTACCTTCTTCTTGCTCCGGCGGTTCTTCCCCTCGTATACGCCGACGGCCTCTTGTATCCGTTCGTCGCGCCCAAGACCCTACTTTTCCGGGCGCTCGGTATCGTTGTGTTCGCGGCGGTTTGTTATCTCGTCCTTTCAGGGCGGGAATTCTATTGGAGCAGACTACGCAACAAGCTCTCATGGATTCCCTTGGCGCTGCTTGCCGTCGCATACGTGACGTCGCTTTTCGGCGTCGATTTTTATCACAGCTTTTGGTCCATATATGACCGCGGCGATGGCCTGCTCACGCTCACGACCGCAGTCGTCTTCTTCTACGGCACACTTCTCTACGCGGACAGGAATTTCTTGCCGCGGCTATTCAAGGTAGTCGCCTGGGTGGCAACGGCGGTATCGGCATACGTAGTACTTCAATGGCTCGCTGAAATCACAGGCATCAACTTTTTGCTCATAGCGGAAGCGCGCGGACGCGTCGGCGGGACGTTCGGCAACGCCGCTTTTTTGGCGGCGTATCTCGGTATGACGGTATGGGCGACGCTCGCTGTCGCGGGGGAAGCGCGCGGAGCATGGAAAAAAGCCTATTACTCGGGAGCTGTGCTACAACTTCTCGCAATCGTACTTGCCGCGACGCGCGGTACACTGCTTGCTTTTCTGGTTGTCGGCTTTCTCACCCTCCTGTACTTTGCATGGAACGGACGGGGGAAGGCAAGGATGGGCTCCCGTATCGGGCTTGTGGGACTCATTATTTTGGCGGGGCTCTTCTTCGCGTTCCGCGCACCGCTCTCAACGTCCTCATTTGAACCCGTACGTCGTGTCGCCTCTGCTTCCCTTACGGACCTCACAGTCTCGAGCCGCCTTTTCATCTGGCAGCATGTGTTTGGGGAGGCGATGAAAAAACCCTTCACCGGCTACGGCGCGGAACGTATCGAGATGCTGTTTGACAGAGTATATGACCCGAGCGCCATTTTTGAACAATGGTTTGACCGCACACACAACGCCTTTCTCGATTATTTCGTGCAGTTCGGCATATTCGGAGCGCTGCTCTATGCAGGATTGATCGGGGCGCTCGGATATACGGGGCTGGCACTTTGGCGCATGAAGGAACGCTTCGGCATATTCTTGCTGCTGCTCGCGTGTACCTACGCAATACAAAATTTCTTTGTTTTCGATACCGCGATGACGCTCTGGCTCTTGCTTGCGATGCTTGCCGCCGCGTTCGCGTATACTCGCCCCGCCGTTGGCGGGGCGAGTGCGCAGGATGCCGCAAGCAGGGAAATCCCGTTCGCCTTGCGCTTTCGGACACCGCAGGTCCTCTCCTATGGAGTCGCGGCGGTTGTTCTCATCCTTTTGTATCCCGTTGCCGTCCAGCCCCTGCGCGCGAACCTTCTTCTTGCGCAAGGGTACACCTACCATGTGACCGACGTGGCGCGCGCGATAGCGGCATTTCAAAAAGGACTTTCACTCGGGACCTACGCGGAAATAGAGTACGGCTACCAGGCGTATTCCATGTACACGGATAATCAGCAGACGCTGCTCGCAGGTGAAGCGCGCGTCGCCGCGTATCAGTACGCTCTCATTACCCTCACGACGAATTTCGAGCGGTACCCGTACGATGCACGCACGGCAACATATCTCGCGCATGTCCTCGACTCCGCGCCCGACGGCGAGCCCGTGGATGAAGCGTTTTTGCGTTCGGTCCTAGGGCGCGCAATCGAGCTTTCTCCCAAGCGCGCACAGGCGAATTATATTTTGGCCAACATCCCGCTCAAAAAAGGGGATGCATCGCAGCAAACCGCCGAACGCAACCGGTACTACCGTGAGGCCATCGGTCTCCTGGAGGAATACGCAGCACGGGTGCCAAACTTTTCCGAGCCCCGTTTCATCATCGCCTCGCTCTATGTCGTGATGGGAGACCGTGTATCGGGTAAGCGGTGGGCGGACGAGGGGCTCCCGCTTTACAAAGGGGGGACAGATATTGCCCGAAAAGCGCTCCGCTACTACATAGCCGTAGAAGATTGGCCGAATGTCAAGCGATTTCTAACGGACATCGTAAAGGACAAGCCTACCGACTACCCCATACTGTATGACCTCGCGAAGGCGGAATTACTCACAGGCAACCGCGAACGGGCACTCCAAATCGTCCAAGAATTGCGCCTGAAGGCTCCCGGGCTGGTCGAAACAGACCCTGTCTTTCTTAGGAGCCTGGGAGAGTAAGCACGGCGATTTGGCGGCCCGTGGGGATAATTCCCCACTTATCGGCGCTTATCCCCACACGGCACAACCATCCACAGCGTTGACGCGGTTAAGCGACGAAAGATGTCAGTTGTGCCGTAAAGGGATAAGCGCCCACTTATCCACAGTTTCCGCCCGTTTTGAGCGTATGCCTCAAGAAATTAGGAATATACTTGCTGGAAGCGCAGAAGGGGCCATGCGGTCTCCTTGCTCGTCAAAATATAAAAGATCATACCGCATTATTAATTTAGCATTGTAATTGTTGTTATGAAAAGCGAATCTTCATTTATAAAGAACAGTTTAGTGATGGTTATTGCGGTGGCTGTCGGTGTGTTTGCGGTAGTTGCCTTCGTAGGAGCCGCCACGACCATCAGCACCAACATCGCGACAGACGGCACTCTGCTCGTCAACAACGCCACGTCGACGGTTACAAACCTATCGATGATAACAAGCACGAGCACGAGCGCGACGTCGACCTCGCTCTTCGCGACAAGATTTACTGCCACCAACGCAACGTCAACGTCACTTGCCATCTCCGGGCTCGCACAGTTCACAGGGGGGATACTCGCAAATAACGCGACCTCGACGATTACATGGCTGAACATGGCGTTCAGTACGAGCACGAACGCGACGTCGACCTCGTTGTTTGCGACCAGGTTTGTCACTACCGATGCGACCACGACAAGTTTGAGCATCGGCGGTCGTGCAGCGGTCGGGACCGTATTCTCGGTCGCAGCGACATCAAGTCTCGCCACCACTACCGTCAACAGATTTTTGGCTGTCGGCTCTACGACACCCGAGCACAACACGGCGGATGTCCTCATAGACGGTGCAGCAACGACCACTCTCCAGCTCTCCACAAGCTTGGGAACAGCAGGTGCATGTATCCAGATGAAGAACTCACAAGGTGGCAATACCCGCATCTACGTCAACGTCGCAGGTACTGGATTGACTGTAGAGGCCGGAGTGTGCAAATAGTTAATGCGGCTTGCTCAATTACTAGCTAGCACCCGCATGTCATGAGAAAACTAATTGCAGTCGGATCGGGGATCGCGCTCCTTCTCCCCGTATTCGCGATGGCCGCCGCGGACGACGTCAGTCTGACTACCAGCGTCCAGTTGAGTGTCAACAGCGTGACCATCAATGTTTCCGGCTCGACGGCTACCGTCGAATCAATCACTGTAGGCGCGACCACGTTTAGCTTCACGCTCGCAGACGGCTCGTTCATACAGCTAACGGCGCCTGACCGTAACAAGCTCACGGTAGACTTGGAAACCTATGCCACTGTTAACACCTGTACGAGCGAACTGTCGAAACTCGAATACACGGCGACGGGAGCCGCCACTATCACGGTGACACCGTTAGCCGCGCTCTGCAACACTGCGACAAGCGGCGGCGGTGGCAGCACCAGTGGGGGAGGTGGCGGAGGTGGCGGTGGCGCAACACCCGCAACGCCTGCCACTCCGGCAACGCCTGCTTCCACGACGACACCTGCCACACCCGCAACTCCAGCAACGCCTGCTACACCAGCGACTCCGCCGACCATCGAATCGCTCAAGGCATTGCTCGCCTCTCTTATGGCACAATTGCAAGCTTTGCAAGGTGGCGCAGCCGCGAGCGCAAACGCGAGCTTCAACCGCAACCTGACCATCGGTTCCCGCGGCGCAGACGTAAAAGCTCTGCAGGTCTACCTCAATACCCACGGGTACGTCATCGCGTCGAGCGGCCTCGGCTCGCCGGGCAAGGAGACGACCACCTTCGGTAGCCTGACGAAAAAGGCGCTCATCAAGCTCCAGAAAGCCGCAGGTATCTCACCCGCGGTAGGATTCTTCGGAGCCCTGACGCGAGCCTACGTCAACACGCACCCGTAACCATTAGCAAAGCGTTTCCCCAAGAGCCGGCGCAAGCCGGCTTTTTGGTGCTTGGCTAGACATGCAATGAGGTGACACCTCATTGCATTTAAGAAGTGTCTGATTGCGAACTGCCGAAAGATCCGTATTCCTTATTCGCGCGGCCGCAGAAATAAGGAATATGGAAAAATTAACGACTTACGAAGTCATTATGGAAGGGGGTGGGGATAAGTTCATGAAGAGATTAGTAGCATGAGATAATTTCATGCATATGCAAAAAATGCTTAAACGGTGGTGGTTTTGGGTCGGGGTAGTGGTCCTTCTTGTGCTAGCTGTCTACTTGAGCGGGTACCTTGAGTGGTATGCCGAGGGCGCCAAGTACCGGATTCAGAATGAGATATCGAACCAATACATAAAGTCGCAAGAGGCGCAGCAGGCGGCCCTAGAGGCGCAGTATAAGAACGACCCGTACGGCGGCGCAACACCCGAGGAAACATTAAGACTATTTATCGAGGCGCTTGAGAAAAAGGATTACACCCTCGCTTCGAATTATTTTATTCCTGAGAAACGTGCCGAAGAGCTTAATCTGTTACCCGAAGCCGTCAAAAGCGGAGGAGTCGACATGATGATAAATGCTTATATAAACGGCAAATTAACCTCCGAAAAATACGGCGGCCAAGATAAATATGAGATTAGATTATTTCCGCCACAGGATGATGTTCCGTTTGTATTTACATTGATAAAGAACCCCTTTACCATCAAATGGCTAATTTCAGATTTATAATTCTTTCGTTTCTGATCTTGGCCGGAATCTTCCCGATTCCGGCCTTTGCCTATGACCGGGCGACGCATGAGGGGATAACGCAGGCAATCGTCCAGGGATACGAGAAGCTACACGGCAATGCACTCGGTTCGAGCGAGAAGCAACGAATAATAGGGGGAAGCTCTGCGGAGGACGACGACTGGCGTTTTCTCAATCATTTCTACGACCCCATAAACTATCGCGGCCTTACCGTGCTTGGCGTATCTCTCGGCGCGCCTTCCGAAGCATGGGCGCATGACACTCGGGGGCAGGCGTCTTGGCGGTGCGTGGCCTATTTTCCGTGTTCTCACGATATAGAATACAACGACAAGCTCTTCAGCTCGCCGACGGACTATTCGTGGAACAGAGCTATTTATGAATACGTATATGGGGACAAGCAAAGAGGTTTAGAATCGCTCGGACACATACTGCATTTTGTCGAAGACGCGACCGTACCTGCGCATGTGCGCAACGACCAGCATGGGCACATCGGGAGCGTGGGTGATGCTGACCCTTATGAAACATTTACCAGCCAATTTACTGCCGCGAATATTTCCACGCCCAGCGACCTTTCGAATATTTCGACATACTCAAGCCTTAGTTCCTATCTTGACCATGTTGCAAGATTTACGAATACGCGATTTATCAGCAAGGATACAGTTTTCACTTATTACAGCGTGCCCGACATCAAGAATCTTAGCGTACAAGACGGTTTTGCTTATGACGCGGAAACAGGTTCTAAAGTAGTTCAAGTTGACCGAAGAAAGGTTCAAGGGGGGAAAGATATTGTAAAGTTTATTCTGGACGACCCAAAACATCTCGTCGTTTCTGATAACTGGAATGTCCTCTCTAAAACAGCCATCGTAAACGGCATTGGAGTGATTGACCTCTTTTTTAGAAGCGTCGAGCAGGAGAAGAAAACGGGTGCTATTAAAGCAAAAAACATTAGTGCGGCGGAGCAGAATGCAAAAGAGTTGGCGAAGAAGGGGTTTAAGTATGTGAAGGCTCTGTATGGCTCCAGTCTTGAGCAGAGCGATGTGGAGGAACTTCTCGCGGACAATGCGGGACAGGCTGGGGCAGCCGCTCTTGCTGTTGTGAGCGAAGCGCCTCTACCGCAGCAAGATGCGCCGCCGACGAAGCCCGCCGCGCCGCCTGTAAGTCCGATAAAACAACAGGAGCCCCAGGCGGCACCGCAGACAGCGCCTCAGGTACTCGGCGACTCGATATCCGTTGCCGACGAGCCAGACGAGCAAGTCCCGACGGCTCCGGCAAAAGGCGATGATGGAGATACGATCTCCATCATTTCGGGTGGCGCGAGCGGGGGGAGCCCGACGCCGACCGCCGGCGCTGCGACACAAAGCAGCGATACTCCGACAAGTGGCGGGAGCGCGTCGTCAACGGCATCAGACCCGCTTTCTCTTTCGATTCTCTCGCCGAGCGAGAATGAACTATTCGCTACGACAACCGTAACGTTTACCGGCACGACATCCGCCGCCGCGGTGGTCACTGCCGCTTACGATTCCACGCTCGCGACAACGACGACCGACGGGAGCTGGAATTGGGCGTTTAGTTTCTCGCTGTCTTCCGGAACGACAACGGTTTCGTTTTCCGCCGCGACATCTACCGAGGCGACCGCGACCTCGACACGCACTGTCGAGGTCGACGTCGCGTCGCCGGATGCGCCCAGTATCTCGATTGACGAGTGCGCGGCATCTTTTGTTGCCGGAGATTGTACCGTCGCAGCGACCACAGTGACCGTTTCGTGGGCTACCGTATCAGGCGTGTCGTATTACGACGTAGTAAAAGATAACGCGATTCTTGCGACAACAACCGCAACCTCGGCAACGAGTACCATTAGCGCATCCGCAACGACCACCTTTTCCGTCGTCGCCCACAAATCAAACGGAACGGCGGCTACATCGACGGAAGAAACCGTCTTTGTGACCACGCAGCCGCTCATCATCAACGAAGTCGCGTGGGCGGGAAGTAATACATTCACCGAGGATGAATGGATAGAGGTAAAAAATATGACCAGCTCAACGCTCGATCTATCGCATTTTGTGATAACAGACTCGGCAGGTACCCGCACAATCCAACTTTCCGGTACGATTGCGCCGGTAGGTGACTCGACGGGTACGGGTTTTCTCGTCGTCGAGCGCAATGCCGAGGCGGTGTCCGGAGTACCAAATGTTCTCACCTCGGACTTTACGCAGCTTTCTGATGCGGGGGAACAACTCCTCCTACAATGGGGCGACGGTGTTGCCACGACGACCATAGACTCCACGCCTGTCGTTGCAACTTGCAGCGGCTGGTGTGCCGGTGCGTCGCCCGGGTCTATAGGGTATTCCGTCCGGAAGGGAACAACCACAATGAATCTCACCATGGAGCGGGAAGATAACTCGACCGACGGCATTCTTGCTTCGAGCTGGCAGACCACAGACGCCTATATTTCCTACGGAAGCGACCGGAGTCAAAGTGGCATCTATGGCACTCCCGGCGCGGCGAACTCAAATGGATACCCAGCCGTTGGGTGGTTCTGCAGTCCGGACACCGTCTCAATCTCGAGCGGCGCGCACTACACCCCTCCGTCTTCAAGCTGCACCTATCTTATGCGTGCGATTAGCACCAATGCCAACAGGTACAGCGCCCTGTACCGGGGGGAGGTCGGAAGTTCCACGGAAATAACACGGGACTTTGCAAGCGTTGCCTATATTCGCCAGAACCGGACAACCACCATATCAGACCCGCAGGCCGGAGAGAGTTTCTTTATTGTGATACACGAGAGTCGCATCGGCCCGAATTTCGACTCTCCGAACGACGACTACACCAAATTCAAGACGTATTTTGAAACGGGCGGCACGCCGCCACATTCCAATTACTTTGTGATTCCTTGGGTGTACGGCCCCTAATGCTATTTGTAGGAATGCGGGCGGCGGAGTTTTCTGGCTGCCAGGACGAGCGCGAAGAGGACCGCGAGTCCTAAGACGGGGTAGAAGATATAAAACGAGCGCAAGACAAAGAGTCCTGCCGCGGCGGCCATCTGCCCGATGTTGTGCAGAGTCGAGCCTGAAGCGGCTGTCTGCTTGGTCGAGGTGCCCAACACGAATCCGTCCACGTTGCTGGCGTTGCTCCCACCCGCTTGCGGGCGGTCCACCTTTTTCTCCAGATACTCAATACCCGCGTTGCGCAGCGCCTCTGTCTGTGTGAATACCACCTGCGCGACTTTTTGCACGAACGGCGCGGATGAGGACGCGAGTTGGCTTGCCACTGTCGCCGCCTTTTCAACATTTTGTTGCAGCGCAGACGGGGGAGGTGGCTCGGCAACGGTGATTTGGAGCGCGCTTGTTTGTTGCGAGGATGCTGCGCCGCCCGACGCCGCAAACTTCGCGCTGAAAGAGTGCGTGCCTGAGCGGGCTATCCATTTTGCGGAAAACACATTGCTCGATTGCGCGGCGAGCGAAACGTCTTGCGATGTCAATTTCGCATCGTCCACGAGGAAGGTGAGTGTCCCGCCGACGGCCGCGTCCATGCCGTTGTAGAGGACGGTGGAAAGAGAAATTTCTTCGCCCGCAATAGGTTTAGCTTCGGAGAGCCATAGCGGTTTATCGGGGAATCCCGCTTGAGCGCTTGCCCAGAAGGGAAGCGCAATCAGGAAACTGGCGATTACGAACACTTTGCGCATACCCAGTCAGTAGAATGTGCCTTTGCGGCAGACGGCATGCCGTTCTGCCGCGGGCGTGATAAGCGAACTCTCGTTTGTGGCACTTTGGAAACTGGTGATGTTTGTTTTCATCGTTTGTTGAAGCCGAAGGCACATTTCACTGCTGGGCATGGATACCTACAGTATAGCCCGTGAGATAACCCCCCCGTATCTCATGGGCTATAGGTCAAAATTCGTCCCACCCCGCAGTGAATGGTGGCGACGGTCTTTTCTTGCGCCTGCACATTCGTTTTGATTGCAATGTCAATGACTGATACACGAAATTTCCCTAGCGACCGCGTTTTGCGCATCGCCACCATCTACTGACGGGGTACCAATAACCCCTGTCAACCGTCGCTCTGTGGATGGCATTTCTGAATTCTGGTACGCTTCCCACAGAAGCTCCTTGCACTTCCAATACTCCGCCGCAGTTGCCACGGCGCTCGAAACCGGATTTCA
>Ga0209542_10008004_pt1 | contig 19900 bp, 19 predicted proteins | sample RifCSPhighO2_01_FD_184028 | JGI IMG/M metagenome (GOLD analysis project Ga0209542, IMG submission 184028) | Soil microbial communities from Rifle, Colorado - Rifle CSP2_plank highO2_0.1 (SPAdes) (version 2) | ecosystem: Environmental > Terrestrial > Deep subsurface > Rock core/Sediment ...
CACAGTTCCATCTCGTGCCCCGCTTGGTGCTCCATGGCCAAAAAGCCGAAGACCGCTACGGACACAAAGCTCAAAATCAGGAATCCTGCCCCAATTTCTTTCATTGTTTTCATTAAATCATGACGCGAGCCCAAAAGCAATCTGGCTCTGTACCCTGAACGAAATCCGAACGCATTTTCGGGAAAATCCGAACGCTGAATTTTGACGCTCGGGCGAGGCGGAATTTTTACCCCGTAGCGAGCTTTGCTCTGCTTCGGGGCCTCCCCCCACACCTCTTCGAGTCTGTCATTCGACCCTGAAGGGTCTCAGACCCTGAACGGGAAGACTCGTCAGAAGCTCCTCGCTGAGACTCGGAGCCGAAGCGGCCTGAACGACCCCCTTCCGCCGCACCCTCGCTTTGGCTGACTAATTTTTTGGCGAGAATCAAAAACTACTTATCCTCCATAATATTTGGGACAAATCCATAATTTTGAACAGCCTTCAAAAGCATTTCTCCAAAAACTTGGTTTGGCATTGGGTATTTTGCATAGAGTGGAATTACAACAAGATGTTCGTTTGGCGATGATTCCTTTTCCTCATCGTAATGCGGAGAGAAATTGGTAAAGAATAAACCCGTATATTCTTCTGGATTATCCGGCGTCGGTGCGGGATATTTTTCTAGTATGTTTCGAATGTCTTTAAACCAAGGTTTATTCTCCATTGAAATTGAGGGAGTTAACGGAGCATTCACGTCAATAAAAATAACAAAGGGTTTATCTTTAGGATTTTGAGTTAGCGCTTTCTTGAATAAACGCTCGACATCGCCACGTAAAAGCCTCTCTTGCTCGGAAGTTCCCGCCATATGTTTTACTCCGGGCTTTTGTCTGCTTTTCGCTTCAACGGCAATACTCACGCCTGTTTCGTTGTGTGTAGCAATAAATTCGCAATGAGGCGTAGTGTGTTTATCTTTGTCTAAAAAATCAATACGACAACCCAAGCGTGCGAAAATAGCCGCCACAGCTATTTCGTAATGTGCGCCCTGGTACTCACCTCTATTCCTCAATCTTTTGAGGATATATTCGGGAAGCTGTAAGGTATGTTCAAGAGTACACACATCGAATGCCAAAGATGATAGTGTTTTTGCCCACCCATCAGTAATTGCGTACCAAGTATGTTCGTCTGCTCTATTTTTTTCTGTAGCATTTCTTTTGCGCCATTCATCCCACTTGATAAAACATTTAAAAAGAAAATGTTTTTGCTGTGCTTGAAGTTGTTCTACCCACCAATCTTTACCCATTACCTGTTTTTGCAGGTGATCAATAATAAAACCGTGAAAAGTTTCATACTCTGGTCTTGTGTGAAATAAGCGACTACCCAATGCCCATGCTCGTACCTTCTGTCCTGTTTTCGGGTTTATGTAAGTGCAGGGCTTAACATAATTAACAAAAATACCACGCCCTTGCAGGGCTAGTCGTTCTTCTTGCTGCTTCTTCAAAACATTCATTGCCATTTCAATTATTTCTTTGATCGGCGGTTGCATATGTTTAGATAAACAACATTTTTTATATTTTTTCCCACTGTTGCAGGGGCATGGATTATTTCTTCCTACTTTCATATGTGGATAACTTACCCTTTTACACTTTCGATTTACTTTCTATAATATCACTATGGTAACCAAAAGGCAAAAACAAACCCTCGATTTTATAACCGATTATCAGGGGCGGAAAGGATACGCTCCTTCTCTTGACGAGATACGCAAGAAATTAAAACTCTCATCAGTTTCAACGGCTCATTTTCATGTATCTAAACTCCGTGATTTAGGGTATTTAGAAAAAGAAGAAAACAAACCTCGCGCCATTGATGCAATGAAACGCGAAGAAATAATAAAAATCCCAATGGTAGGAACAATTGCTGCGGGCCAACCGATAGAAGCGATAGAAATACCGAGGGCAACCATCTCGCTTTCCAAAAAAGAAATATCGCCGAGAGAAAAGTATTATGCCCTCCGCGTTCAAGGCGATAGTATGGTGAACGAGGGTATATTTGATGGAGATGTTGTGGTTATTCGTAAGCAAGAAACCGCTGACGACGGACAAACTGTTGTGGCTATTATTGACGATAACGAAGCCACGCTAAAGAAAATTTATAGAGAAAAAAATCGCATTAAACTACAACCAGCGAATCAGGCAATGTTGCCAATCTATCGCAAAGACGTTGAGGTGCGAGGTATCGTAGTTAAAATCATAAGAAATTTAGAAAATGGCACCAAAGACAATACACTTGCATATAAAAAGAAAATTTTCTTGGATCGTATCAGAAGTAAAAATCCGAGTAGCCAAAACAAATATAAAAGAGTCTCTCTTTCTACAATAAGATACGCGGGAGGGAAAACTTTAGCCGTTGGGCATGTCGTTGAATTATTGCCGGAAAATATAAAAAAAGTTGTTTCACCCTTTTTTGGCGGCGGCTCGATTGAAATAGCAATGAGTAAAGAATTAGGCCTAGAAGTTATCGGTTATGATATTTTTGATATTCTTTGCAATTATTGGAAGTTTCAAATAGAAAAACCGAATCTGCTTTACGAAAAACTGAAGGGGTTAAAGCCGAATAAAACAACTTTTGAAAAAATACGTTTAATCTTGAATGATGTCTGGAAAAAGAAAGTAAAGTTAGACCCGCTAACTTTAGCTGTCTATTATGTTTATAATTTCAACCTTTCTTACGGGCCTGGGTTTATGGGTTGGTCCTCGGATATTTATCTTGACGAAAAAAGGTATGAAAGGATGCTAGAAAACATTAGGAATTTTGACCCTAAAAATCTAAAAGTAGAGTGTGCTGATTTTCAGGATGTTATAAAAAAACATTCAAACGATTTCCTTTACTGCGACCCACCCTATTACATTGGAAAAGATTCAAAAATGTTTAGGGGGATTTATCCAATGAGGAATATACCTGTTCATCATAATGGTTTTCCTCACGAAGCGTTGAGAGATCTGTTAAAAAATCACAAAGGTGGGTTTATCCTTTCTTATAATAATTGCCCAACAATAAGAGAATATTACAAAGAATTTCAACAACTCTTCCCTAGTTGGCAATACACGATGGGCCAGGGAGAAACAAGAATAGGATTAAACCGAAAAAACGGTAATGGCCATCATGTAAAAGAGTCCCACGAAATAATTATTTACGGCCCACCAAAAAGTTAATTTATCTACCTTTTAATCTCCGCTGATGATATAAGTTATGTTTTCTCGCAAGCTCCGGAGGATAAGGTTCGTGATTTTCTTGGAAATTCCAATCAGGATATTTTCCCTCTTTGGAAAAATAGTCTGACTTGCATAAATCTTCCATCTCTTTAAAGCTAGCAATTTCAACTTTCTTATGTCCAAATAAACCGCTAACTTTTGCTAGGGTTTTCGGGGAAGTTATCATATACAATTCCACTTTTGACTTACTACGCAAAGCCTTCTCAATAAGCAAATGAGCTACAAATCGCGGCACCCCAGGGCTTCCAGTCATGGCCGAAACATAAAATATCATTGTTGCCTTGATTCCCCCTTTCGATGCAGAGCCACCGATTTTTTTAATAACTCCGTCTTGAATTATTAAATAAACTCTCGCCGAATTATCAGTGAGTACTTTATTGTTAAGAGTCGGCAAGTATTTAATATCTATATGATTTCTATGATTCTGTTTCAGCACAAAATCACCGACTTTAATTGCTGTTTTTACATTTTTAATCTTCATAAAATTTATTTCAAAAAATAATCCATTGGCTTTTTATAAATCTTGGCAAATTCTTTCAAGGAAACGATATCAATCCGCCTCTGCCCAGCTTCGACTTTTGAGACATGGGATTGCGTCTTACCGAGCAGTTTAGCGACTTCTTCTTGATCTAGGCCAGCTTCTTGGCGTGCCTTTTTCATCTGCTCAACAATGTATTTATGGTCTTTTGAGTAAATTGCTTTGGTCATATTGATACTTGTATGATAATATTCCATTGTGTTATATTCCAAATTGTCATATACTAATTTAGGGAGTTCCTTAAACTTTTCCGCGCACTGGGAGGGTGGGGCAAGGGCAAGATTTCATAATATCGCCGCCTCGTTCACGCGAGGACAAAACGCAAAAACTGATTGGTGCAAAAAACGACCCATATATAGACAGATGAGTCGTTCTTTGACAATTAAATCTCATTTCCGCCCAATGCGCCACCCGTCTGGCGCATTGAATTTTCGTTTGCCTGCCCCGCCGTGTCCCGTAGCCAGCTTTGCTGTGGTATCGGGGTAGCGAGCTCTGCATTTTATTTCAGCAAGTCATCTAACTCACAAGAAAGCAGGGCCGACTTATTGAGCACAATCTGCTCTTTCTGGTTTAAATTATCGGCGGTCATTCTGATAACTTTGGTGGATATGCTATCGCCAAGCATAATCTTGTTTGTTTTTCGGAGATATTTTTTATTCTTCCGAAGGAATAGAGTAACATACTGCTTTATTTTATCTGGCAGTTCATCCCAAGAATTCCATCCGACACCAGAGAATTCTATTTTTATGTTTTTCAGGCTTTCATCAACATGAGTTGATGAATCTCCATCTCGGAACATAACCCAATACTCACTCATCGTGTAAATTATACGCGCAATCCCTCCATCCTCCGTGCGATACCGGTAAATAAATGAATAGTTATCGGTGTGGAAATCGCAATGAATGGCGATGCTCTCCAGCTCTGTAATGGTGCGAATTTTATAATCATCAAAAAGCCGCAAGTAGCTCTCCCGCCAATTTTTAAGCCAGTTTTCAATATAAGGACGATTCGTAAAAAGCGGCACAAGGTCCTGTTTTAAATTTTCGTCGCTAACCCTATTCATTTGAAGCGTAAGCTTATCAAAAAGAGCCCGTGGGTCTTTTATATCAATTCCTTTGGCCACGAGGTAATCAAAATCAGGCACCACCTTTTTATTCATATACCAAAGAAGGTCATATATATCGCGTCCCTTTTCTTCGTAAACCGCTTCTCCAATTCCACGAGTCCCGCGCAAGAAAATCGCGGCAATTTTGCTCGCCATCAATGCCGACATATTATAAGTCACGATCACAAAAGAAAGCTGGTCCTGATTTATAGGTCTGCGCTCGTGTACCGTCTTTGGGGCAACAAAATGATTGAGGTCAATTTTTATATGAATCTGTTTTGATGGATGACCGAAGCTTAACTCCTCTCCGACATGAAATTTTAGAAGCAACCCTCTGCTGGTAGTTGTTTTAATCGTCAGGAAATCAGGCCCAACGCCATATGTATTCTTGAAATGTTCCTCAATCTCATTTTTTAATTCGTCTAAAAATTTCTCTGTGATCGCGCGGGCAACCTCAAAATCCAAGTCAACCGACATACGATCAAGCCCGTGAATGATGCGAAGGGCAGAGCCGCCGTACATAATCCACTTGCTATATTCCGGGTGGTGATAAATAAAGTTGAGCGCATAAAACTGCAACTCCTCTTTAAGAGCATTGCGGCGCGTTTCGGCATCGAGCGCGCCTACGGCGGCAAGATCGTCAAGCTTGCGTTTTAGTGTAGTTAAAATCTGCTCACTCATACTTTAAGATATTTTTTAATCATTTCATAAAATTTATCCTGTTCGCCTTTATCCATTTCATCAATATCTATGCGCAACGCCTCAACCAGCGGTTTAACATTTTCCATCTTAACTCCACGAAACTGGGGAGTCTTGAAATAGAGCAAATCAAACAGCGCCTTAGCCGGAGAAGCGATGAAAAAGTTAAACTTTCCGTTCACTGAAGAAAAATCCGTAAACAATTCTTTCTGAATTGACCGATAGGAAAAGCTGCCTATTTTTGTGTCGTAAGTTCTGGTCGGCTTCAGGGTTACTGAAGTAATGCCGTATATTGATTCGGTCGTAAGGTTGTAATACTGCAAAGCGCTCCATGAACTTACATACGAAGGCTTGCGCATGATATTTGCCAGATAAAATGGGTAGGATATGTCGGCCTTATTTTTGTCATAAAAATCAGCGGATATGTATAGCTCTCTCCTAAGCTTAAAAATTTCTTTGTACTTCAAAAACCGGCTGATGTAGACAGCAGCCGTAGTGTCTTTAAGCCCCAACTGGCTGCCGAGCTGATGAATGGTATCTTTGCCGAAGTAGGGCAGGTTTTTTAGCTGTTCTAAAAGATTTTTTCTGCTTTTCATATCTATAACAAAAGTGTATCAGATGTGAAAAGCAATGTCAATAATCCGTGAATATAGCCCACAAAATGGCATTGATTCACTGATTTTCTCACTAAACTCATTTTCGCCCAATACGCCACGCGGGTGGCGCATTCATTTTTCGTTTGTGATGAATGTTAGGTCTGACTGGCTCCACACCCTGAACGAAATCCGAACTTTTTTTAGTGAAAATCCTGACGCTGAATTTTGACGCTCGGGCGCGGCGGAATTCCCCCCACACCTCTTCGAGTCTGTCATTCGACCCTGAAGGGTCTCAGACACTGAACGGGAAGACTCGTCAGAAGCTCCTCGCTGAGACTCGGAGCCGAAGCGGCTTGAACGACCCCCTTCCGCCGTGTTCTTGCGGGGACGGACGGTATTTTTGGCCTTAAATATTACTTAGTTTTTTTATTCGTTTCAAAACAAGACGACTATCAATTGCATTCTTTTCGTAAAAATTCAAAAGTTCATAATGAAAAGCGTTGTGTATCAATTTTCGTGAAAGAGTATTGAGCTTTTTTATAAATTCCTGCCTGTAATTTTTGTTGAGCAATTTGTAGATTTTTTCTAAATGAATTGCCCTTGCGTTTTTTAAATACTCATCATCTAAATAACAACTCATCAATTTTGTTTTTTTAGAAAAATCTATGCTTTTTAAAGCCTGGCAAAACAAGGCCTTATTTAACAATGGAGTTCCATTGTCCTTTATATTTACCAAACCCGATTTATCCAATAAATCAAGATAATAATCAACAAATTGCTCAACTTTCTTTTTGTCTTTTCTGTCTCTACCTTCTTTCAGTAAATCAAAAATCTTGAAAGACCGATCATTGATTAAATCTTCCGTCGTCCTCACCTTAACCTTTTTCTGGTTGACTGATAAACCTAGCGAATTGAGTTTTTTGGATACCTTAAAGATCAAGATATGAAGTTTATTTTTATCCTCCGCAAAAAGAAACTGGTCGTCGGCATATCTCAAGTATTTACATTTATTTTGCTTGCACAATTCATAAACGATCTTGTCGTATGGTTGTAAATAAAAATTGGCAAGAATACGCGAACAGTCGCCCATTGCGTCTTGTGGTATGCCGACTGTTTGCTTGTTATATAAGTTTGTATTTCTGTTCCAGTAGTTCAAAAAGTGGAATAGCAAACTGACAATATCCGCGTGTTCTTCGTTGACAATCTCTCTAATACGCATTTCTAAAATATCCAAACGGATTGAGTCGTAATAGTTTGCTATGTCTAATTCGGCGACATATTTAAAATTCCTTGCTTTCGCAGAAGCGTATAATTTCGCATTCAAATCTCCATATGCCCTAGCCCAAGCCGCCGGATTGAAAGAATACTCGCTAACCGATATACCGTGAAGTTCGGCGATAAAATCTTCGTAGCGCTTAAAATTCTTTCGCCTTTTTTCCATCTCATCATCTTCACCCTTTCTCATTAGCCCGCCTAGCGTCCAACCGCCAAAAGTATTTTCTACACGGTTATAAGCGATTTTATCCTCAATTTTTTTGATACAGTAATAATAAACGCAATAATCTTTCAAAGTAAAAACTGGCACAATTCTAGTAACACCATTGCCCTTATCTCGGTCAATATAGCAACGCGGAACAGAGGGGTAATATGTTCGTTCCTCAATTTCCTTATATAATTTTTCTACGAAAGAATCTTTATCGATTTTGTTTTTGGGAATATCAAAAAAAGACTGCTTGTCCTGGAAAGCTCGCCAAAAATCACGATTGAAGTATTGCTTAAATTTTTTTATATCATCCATAAATTGATTTTATGACCCATGTGGATAACTGGTACTTTTACACTTTCGATTTATTTTCTAATAAAAAATTAGAAACTTTTTCAATTGTTTTGGTTGGCTTCTTGATTACTTCGTGTTCCCAAACCCTTAGAATTTTCCAGCCCTCTTTCTTTAGTTTCGCCGTAGCAGTTTTATCCCTTTTCATATTCCCTTCAATTTTTGCTAGCCAGTATTTTTTAGGAAGCCTCTGCTTCTGCTTTAAAAATTTGTAGCCATGCCAAAAATCTCCATCAATAAATACTGCCCTTTTCTTTCGAGGCAAAGCAACATCCGGGCTTCCTTTGACTCTTTTGTAGTGCTTTTGGAAATATAACCCTCTCTTTCGAAGTTCTCGAAAAACTAAAACTTCTGCTTTAGTATTTCGAGCATGGATCTTTGACATTATTTCGCTCCTTTTCTTTTTAGTAAAGACATCCATAATAGATTCTTCCACCCTGTGGATAACCGCGCTTTGATTTTCGGTATCTGTTCGGTTATAATCAAATTGTAGCGCAAACAGGTTTTTATAGCAATATGGCAAATATCACAAAAAAGCAAAAACAGGTCTTTGATTTCATAAACAGCTATATTTCCGAGAATGGCATTTCTCCTACTATTGAGGAAATACGAAAAAAACTAAAACTCCGAGCCGTTTCTACTATCCACGAGCATATAAATACCCTGAAAGAAAAGGGATATCTCTCAAAATCTGACAACTCAGCAAGAAGTATTTCGCCTAGTAGGCAAATCAAATCTGTTATTGAGATTCCTATTGTTGGAAGGATCGCGGCTGGACAGCCGATTGAAGCAATAGAAAACAGAGAAGATACTATTTCTCTCGTTAATCCGAATATTAAAAGCTCTCAAGGCCATTATGCTTTGCGCGTTATTGGCGAAAGTATGATTGACGAAGGTATTTTTAACGGTGATATTGTAGTGATTAAAAAACAATCAGTAGCAGAAAATGGACAGACCGTCGTGGCGATTATTGATGATAATGAAGCAACGCTTAAAAAACTTTATAAAGAAAAAACAAGATTCAGGCTAGAGCCGAGGAATCAAAACATGCTTCCTTTTTTTAGAAAAGAAGTAGAAGTGCGAGGCGTGGTTGTGCAAGTGATTCGAAATATAAGTACAGAAGAAGAAAAGAAGCCTCAAAAAAAGACAAAACATGGATTTAGAACTATTGACTTATTCGCTGGTGTTGGCGGAATAAGAATTGGTTTTGAAAATGCGGGTTTTAAGACTGTTTTTGCAAATGATTTCGAGCCTCAATGCAAAGAAACGTACGACCTTAATTTTAAGGATTCAAAATTAGTAGTAGAAGATATTAGAAAAATCGGCATTGATGATTTGCCCAACTTCGATTTTCTTTTAGGCGGTTTCCCTTGCCAGCCTTTTTCTATTGCAGGATACAGGCAGGGATTTAACGATAAGAAAAATAGAGGAAATCTATTCTTTGATATCGTAAGAATAATAGACGCTAGGAAACCCGAAGGATTTCTGCTTGAAAATGTAAAAAACCTAAAGAGCCATGATAAAGGAAATACTTTCAAAACTATTGAGGAAATGCTGAAAACTTTAGGCTACCATGTAAAAACAAAGGTATTGAATAGTATGGAATATGGGAATGTTCCCCAAAATCGAGAGCGTGTTTATATTGTAGGTTTTAAGAATAAAGACTATTACGAAAAATTTCGTTTCCCCGAACCAGCAAAACTAACTACAAAAATTACCGATCTGCTGGAAAAAAATGTTCCAGAAAAATATTACTATAATGGAAAACCTCTATTCAAAAAGTTACAAGGAAACATCAAGGAAGAAGGAAAAGTATATCAGTGGAGGAGGCAATATGTACGCGAAAATAAAAGCGGAGTATGTCCGACCCTCACTGCAAACATGGGAACCGGCGGGCACAATGTTCCCATCATAAAAGACAAGAGAGGAATTAGAAAGCTTACTCCGCTTGAGTGCGCCAGAATCCAAGGATTCCCAGCAGATTACAAACTTCCGCATGGCATTGCTGATTCTGCGCTATATAAGCAATTTGGGAATTCGGTGACAGTTACTGTAGTAGAATCTGTCGCAAAACAAATGATGAAAGCCATGAATAGCTAGACCTCGTCCCCATCATCAAAAACTTCATCCTTGTCTTGGAATTGCTCATACGATCCTATTTTTGTAAAATCAATATTATATTTTCCGGATTCTGTTTTGTATATAACTACTGAATCAAGTCCGATTTCTTCGAGTTTGCGGTAGGTCAAAAGCTCTTTTTCTTCAAGATTCAAAACGCTCCGCAAGAGCCATTCGCCGAGAGCGGAATTTGGATTACTCATAAGTGCTTTAGAACCGTCTTGACAAACCTTCGCACTCATTTCCGAGCCATTCGGCAAGACAAGTACAAAGGCCTCGTCTCTATTTGGAAAAAAATTAGGATGTACTTCATGTATCCATGCGGGGATTGGAATATAAACTTCATTAGGGTCTCTTGGTCTGCCTGAAGCGTTCCATTGATTAAGTCCGCTCTTTTCTGGCATAATTTTTTCGCCGGATTTAGTCGAATATAGAGGAAGAAAGACATGCTGCTGTTCTCGAATAGGAGCGAAGCTAATCGCTGATTCAGCTACGCGGAACATTTTCTCCAAAGCTTCAAATGGGTCGTCTAAAATCTTCACAGGCAGATTCAAAATGGTGTCTTTCGTATGGAATCTTTTATACAGTGTGCTTTTGGCGATATTAAAAGAGTATTCATTTATTCCATCGGTGAAGCTCACTATATTTCCTCGATCTTCAATCCCGCTTATTCTTTCTGTATCAACAGAATCCATCGGCGTTTCGTAAACAAGAATTGCACTTTTCTTTCTTGTAACGCAGTGATAGATAAGATTTCTTAAACCGAATATCCGCTTTGTCGTTTCGAGCCGCTTATTTCTTAGCTCCGAAAGTTTCTTGATTTTTTGTTCAGTATTCAATCCGCTGAAAAGATTGTGTTCGCTGTTGAATTCCGCAATTTTCTGCATTGTTGCGCCGTTCTTTTCCAAAAAAGTTTTTATTCCTATGCCGAGATTTCCTTTTGATGCATCGGCAGAGCAATCGGTACGCGAAAGATTTTTTGCATCAAATGATTTGCAGAATAGGTTTTCTGCGATTCTATATTCTACATATGGCTCACCGCTTTCAGAGAAAAGGCGCGATAAAGAGCCGATGGTTTTGAGCATTTCTTGGTAATACCCAATTTGTTCTTTTCTTTGATCCGTTAGAAACATGGTTATTTTGAGAGTTCATTTAACGCTTGCCCGACACCTTCGGAATCGACCACCGTATAGTAGGCACGGCGACCTTGGCGCGATGTGCCTTCTTTTTTCAAAATGCCGAAGCTGACGAGCAGGCGTAGGTTTGAAAACTTGAGTCCTTTTTCTTGCACGCGCTTGAATACCCACGCTCCGGCAAAATCGCCCTTAATTTCTTTTGAGAGATTAAGGCATTCCCGAACGATAGGGAGCCAATCCGGCCGCTCAACCGCGAGGCGTTTGACAGCCTTGTATCCAGAAATTTCCTCGGTCATGGTATAATCATAATGTATCAATATGATACAAGTCAATTGATCGCCCCGCAATAATTCGCCCGCCCAAGCGAGGGCGGGCAAAAATTCCTTCCCCCCAACCCCCTTCCTTTTTGCCCGCCCGAGCTTAAAAGTTTTTCAGAAATCAGCGTCCGGATTTTCTTTGAAAAAGTTCTGATTTCGTTCAGCGTTCAGAGCCAAATAATACGGTCTTCAAATTCCGAGTTCGTATCTAGTTTATTGGCTCCCCGGGCAGGATTCGAACCTGCGACCCACTCCTTAACAGGGAGTCGCTCTACCGCTGAGCTACCGGGGAATACTAGTTCATTTTAATGCTAAAATTAAAAGAAGCAATATGCTATGCTTAAAGCACCGACTCATGCGAAAATCATTCCCGGTTTTATTTGCATTTTTCTTCCTTGGCGCCTTTTTGTTTTCCTCGCCTAAGGAGGCCTTGGCTACCGACCTGCCCTGCACCGCTTTTCGAAACGAGGGATTCCTTAATTATTTCTTTGACAATTTTGAGGAGACGGAATATCAAAACGGCCGGCTCGCTTATCATTTCAAACTCAGGGATAATGTTTACGCCAAAGACGGCCGGCCTTGGGGTTCGCGGATGTTTTTTTACGACGCAAACTGCGTGGAAGTCGGTTCTTTCGGCATCGGCGCGAATTCAAATCTCAATGCCAGCATTACGCCGCAAACCATCGGTTTCAGCGTCCGCTTCGCCAGTTCCACTCATTATGACATCTGGAACGATGATTTAGGCCTTAAAGAAAACTGCGAGGCCTGCTCGGTTGACATTCCCGCGGTTCTGCCGGAAGGCAAGGAATACCGCTATGTCGTTTTCCGCGGCATTATTGACGGCGGCGCCTCCATGATTTTTTCGACCTCCCTGCCCGTCCAGGCGACATCTTCTCCTCCCGAGTCTTCTCCCCCCGACCCCGTGATTATAATCCCCGGAATTCTCGGCTCGTCGGACAAAAACGGCGTCTGGGTGATTGACCCGATTTTTCACACTTATGACGATTTGATTGAAACCCTGAAAGCAAACGGTTACGCGGAGGGCGCAAACCTTTTCACGATGCCTTACGACTGGCGGCAGTCCAACGTGCTTACGGCCGTCCAATTGGAAAACAAAATAGACGAGGTTCAGCAAATCTGCCAATGCGATAAAGTTGACCTGGTCGCGCACTCCATGGGCGGCCTCGTCGCGCGCCAATACATCCAGTCCGACCGCTACGAAAACGATGTTGACCAATTGATTTTCCTCGGCACCCCGCATTTGGGAGCTCCGAAGGCATATTTGATGTGGGAGGGAGGAACCGCGGGAGTTGAATTTGATATTTTCGACCTCATATTTAATGCTTGGATTCGCCAACGAGCCATTGAAGCAGGGTTTGGAGGCTCAAAACCGCTGGAGATTATATTTAACTATATTCATAACCCCTCCTCGCCCATTCTGTCTTTGCAGGAGCTGCTTCCCGTTTATAGTTACCTAAAAGATTTTGATACCGGTGCTTGGCGCGATTATCCCAGCGGTCACCCTCAAAACGCTTTTCTTGAAAATCTAGGCGCGGATTCTTCTCTTACGGTATTAGAACAAAGCGGCGCAAAGATAACTAATATTTTTAGCGATAGTGAAAATAACACAATTAATTTTTTGGAAGTACAAAACGACTTGTCTACATTGCCGCTGTGGGAGCACGGCGTGCCGAAAGCGGTTGAAAGGGGCAGCGGGGACGGAACGGTGCCGCCAATCAGTTCTTTAGCCATTACTCCTTCCAATAGTACGAACACTAGCGAAAATCCTCCCAATGTCATAAGCGTCAGGGTTGCGGGGGAACATCGCAGTTTGCCATCCAATACCGCAGATGAGATAGTTGAAATTTTGACGGGCGAACTGCCGACAACCATCGTACACACTTCGCCGATAAAAAGATTCCTATCCATTTTTGGATTATCTCCGATTGATATTCTGGTAACCGCCCCCGACGGCAAAAGAATCGGCAAGGATTTTGCCTCTGGACAGGAGGTACAGGAGATAAACGAAATCGAGGGGGCGTTTTACAGCGGATTCAACACTCAAAACGAAAATATCTTTATTCCCGACCCGCTTGACGGGGAGTATATAATAACAACGCAGGGCACGGGCGAAGGAGTATACGAAATATTAACCGACTATATTCGTGAAGAAGCCACCGGTGAAGCAACGTCCACAACCGCAAGTTTTGCCGCAAACACCGCAACCGGGCTTGTCGCTGAACTAAACCTTTCGGTGGATAGTTCCAACCCCCAGAATCTTAATATACAACCAGCCGATGTAACGCCGCCCGAAATTAGCATTATCTCTCCGGAAGCGCGCGATTATCTCCGTTCAGAAATTCTGTCTTTAAATATCAGTATTACCGATTCTGAATCCGGCGTTTTCTCCTCCGAAATCAAATTTGATGATAGAATAGTAAATAACGGCGAGAGCGTTGATTTATTCTTTGAGAAGCTGGGCACGCATAGAGTAAGTGTGAGCGCCTCGGACTTTATCGGGAATGCCGCCGACGCAGGAGTTAACTTTCAAGTTATTGCCACAATCCAAAGCACCATCTCCGATATTGAGCGCGCTTATTCGTTAGGCTGGATAATAAAGAAAAGTGTTAAAAACACCTTAATAGGGAAGCTCGAAAGAATTGATACTCATAACCGCCCCCTCACCCCAAAAACGTTAAAAACCTTTCTGGTCGAGCTTGAACGCGAGCATCCCAGGAATATAAACGATTTGGCTTATAATTTATTAAAAGAAGATATTAACTGGATGTTGAATAATTAAAATTTATGAAATTGACTATGCGGTGGAGTAATTGGATAGTGTTTTTTGTAGGTGTCATAGTGGCATTGATTGTTACCCCGTTTCTCGAGCCCTTTTATAGAGAAATGCTCTATAGCGGGGGCGGTTTCAGTAGCTTTATTATCCCATCTGATTTTAGTACCTATCCATCAACGTTTTTTCTCCTTTACACTCTCTTCATAGCCTTCTTCTATAGAACTTTCTCCAAAAATTTCAAGCCAATCACTCTGGTTTATTTTTTGGCTTTGCCGTTTTTGCTTTTTATTTCTTCTACCCAGCATATTGCCGCTTTCTTAATATTGCTCGCCGCCGGCTGGGTTTTGGGGTATTTGGTTTCCAAATTTATCCCGTAAAAACTCGAGCTCCCGTGGTTTGGGAGCTCGTTGTGCGGAGGTAAGATTTCACCTCCTTTTTGTAAGGTGCCGGAGCACTTCATAAAATCTTTCGTTCTTCTCCTCTGTACTCATCCTCTCATTGATGAGCGGCTTCCTCTCCAGTTTCTTTATTATGCCTCTTCTTTCCCGTTTTTTCTCCGCGGTCTCTGAAACTTTCTTTTCCTCCATGGCTGTCTCCCTCTTTGTTAAAAATCCACGGCGGGTTCCTTTCCATCGCAACCGCAGATTCTGCAGTCGACCAGAAGTTTGACGACAAATCCGGTTTTTGAGTCTCCCAAAACGGCATTTAGGCTTGCCAGGCAATTGCCTTTGTCCGCCACTTCTACCCCGCATTGAGGGCAGTAAAGAGTTATCTCTTCCGGCAGTTCGACAGAGCCCGTTCTGCTTCTTACCAAGGACATAATGCCCAATCTAGTTCTTACGCCCATGTTTTTCTCCCTCCTTTGCTATGAGATTGTTTTCCGCTCTACCAAAAACCACTCCGTTTCTCCTCTCTTGTAATCTCCCATCGCGACCAGGTCTCTCCCGGACATCGCCCCGAGCGATTGGGAAACGCCGTTGGCATCAAAACCCGTCGCGATTGCTATCTGCTGTGTGCTCGCCTTTCCGCCCAATTCCCTAAGAGCGTTTAGAATGATCTGGTGCCTCTTTTTTGAAGTCATACTTCCCTCCTTTTCAAGGATTAAACTAGCACTTTTGATTTGCACAGGCAAGAGATGCTATTTTTGTTTTATTTTACGGCACCAATTCGACGGGGCTGGTGTTGGTGGTGTTATTTTCAAAAATTATTCCGCCCCCGTTTACGAAAACATGAGGGCTTTCTACTTTGATTCCGGTTTGATTGTTGCGAAAGGCCGTGTTCGAAACCGTAGTTGTCCCTGTGCCGGAGGACCAGATGGCGTTGAAATTGTTAAGCTCAAAAAGCGAATTTTTGATCTCGTGCGAAGAGCCGCTAATCCTGACCGCGCCTGAGGCGTTGAAAAATCCTCCGCCGTAGCGCATTGTGACATTATCCAAGGTAGAAGTTGCCGCGCCGGAATTGAACTGAACCGAAACCCAGTCGCCCGCCTGTGGTGAGCTTGTCGAACCATCGTTGTTGGTATCCCCGCCGTGGACGTCGTCTTTCAACGAAGTGAAGACAATTTTTGAAGCGGAAGTTCCGTTTGCCAGAATTTTTCCGTCTACCGCAAGGCTTGACTGGTTATCCTTAAACTTCACGACCGTCCCTGAATTTATCGTCAAAGTTTTTCCGGAGTTAACAGTATAGCTGACATTGATAACGTAGGGAAGATTGGCGACAAAAGTGTAATCCTGATTCTGATTGCCTTCGGCAACAATGCCGTTTATCCCGTTGGATGATGCGGAGTTTCCTGAAAAAGTCGGATAGCTTCTCACCAGGTTTATAGCTTCATTTTGATTGGAAGTGAAAGTATTGTTCACAGCGCTGGAGGCGTTGGGGTTGTTGGAGCCATCCGGCTCAATCTTCAAGCCGACTTTATTCGTATCAAAAGTGTTGGAAGTGATTGTGGCCGAGCCGCCGATTAAATAGATCCCAGCCGCCGCATTATCGTTTTTGTTATTTTTAAAAGTGTTTCCTTCCACGGTTCCGGAGGCGCCGTCGAGCCAGAGACCGTAAATCCCGGCTTCTTCAATGGTGGATTTTTTTATGCTTACGGAAGTATTGATGACCTTTAAATTTGTACGCCCGAAAGTAATTCCCGAATACCATTTGCCGCCGTAGCGGATAACCGCGTAATCAAACTCCGTTCCCGGCCCCTGAATCTCAATCGTTCGCCAATCCAAGGCCGCCGGGGTTGTGGAAGCGGCATCGGCATTTAAATCTCCGCCATATTCGTCGTCCTTGAAAGAAGTAAAAACGATTTTGTCCGCGGAGGCGCCGTTGGCTTTTATCGCTCCTTGCGACGTAAGATAGGAATCAGCGTCGTAAAACTTAATCACCACTCCGGGCTCAATCGTGAGCGTAACTCCGGAATTTACGGTTACTCCGTCTTTGATGATATAAGGGCTTTTGGATTTTTTGAGGGTTTTGGAGACAGTGAGATTTGTTCCGGCGGTAATTAAATAATTCAAGCTGTTTCGCGCCCGGGCGGTTCCGGCCAGAGCCGCGCCGCCGGCATCTTGGCCGTTTTTAACCGTCCCGTTATGCGAACCCCAGTTTGAAGAAGCCGTGCCAGAAGTATCAGGATCAATGCGCTCCATGGTTAAAAATCCAGCGACCAAACCCGCACACCAGCCGGAGCAGGCCGAGGAAGAGGGAGTTTGGTCAATGGTGGTGGAGGCCTGGCTTAAAATCAAAACTTCTCCGGAGTTGGAAAGCCCGGAGCCAGAGCCCGTGCCGCTGAAAGGCGTCACCAGATCAGCTGCAATGTCGCTGACGGTGTCGTTCGCGCCTCTTTCAATCAGATAATAGCCGCCGGCGGCTATAGTGCTGGAGAGATTTACATAAGGAACGCCGTCCTCGGCATAAAGTGCCCAGTTCGTAAGTGAAACAGTTTTGGAAGTGCGGTTGTATAATTCGATCCACTCGTCAAAGCTTGAAGTCGCGGTTCCGGCCCAAGCGATTTCGTTTATGACCACGGGTCTTGTGTAATAATCCACGGTTTTTGTAACCTGGCTTCCGGTATTGCCGGATTTATCAACCCCTTCGGCTTTGAAAGTGTAGGCGGAATCGTCCGTTGGCAAAGTGTAATTGGTACTGGTTGCGGCCGTTGAAGCAAAGTCAAAGCCAGAACAAGCCGCCCCGGCAACCTCGCATTCAATTATATAATGGTCCAAATCAGAATCAGACGAGGACCATGAAAGCGCTAATGTGGAGCTTGCCAGAAGGCATCCTTCTGCGGAAAGAGAATTGGAACACTCCGAAACTGAAAGCGAAACCGCGGGCCCGGTGGTGTCGGCCGGAGGTGCCGGGGATTTTTCTTCTTCTTCGGCCGGGGCTCCTCCGCCTCCCGCCCCCGCCGGAATCGGTATCAAAGTATTCAACACCGAGTGTTTAACATTTTCTTCATTGTCAAACTTTGGACCCGCCTGCCGGACGAGCAGGGGTTTGACATCAACTTGTGCATCATCGGATGTCGCACTTTCAGGAACTATTGCCACTGGCTCTGATTGAAGTTCGACTTCAATCACGGGGGAGGCGGGAGGCGGAACCGGCTCAAAAGCTTCCGGCGGAATTTCGGCGATTTTCGGGGGCGCCTCGCCCAAACCAAGACCCCAGGAATTGAGCACATTCCCCTCCACCCTATCCATCAAGTTTTTATTTTTCGCGAAAAGTTCCCAGTTCTTTCGCTCCTTTTCCGCTTCCTCAAAAAACAATCTCACCACTTCCACGCCATGCAGCACGGCTTGCTTGGAGAGATGGGACCAGTAGTCGGTTAAAATTCTGTTTTTATTATCTATTAAAGAATATTCTACCGTGCCATCAAACTTACTTATTTTACGAATAAGTAGGTACTTTTCTTCTTTATCATAAAAGCCAAATCCGTTACTATAATAATTGACTATTGGTTTATCATAATCTTTATAAAAAATTCTATCCTTACTGAAAAACTTATTATTTGAATAAGTAGCTAGAGAATCAAAATGTTCATTCAGAGAGTTGAAAACAGGATGACTATGGCCACTATGATATATCATAGTGGCTAATCCCTCGAGATTTTCTGGAGTGAATTTTTTGGCCCAAAATTCATAAGGGCTAGTATCCAAATTCGGAGGATGAGGGTCGTTTCTTGTATGGTCGGGAACAGACGCATCTTCAATGAGGTGTAAAATGTGTCCTAGAGCAACGAGTCCGCGCTCTTTATCTTTCCATACATAGTCATAAATCGCTCTTTCCCAAGAATAATCGCTGGGCGCTCCGAAAAGGCCAGTAATGGCCCCAGCTAAGGGACGAAAAACACTAGCTTGCGCCACTGTATCCATAGCCCATTCCTTAGAAGAGATCGTAGTTCCTTCTAGTCCACGATTATAAACAGGGTCGTAGAAATGATAGATCGGTCTATAAAGCCAGTCTTCCTCGATACTTCCCTTTTTGAGTAATTCTTTTTCTTCCTCGGAAAGTTTTAACTTTGGATAGTAAAGATTAAATAAATCAACAATTTCATCAGTCAAAGCAGGGTGAGTAGTTTTTTCGCTATATGCAAATATAAAAAGAGGAAATGCTAAAAATATCCCAAAAAATGAAAATAATTTTATAAATCTATTATTTTCCATCGGCCATTTGGTCCCTTTCCTACATCAGCTTGCAAAATGAGCTCACCTCTCTCATTAAATGCTTCAAATATGAATCTATCATCATCTCCTTCTACTAACGAGTATTTATTTCCTAATTTATTTATATCGACTAAAAATTTATCTAATAACTCTCTGTCTTTTATTTTCTGGAGTTTTTCTAACTCTTCTTGCTGGTCCTCGATAATGAAATACTTACTCGCCAGCTCAACATCCCCCGTCTTCAAAGCCTCAATAAAAAGCTGGAGGGTTTCTTCGGGGGTGAAGCCGCCATAGGTGTCCTCTTGGTAGAGGCGTTCAAGTTCTTCAAACTGCTTTTGCGCTTGGAATTGGGGGTTTTGGCGGTATTGGTAATATTGAATGCCGTAAAAAATCGCCAAACCCAAAATTAAAAGGGCCCCAAAGCCCCACGCGAATTTCAAAAAATTTTTCGCCATATTTTAATTGTACAAAACCATTCTTCGTCCGGCAAATCTCCCTTTTTGCCTCCGCATCACATTGAGTCTCGGTAATTATAAAATTATTTATGGCAAAAATTCTATCGGTTTTTGTTGTTATTACAAATGTCTAAAAATTTTCTCCATTCTCGTTCAAAAGGCTAGGTTAGTCTTATGTTCTTGAGAACATTGGAATAAGCAGCACGAGTTGTGGTAGAATAAAAAGTATGGATAAACGCAAGACCAGGGAACTCGAAAAAATAGTTCGCGGCTTTTCCAACCATCGCCGCATCGAAATAATGTTTTTGTTAAATCGCGAGCCGGAACTTTCCGTCATTGAGATTGCCGACGAGCTGGGGATTAATTTCAAAACGGCTTCGGAGCACATTCGCCGCCTGGCCCAAGCAGGCC
>Ga0209542_10008005_pt1 | contig 19899 bp, 15 predicted proteins | sample RifCSPhighO2_01_FD_184028 | JGI IMG/M metagenome (GOLD analysis project Ga0209542, IMG submission 184028) | Soil microbial communities from Rifle, Colorado - Rifle CSP2_plank highO2_0.1 (SPAdes) (version 2) | ecosystem: Environmental > Terrestrial > Deep subsurface > Rock core/Sediment ...
CTACCCGTTACCAAGTCTCTCGTTTCCTCAAATTCTTCATTGATTCCGTCATCAGCACCAAAGGCACTGTCTCTTTCGAAGACCGAGTCAAACTAGAGAATGACTTGAGACAAATCCATGATGTTGACTTAACCGCTCAATGGGAAGCCTTTGTCGGAAGTTCCGACACCGACACCGCCCAGATCAATGCTGCGAAACTGATGTCTCTACTAGCGAATAAGATGATTTAGGCATGATCCTAGCAGAATCGAGCTGATTTTGATGGGATTGGGGGGGTTAAATGAGTCCGGCTTTGAGGAGGGTAGCATAGGCGCCTCGCTTTTTCATGGTGCGTATGCCTCCAGTCGAGACTTTAATATTCAAAAATTTATTTATTTCCGGCACGAAAATTCTCTTCTTTTGAAGATTGAGGTGCTTGCGGACTTTGCCGGTAGGATTGAATTTAGTGGCACGGGTCCTGTTCGAATATCCGCCGCCCATGATCGAACCTTTCTTTGTTATCTCGCATGTTTTCATATGTAGTTCCTGTATGCTATCATAGACTGTATGAAAATGCAATTTTCATTAAAAAATTTCTGACATGGATGCAACCAATGCCATATTTTATATAGTAGTTCTCATTATGTCCGTCGTGATCCACGAAGTTTCGCACGGTTTCATGGCTGAATATTTCGGCGACAAGACGGCTCGGCACGCTGGCCGGCTCACCTTGAATCCCTTGCCACACCTTGATCTTTTCGGTTCAGTGCTTCTGCCGGCCATTTTATTTTTTTCCAATGCGCCTTTTTTGCTCGGCTGGGCGAAGCCAGTGCCTTATAATCCGGACAATTTGAGCAACAAGAAATGGGGGACTATCGCGGTCGCGAGCGCTGGCATTCTCGCAAATTTTGCCATTGCCATTATTTTTGGGATCATCATCCGGCTTTCTATTTCTTTCGCCTTACCTGAAGGCTTTTACTTCATCACCTCGATCATCGTGCTCATAAACCTGGCGCTTGGCATATTCAACTTAATTCCGATTCCGCCGCTTGACGGCTCCAAGATCCTTTTTTCCTTCTTGCCGTATTCTTTCTCGTCGCTCATGTATAAATTTGAGCAATATTCCTTGATTTTACTCCTAGTTTTCATCGTTTTCTTTTCTCAATATCTGTATCCAATATTGGCTTTTCTTTTTCGTTTGTTGACCGGTCTTGCAATTTAAATTCACCTCACCCCCAGCCCCTCTCCTGACAGGAGAGGGGTGCCGAAGGCGGGGTGAGGTTGAGTTTGCATTTTTTTGGAGTTTGCAGTATATTACTTTCATAGTCCTAGGGGGCTATTTTATTTACAAATGCCAACAATCAACCAATTAATCAAAAAACCGAGAGTTAAAGCCCATCCGAAAGACAAGACGGTGGCTTTGACACGCGGATTCAATGTCTTAAAAAATAGGCCGGTTTTTTTCTCGAGTCCTTTCAAGCGTGGCGTATGCGTGAAGGTTTCCACCACCACCCCCAAGAAGCCGAACTCCGCTCTCCGAAAGATTGCGAGAGTGCGACTCACGAACGGCATGGAAGTCACGGCTTACATCCCAGGAGAAGGGCACAACTTGCAAGAGCACTCCGTAGTCATGCTCCGAGGAGGACGTGTGAAGGACTTGATCGGGGTCCGATATCACATAGTGCGCGGAGTTCTCGATACGCAGGGAGTAGAGAAGAGGAGACAGGGTCGTTCTCTGTACGGAAATAAGAAGCCGAAGGAGACGAAGAAATAATTATGAGACGCAAAGTAAAAAATAGAAATATAGTTGCCCCAGATTTCGTCTACAATTCTCAAAAATTGGAGAAGTTTATCAATTACATCATGTGGTCTGGAAAGAAAGAGACCGCACGAAAGGTGATGTATGCGACTTTTGATGTCATCAAAGAAAAAACAGGTAACCCAAATCCGTTGGAGATCTTCGATTTGGCGATGAAAAATGCGGGACCATCTACTGAAGTGCGCTCCAAGCGTATAGGTGGTGCTAACTATCAGATACCTATCGAAGTCCGCCCGGAGCGCAAATACGCCTTAGCTATGCGATGGATTCGTGATGCTGCTCGTGGAGGAAAAGGAAAGCCCATGCACATAAAACTCGCAGATGAACTCATTGCTGCTTCAAAAAACGAAGGTTCTGCTATTAAAAAGAAAGAAGATACTCACAAAATGGCGGAGGCAAACAAAGCCTTCGCCCACTTTGCGTGGTGATTTAAATAAAAATGAAAACAGGAATTATAATTTTTTGTATAGGTTTGATTATCTCTATTCTTGGATGGACTGGAGTATTTTCTTCAGAAGGTCTAACCAATGGCGCAATAACATTGGTGCTAGGTTATCCTTTGATTCTCATTGGCTTGGTTGTAATTATATTAAAATTAATGAAGAAAAATAAATAGTATATGGAGAGGGATTACCCATTGGAGAAGGTGAGGAACTTTGGAATTATCGCCCACATTGATGCGGGGAAAACGACGACCACGGAGCGTGTACTTTTTTATACTGGAACGAAGCACAAAATAGGCGAGGTGCATGAGGGTGAAACTACCACAGACTGGATGGAGCAAGAACGAGAACGCGGAATCACTATTACTTCTGCGGCAGTGACCTGTTTCTGGACTCCGACATATGCTCCGACTGACAAAACCAAAAAGCACCGTTTTAATATTATTGACACCCCTGGGCACATTGATTTTACTGTAGAAGTAAAACGATCGCTTCGTGTTTTGGACGGAGCTGTTGTTGTCTTTGATGGTGTTGCCGGTGTGGAACCTCAATCTGAAACAAACTGGCGCTACGCTGATGAAGCAAAAGTTCCTCGTATTTGTTTTATAAACAAATTAGACCGAACAGGCGCTTCTTTTGAACATTCTTATGCGACTATTTTAGATAGACTTAGTAAAAAAGCTGTGCGTGTGCAAATACCTATCGGTCTTGAAGATAAATTTGAAGGGGTCATAGACCTTCTTCGCATGAAAGCTTACTATTTTGAGGGAGAGATGGGAAATAAGATTATTGAAAAAGACTTAGACTCTTTGCCTGCAGAATTGAAAGCTGATGCAGAAAAATATCATTCAGAACTAGTGGAAAAAATAGTTGAGACAGATGATGTAATGATGACGGAATATTTGGAGGGTATGATTCCAGGCATGGATGTGTTAAAGAAAACTTTACGCAAGGCTGTCATAGACAATGCAATTTTTCCAGTTTTCGCTGGAAGTGCCTTGAAAAATAAGGGTGTGCAACTTATTCTGGATGCTGTCATAGATTATTTGCCAGCTCCTACAGACATCGCTTCAGTCAAGGGTGTAGATCCAAACAATGAGGATGTTGTCATTGAAAGACATGCTTCAGATAAAGAGCCTTTTTCAGCTTTGGCTTTCAAAGTGGCGACTGATCCGTTCGTGGGTCAGCTGATTTTCTTCCGTGTGTATTCAGGAACTTTAACGGCCGGCAGTTACATATACAATCCTCGAACACGCAATAAAGAACGCATTGGCCGAATTCTCCGAATGCATGCGAATGATCGTGAAGAGGTGAAGCAAGTTTTTGCTGGTGAAATAGCGGCGGCAGTGGGCCTGAAAGATACTATAACTTCCGATACTATTTGCGATGAAGAAAAACCGATTATCTTGGACCGAATTGTTTTCCCGGAACCAGTTATTTCTCTCCGCATCGAACCAAAGACCAAAGCAGACCAGGAAAAAATGGGCATGGCGCTCAATCGTCTCGCTCAAGAAGATCCTACTTTTAAAGTGAGTACCGACCAAGAAACAGGGGAGACTATCATCGCCGGTATGGGAGAGCTTCATTTGGAGATCATCGTGGATCGAATGAAGCGAGAATTTACCGTGGAGGCAAACGTCGGCAAGCCACAGGTGGCATATCGTGAGACCATCAACGGCCCTGCAGAAGCCGAAGGAAAATACATCAAGCAGTCGGGCGGACGGGGAAACTACGGTCACGTGAAGATAAAAGTTAAGCCGATGGAAGTTTTGACAAAGGAAGAATTGGAAGATCTGCCGAAGAACACCAAGAGGTCGCCGGGTTTTGAATTCATAAATACTATCAAAGGAGGAGTGATTCCGCAGGAATATATCGCGCCTTGTGAAAAAGGATTCAAGGAAGGCCTAGATCGCGGAGTGCTGGCCGGATTCAAAATGGTAAACGTTTCAGTAGAACTTTGGGATGGAAGTTTCCACGAAGTTGACTCAAATGAAATGGCTTTCAAAATAGCTGCCTCTATGGCCGTGCAAGATGCTTGCAAGAGAGCGAATCCAGTTATCCTAGAGCCGATGATGAAAGTAGAAGTTGTGACTCCGGACAAATTCATGGGCGACGTCACAGGCAACCTTTCTTCAAAACGCGCATTGATTGAAGGCATGGAAGACAGGGGAATGAATAAAGTCATAAAGGCGATCGTGCCCCTATCAGAAATGTTCGGTTACATGACAGGCTTAAGGTCTATGACCGAAGGCCGTGCCTCTTTCACAATGGAATTCTTTAGGTACGACATTGTTCCAAATAACGTTGCCGAGACTATCATTGCTGCGAGGAAATAGAATTCTCTAGTTTTCATGGTATAATACTTGTATGAATAAATATGCAAACTTGGTTCAGTATTTGAAGGATTTCTTTTATTTTACTAAGTTTAAATTAATCACCTTTGTACTACTTTTTGTAATTTTGTTTTCTTTGCTCAGTGAGCAAAATATGACTTTAGGAAATATTACTTATTTTAGTCTGCTAATTTTTGTAGTAGCATTGTATATATTTTTATCTATTATCTGGTTTGCATTTAAAAGTAAAAAACATTTTCTTATTGGACTAATTTTGTTCACTTTGCTAATTCTAAGTAATTGGTATTATAACAGTTATGACTCACGGAAACGTGAAGAAGCACAAGTTGAGTGCTTGAAACAAACTAATTCAACTGTCATAACTACAGAAGTTATGAAATGTATGAGCTTGAAAGGTTACAAAAAATACAGGTAAAAGTTTTCGCAAGAACTAACGTTGCGAGTGGGTGGCGACGAGGTAAGTCGAGTTTTCGACATTTATTATGCTTTGGTGCGTGTTTGATATTTTACAGATTTTTTGCTATATTATACCCATGAAACAATCACGAAAATTTACTGCAGTCTATAAAAAGTCAGGCAAATGGTATTCTGGCTGGATTGAGGAAATTCCTGGCGTAAATACTCAGGGTAAAACATTGGCTGAAACAAAGCAAAATCTAAAAGAAGCGCTTTTGCTTATACTTGAAACCAATCGCCTTATATCAAGGAAATCTGAGGGCAGATCTCCCATCACAAGAGAAAGCTTGGCTGTTTTCGCTTAATTTTTTATGAGACTTGTCGATCTTGTAAAGCATATTCGTAAATACGGATGTGTTTTTGTAAGAGAGGGTAGTTCGCATACCGTTTGGATTAACTCCGCAAATAATAGAACTTCTACAATACCAAGACATAATGAAATTAATACTTATACTGGGAAAAAGATTTGTAAAGATTTAGGTGTGCCTATAATTAAAACAAGATAGATATTAAGTTTTCCACATTATCACCCCTTTTTAGGGGGTTGCGGGTGTCTCCTCTAGATGCTAGTATCATACCAATGTCTCACATGACCAAAAAGTTTTATACCACTATGACCCCGAAACTTTTTGATATTAATATTATAATTTATCCGACAAAGACCCCATAACGGGGTTATTTTTTTGCCTGCCCGCGCAGGCAGGCCTAAATAAAGACATGATCAGCATTGAAGGAAAAATCATAAATAACAATGAGGAAATTCGGCGCAGAGTCGAAATAGATGAAATTACAGGGCTCATCACCAAAGTTGCCGTTCCCACCGGCTCTGCAGACTTTATTTTCGAAGATGAATTGATATTTCCAGGATTTATAGATCTGCATGTTCATGCGAGGGAGGATGCGAGCCACGCCCAAGATTACAAGGAAGATTTTGTAACTGCCGGCGAAGCGGCGATAAATGGGGGAGTGGTGGCTTTTGCCGAGATGCCTAATAATCCTGTTCCTCCGGTAGATGATTCAAGTTACAGTGAAAAGACAAAGTTGACCGGTAAATGTGGAGTGGAAGTGGTGCTCTATGCCGGTATCGGTCGAGAGACCAAGCCTCTCTCGAGGCCTGTGCCATACAAGGTCTTTATGGGCCCTTCAGTCGGAGAATTATTTTTTAGCTCCAAAGAAGCATTAGAAAAAAGGATGGAATTATACAAAGGACAAAATGTCAGTTTTCACTGCGAAGATCCTCTGATCTTGGATAAAAATAGAGACAGAGCGACTCATGAAGAGCGCCGGGGTGAGGAGGCAGAGGTTTCTGCGGTAGATTTTGCCTTGAAATTGATAGAAAAATATGGACTTTCGGGGAAGATCTGTCATTGTTCCACAAAAAAAGGAATTGAAAAAATAAAAGAGGCCAAGGCGCGCGGGGTAAAAGTCATGGCAGAAGTTTCCCCTCATCATTTATATTACGATGCGGGAATTATTACCGAAGACAACAGGAAATGGATGCAGATGAATCCGCCGCTTCGTAGTCCGGAAGACAGAGATTATTTAATAAGATCTCTCCAGGATGGTACCATAGATTTCTTGGCTACGGATCACGCTCCGCACACGAAAGAGGAAAAACTAAAAGGTATTTCGGGCACACCCCAACTCGACACTTATGGCTTGTTCGCGACATGGCTCATGAAAGAGCGTAATTTTTCAGCCTTCGACATAGCGAGGGTCTGTAACCAGAACCCTGGCAGTTTTATCAACAAGTTTTCTTCAGATAAATACGGGAAAATAGAAGAGGGTTATGCAGGATCGCTCACCATCCTCGATCTCAATCAATCGACCACGGTGACCGAAGAGAAATTAAAAACAAAGTGCGGCTGGTCGCCATTTTTAGGTGTGACTTTTCCGGGAAGTGTTGAGATGACCATCGTTAAAGGCAAAGTGTATGAAAAAAAATAAAACTGCCAAATTAATATTGAAGGACGGAAGCATTTACGAAGGCAAGAGCTTCGGCGCTCCTCGGTCTCTTGCCGGAGAGACAGTTTTTGCGACCGGCATGGTGGGTTACCCGGAAGCTCTGACCGATCCATCGTTCCGGGGGCAGATCCTGATCCTGACCTATCCCTTGGTAGGGAATTACGGCGTTCCCAAGAAAGAGTTGTGGGAATCTGAGAAGATTCAGGTTTCTGGGCTGATAGTCTGTAATTATAACGACACTCCTTCGCATCATGTTTCAGAGATGTCTCTTGGTGCTTGGCTCAAGGAGCAAAATGTTCCGGCGCTCGAGATCAAAGACACTCGCGAACTCACTCAAAAATTAAGAACAAAAGGGGTGATGCTCGGCAAGATCCAGTTTGAGGGAAAAAATATCCCGTTTGAGGATCCAGATCTTCGGAATTTAGTATCGGAAGTTTCCACTAAAAAAATAAGCACCACGGGTAGCGGCCGGGACACTGTGGTCCTTATAGACTGCGGCGCAAAACGGAATATTGAAAGAAGGCTCATTGCGCGAGGGCTCAAAGTCGTCACGGTGCCGTGGGATACTGATGTCATGAAATTGAAGACTCCCTTTAGAGCGGTAGTAATTTCAAACGGTCCCGGGGATCCGATGAAAGCGGAAGCTACAATAAAAAATGTAAAAAAAGTTCTGGCGAAGAAAATCCCAGTTCTTGGGATTTGTCTTGGTAATCAGATTCTGGCACTTGCCTCGGGTGGAAATACCTACAAACTAAAATATGGCCATCGCAGCCAAAATCAGCCTTGCGTAGAAAGCGGCGCAAAAAAGGCCTACCTAACCACTCAGAATCACGGGTTTGCGGTGAAAAAGATTCCGGCTGGATTCCGCGAATGGTTTTATAACGCGAATGACAATACCAATGAGGGTATTATCCACAAAAACCTGCCATTCATGTCCGTGCAGTTCCATCCTGAAAGTTCTCCTGGCCCGCTCGACACTGACTGGGTTTTCGATTTCTTTTTGAGGAAGGCGGGAATAAGGGCAAAAAAACATAAAAATGAATAACAAACGCAAATATAAAAAAATATTGGTCCTGGGTTCCGGCGCGCTCAAGATAGGCGAAGCCGGCGAATTCGACTATAGCGGAAGTCAGGCGATCAAAGCCCTGAAGGAAGAAAAAATAAAAGTGATTTTAGTAAATCCGAATATCGCCACATTCCAAACCGCCAAATCTCTGGCGGACGAGGTGTATTTCCTGCCTGTCAACGATTATTTTGTAGAAAAAGTCATAGCCAAAGAACGGCCAGACGGAATTTTTCTATCGTTTGGTGGACAAACGGCCTTGAATTGCGGACTCAGCTTAGAAAAAAAAGGAGTTTTGAAAAAATATAACGTAAAAGTTTTAGGTTCTCCGATTTCTTCGATCGAACTCACCGAGGATCGTCAGCTTTTCGCCGACCATCTGAAGAAAATCGATATTCCTGTCCCGCCTTCTGGTTCGGCCACAAATTTAAGCGAGGCGAAAAAGGTTGCAGAGAGGATCGGTTTTCCACTGATGGTCCGGGCGGCCTTTGCCTTGGGTGGACAAAAATCAGGTGTGGCTCATAATGAACGGGAGCTTCATGAGATCGTGGCAGGGGCGCTCGCCGTCAGCCCGCAGGTCTTGATCGAAAAGTATCTGCATCATTTCAAGGAAATAGAATATGAAGTGGTGCGAGATGCGTATGGCAATATCGTCACGGTCTGCAATATGGAAAATTTTGACCCGCTTGGGATCCACACTGGGGACTCTATCGTGGTGGCTCCTAGTCAGACGCTCTCAAATCTCGAATACCACGGGTTACGCGAAGCTAGCATAAAAATCGTAGAAAGTTTGAAAATTGTCGGCGAATGCAACGTGCAATACGCCCTTGATCCATCTCCCTCTTTCTTGGGGCGAGGGGGAGCAGAGAGTGAGGGGATGAATTACTTTGTAATTGAAGTGAACGCCCGCCTTTCCCGTTCGAGCGCGCTGGCTTCCAAGGCGACGGGGTATCCTTTGGCACACGTCGCGGCGAAGCTCGCTTTGGGCTACAGCCTGCTTGAGATCAAAAACAAGATCACTAAAGTCACGCAAAGTTTCTTCGAGCCGGCGCTTGACTATGTCGTCGTAAAAATACCGCGCTGGGACTTGGAAAAATTCAAGGGTGCTGAAGAAAAAATTGGCAGCGCCATGAAGTCTGTGGGAGAAGTGATGGCCATCGGCAGGAGTTTCGAAGAAGCCCTGCAAAAAGCGGTGCGCATGCAGTCCGGCCTTGTGGAGAGCGTCACTGACAACGGATTCAACCAGAAGGAACTAAAAAAATTCTTGACGATACCCACACCCAAAAGGCTTTTTGCCATTGCTGGAGCGATGAAGAAGGGCATTTCTGTGTCGGATATCCATAAGATCACCGGCATAGATGCCTGGTTCTTGTACCGGATAGAAAACATCGTACATATAGAAAAGAATTTTTCAAAAAGTAAAAAAATAAATAAAGAAACGATGCTCGAACTGAAGCGTAACGGTTTTTCCGATAATAAGATCGGCATGCTCTCCGGCAAAACCCAGTTCGAAATCCGTATTTTAAGAAAAAAGCTCGGCATATATCCTTCGGTGCTCTCGATCGATACTCTGGCGGGAGAATTTCCGGCAGATACGAATTATTTGTATCTCACTTACCATGCGAACCATCACGACGTGGCGCCTCTAGGGAAAGATGCGATCACCGTTTTAGGGTCCGGCCCGTATCATATCGGTTCCAGTGTGGAATTCGATTGGTCTTCAGTCTATGCCGCACTCGCGCTCAAGCGGCACAAGAAAAAGTCCATCATCATCAACTGCAATCCGGAAACTGTTTCGACGGATTATGACATGTCCGATCGGCTTTATTTTGAGAACCTCTCTTTCGAGACCGTAGCTGACATCTTTGAATTTGAAAAGCCTTTCGGCATCATTATTTCGGTCGGCGGACAGCGCCCGAACAACCTGGCCAACAAACTCTCTCGTGAAGGGTTCCATATCCTGGGCACCAAAGCGTCCGACATCAATCGAGCCGAAGACCGCAACCTCTTTTCCGCGCTTCTAGACAAGCTCGATATTGCTCAGCCTACTTGGCAGAGCTTTACCAATATGAAAGAGGCTCTAAAATTTACCAAACAGACAGGTTTCCCGGTTTTGGTCAGGCCTTCCTATGTCCTTTCTGGAGCTGCCATGAGCGTGTGTTATGACGAACGCGATTTGCGGGATTTTATCGGCAAAGCAGCCGTCCTTTCTTCGGAATACCCGGTGACAATTTCCAAATATATAGAGAATGCCAAAGAACTTGAGTTTGATGCCGTGGCGCAGAATGGAAAGATAATAGTCTATGGCATTTCCGAGCACGTCGAAAACGCTGGAGTACATTCCGGCGATGCGACGATCGTTTTTCCGACCCAGCGGGTATATGCTTCTACCGAATATCAGTTGCGCCAGATCTCTCGTCAGATCGCGGAAGAGCTCAATATCACCGGTCCTTTTAATATACAATTTTTAGTAAAAGATAATCATCCTTCGGTCATTGAGGTCAATCTCCGGGCCAGCCGCACTTTTCCGCTTCTCTCTAAGGCTCTCGATATCAATTTCCCTGAAATATCAGTGGATGCTTTTCTCGGGAAAGCCAAAGTGCGCCCATTTGTTCATCCCAAAAACGTCGTAGTGAAATCCCCGCAATTTTCTTTTGCCAGGCTTCTCGGGGCCGACCCAGTGTTACGCGTAGAAATGTCTTCGACAGGAGAAGTGGCCTGCTTCGGCAAGGATTACGATGAGGCACTACTTAAAGCGGTCATCAGCACAAACAAATTTGATTTTAATAAAAAGACCGTGCTTATATCGCTCGGGGGAGACCTGAATAAAGCCAAGTTTTTGGAAGCGACCAGGACTCTCATCCGCCTCGGGTACAAGATCTTTGTGACCGACACGACCGCTCTATTTCTGAAACATCAGAATGTGGATTGCACTGTCGTCCGCAAAGCGTTCGAGCAGTCTCCGAATGCACTTGATATCATAGAGGGCAAAGAGGTGGCTTTTGTGGTAAATTTAAGCAAAGAAGAAGAGGACCGAGTAGAGTCAAAAGTCATTACCGACGGTTTTCGCATCAGGCGAGCCACTGTAGATAACCAAATTCCATTGTTTACTGACTTGCATCTCGCCCGCGCGTTCATTAAAGCGCTTGCGCACTACGGGATCGCGGATTTGGAAATCCGCTCTTATAAAGATTACTTAAGTAATTAAAACTACTATGCGTCATATTTTAAACACAAAGCAATTTTCCAAAGAAGATGTTGCAAATATATTAGAAAGGACTTACAAAATGGAAGAACAATGTAAAGCAGGAAAGGTTGAAAAACTTCTCCAGGATAAAATAGTCGCTTGCATTTTTTTTGAACCTTCTACCCGTACCCGCCTGTCTTTCGAAACGGCAGCTCTTAAGCTCGGTGCCAACATTATTTCTGCTGAAAACGCGGCGGCAAATTCCTCTTCTTATAAGGGTGAAACAATTGAAGATACATCTAAAATGCTCAATTGTTATGCGGATCTGATTGTCATCCGTCATCCAAAAATGGGGGAGGTAGAAGATGCCTCAAAGGTTTCAGACAAGCCGGTGATAAACGCAGGGGATGGAGCGAACCAGCATCCGACTCAGGCCTTGCTCGATCTTTATACTATCAAAAAAGAACATAAGAGATTGAATGATATTTCTATCGCTTTCGTCGGCGATGTGTTAAATAGCCGGCCACTTCGATCGCTTGTTCCACTTTTATTGCTTTATCCCGGCAGTACTTTCTATTTTGTTTCACCAAAAGAACTGGTCTTGCCAGAAGATTACAAAAAATATTTAGTTGATAGTAAAGTTAATTTTGTCGAGACGGATAGTCTGGAAGAAGTACTGCCGAAGATTGATGTTTTGTATATGACCCGGGTGCAGAAAGAGCGGTTTACCAATCTGGAAGACTACGAAAAAGTCAAAGATTCTTTTTTGCTCAAACTGGAACATGTTTCGAAGTTAAAAAAAGAAGCGATCATCATGCACCCCCTGCCGAGAGTAAATGAGATCGATTCAGTCATTGACCGAGATCCACGCGCGGCTTATTTTCGGCAGGCGCAAAACGGCCTATATATGCGAATGGCGCTATTATGTTACTGTCTCAACCTATAAAAATTATGCTTCATGCACCATTTTACGATCCAGAGAAAACTTACGAGGACAATTTTAAAAATGGGCCGTTTGGCGCCTTCGCCGACAAAGAGATATCAAGGTTCAATCAGGACATAAACACAAAGTATGATTTTTTTGGCTTTAAAGTTAATTCACCTTTTGGTATTCCTGCTGGACCGCTTATTAATGGCAAATTTGTGCAGGCGGCGCTCGATAAAGGTTTCGACATAGTGACTTACAAGACGGTGCGGAGCGGTAAACACCCATCTCATCCGTGGCCGAATGTCTTATCGGTGAAAATAAAAGGAGATCTGACCTTAAAAAAATCAGAAGGTAAATTAGTGGCTGACCACGATTTCAAAGATCCAGTTTCCATCACCAATTCTTTCGGCGTGCCGTCTTTTGATCCCAAGTTCTGGCAGAAAGATATTAAAAAAATATCGGAAAAGATCCGTGAAGGGCAGATCTTGGTCGGAGCATTCCAAGGCACGAAAAGAGAAGCCCGCCTGCCGGACGGGCAGGGGCAGACCAAAGAAGAATATATAAATGATTTTAAAAGAACAGCCCGCCTCTTAAAAGAGGCGGGCGTCAAAGTTATGGAAGTGAATTTGAGCTGTCCGAATGAAGGTACCAACAATCTGCTCTGTTATGATACGGTGCGTAGCGCCGAGGTCATCCAAGCCATCAAGGATGAAATTAAAAAAATACCTCTCATAATTAAAATTTCTTATTTCAAGGATAACGAGATACTAAAAAGTTTCATAAAAGAAGTCGGGCCGTTGGTCCAGGGAATTTCGGCGATCAACACGATCCCTGTAGAAATTGTGGATAAAAATGGCGAGCAAGCTTTGCCCGGCGAAGGGAGGCTCCGAAGCGGAGTCTGTGGGCATGCTATAAAATGGGCAGGGCTCCATGTGGTGAAAAAATTAAAAAATCTCCGCACAGAATTTGGCTACTCGTATGCTATTATCGGCGTGGGCGGAGTGGTTACGGCCGATGATTTTTTTGAATACAGAAATGCCGGAGCGGATATCGTGATGTCGGCCACTGGTGCGATGTGGAACCCGCACCTTGCGAAGGAGATAAAGGAAAGGCTCGCCCGTCCGTAGCTTTTTTAGCGAAGGAGGGTTAAGATAATAATATGAATACAGAACAAAAAGTTGCGCGAGCCCTTCTCTCCATTGGGGCCGTTGGCTTTGTCCCTGACAACCCGATTACTTTCAAGTCCGGCATTGTCTCTCCGGTTTATATCGACAATCGAAAATTACCTTTTCACCCCAAAGAATGGAAAGTCATCATCGAAGGATTTGCGAAAATCATAAAAAAAGAAAAAATTAAAGCCGAGGTCATAGCCGGAGTAGAAGCCGCCGGCATTCCCCATAGCGCCGCTCTGGGATTTTTCACCAAGACTTCTTCTGTTTTTGTGAGAAAAGAAGCCAAAGACCACGGCACGAAAAAAATGATCGAGGGAGGGAGCGTTCTAAACAGGCACGTGCTACTCGTTGAGGATTTGGTAACCACAGGAGGAAGCAGTTTGGGCGCCGTACACCATGTGAGGAAAGGAGGGGGAAAGATAAGTCATTGTCTGGTAATCGTGAGCTACAATTTTCCTTCATCGAAAGAGGCCTTCCACAACGCCAAGATGAAATTGCACGCTATCACTTCTTTTCCGGTAATTTTAGATGAAGCGAAAAAGCTAGGCATAATCCAGGGTAAAACACTGGCGAAAATCGAAGATTGGTTCCAAGAACATACTGGGCATACCAAATGATAATAGAAAAATACAACAAAAGGGCACGAGAAATAAATTCGCTTCTCTGTGTTGGGCTGGATGCAGATTTTGCAAAAATTCCGGAGAGGTTTTTGAAATTAAAGTTTCCTCAATTCGAATTTAATAAGTGGATTATAGAAGAAACGCACGAATATGCTTCTGCTTACAAGCCAAATAGCGCTTTTTATGAGGCGAGAGGGGATCAGGGGATAAAAGAGCTAAAAATGACGATGGAATATCTAAATAAGAACCATCCAGACATTTTTACAATTCTAGATGCAAAGCGTGCAGACATTGGGAATACAAATAATGGATATGTGACATCTATTTTTGATTGGATGGGTTTTGATGCCGTTACACTTCATCCATATCTAGGAAACGAAGCCTTGCTTCCGTTTTTAGAGAGAAAAGATAAAGTTTCAATAATTTTGTGCAGGACTTCAAATTCTGGGGCAGGAGAATTGCAGGATCTAATTGTAGCTGACCCTTCGACTACGCTCAGGGCGAAACCTCTCTGGCAAATTATTGCCGAGCAGGTTTCGAAGAATTGGAATAAAAATAGAAATTGCATGCTCGTCGTCGGGGCGACTTATCCAGAAGAGATGAGAAAGATTCGTAGTATTGCCCCCGACATGACTTTCCTCGTTCCGGGCATCGGGGCACAAGGAGGAGACCTAAAATCTGTTCTTGAGTCAGGTTTGGATAAGGAAAAACTAGGTCTGATCATAAATTCTTCTCGTGGCATAATTTTCTCAGAAAATCCAAAAGAAGAAGCCAAGAAACTTTATGAGGAAATAAGAAGTTACACTGTGGATAACTAATTTGTTACATTACCTCATACATAATACAATGTTCTTATAATCGTATATTATAAAGTATTTATTAACTAATTTTTAAAAGATGAAACAAAAAACAAGTATTCTTGTGGTTCTCGTGGTTGCTGTCGGTGTGTTATTAGCCTACCAGTTCATTTTCAAAAATGGTTCTAACTTCTCTCCTCAATCTCAGCTAGCTTCTGTCGCTCCGACTTCTGGCTTAGTTGGTCACTGGAAACTCGACGGTAATGCGAACGATTCCGTTGGTGTCACCGCTCTTAAACCAGCTGGTTCTAACCCTGGAACTCTTACTGGCAGTCCAAGTTGGCGTACTGGCGCCGATGCCAAGATAGATGGTGCTCTTTCTTTTAATGGTTCAAACTATGCAACGTTCGGGGACCTAGATGTCACCGGAGGCATATCAGTAGGTATGTGGATTAAAGCTTCCACCCCTTCTGACGGAAATTGGAATTCTATCTTTATCAAACCCGATGCCTATGGTTTTGAATTTAAGGGAAATACTCTATATTTTAGAACTACAACCGGTGAAGTCAGTGCCCCATATTCTGGAACTGGTTGGCAACATATTCTCGGTATTAAAAGGGGCTCTGCCCTCGAGCTTTATATTAACGGCGCTAAAGTAGCCACCACATCTTCAGGTGCTACTTTGACTGCCAACAACAATCCTCTTCGTGCTGCGACTTGGGACTCTACTTCAGAGTTTCTGACTGGTACTTTGGACGATATTCGTGTCTACAACAGAGCACTATCTGGTGCAGAGGTTACCAGTGTCTACAACGATATCGGTGCACCACAAGAGATGGTCAAAATCCAGTACAGCGTCTTAGGACCGGGTTCAGTCACTTACACTCCTGCCAACACCCCTTTCACCATTTTAGATAGCGGGACTACTGCTACTGGTTACGCCAATTACGTAGCTTCAGTTGCTCCGGGTACGGTTATCGAATTTACTCAAACTCCATCAACATCTGGCAACAACATTTTCGCTGGCTGGACGGGAACAATGGTTGGTGTAGAACAAGATGTAAGTCCATGTTCAGATGTTCTCGGCAAAAAATGTAGTATCACCGTTCCCGCTGCTCCAAGCACTTGGTCTGCCGCGCAAAAATCCGAATTTCCAACCGTTTTCCTTCTCGCCAACTTTGCTCCAAGGGACAATCGACCAATCATCTCAAATATCATCGTTTCAGAAATCACCACGACCAGTGCAAAGATTACTTGGACCACGGATCAAGATTCAAATACTCAAATAGTCTATGGTCCATCGGAAAAAAGTACCATCGGTGGATATCCAAACAAGACCACGCTCATAGACACCCCTCCTCCAGCTTCTAATTTAGTCAAAACTCATACCCAAACCATTACTGGTTTACTTGATGGTAACACGTATCACTTCCGGGCAATGTCTCGAAACTACAAAGAAGACAAAAATATTCCACCAAATCTTATTCCATTCAACCTTTCTTTCTCCGATGATCAGACCTTTACCACCGCAAGTAACCCAATTCTCACCATAACCAAAGCAGGCACAGGCACTGGTACAGTCACTGGAGTTTCTACACCTGCTCAAACCAACATCGACTGCGGATCAGTTTGTTCTCGTAGTTACACTTCTGGTACCAATGTCGTTTTGACTGCAACAAGAATTGGTAACTCAGCATTTGCTGGTTGGACATTAAATCCATCTGTTTCAGGATCAAGTTGCGTTACCAATATCTGTACCTTCAACCTTACCGCTGATACTACTGTGACTGCTACCTTTAATGAAGATTTCACGAGCGATACAGTTAAACCAAATGTCACTGGATTCACTGTTCCTACAACTTCATCTTCCACTAGTGTTCCAGTAACTATCACTGCTAATGATGTAAGTAGTGGAGTCGGATCTTACCAAATTACTGAATCATCCACTCCACCATCTGCATCCACTGGCTGGACAACAATAATCACTCCAACATTAACAGCTACAATCAATACCAATATCAACACCACTGTTGGAACACATACATTCTATGCTTGGGTTAAGGACAGGAACAACAATGTGTCTAATGTGTTTGCGGGGAGGACTGTGGATGTTACATCAAATCCAGTTTGTTCAGGTACTTGTAAATACATTCGCCCAAGTGCAACTGGTGCAAATGATGGTAGCGATTGGAATAATGCATATACTTCTCTACCAACGACTCTTGTTCGAGGAACCACATATTATTTGGCGGACAACAATGGCACTGCTTATATTAGCAGCAGAACAATTAGCGCCGCCGCTTCAAGTACGACAAAGATAATTCTTAAAAAAGCTACAGCAGACAATCATGGAACAGACACTGGTTGGAATTCAACTTATGGAGATGGTCAAATGGTCATAAATTCACCACTTTCAATCACTAGTCCGTATATCGAAATCGATGGAGGAGAATTTACTTCTAACGGAAAAATAATAGATGGCATAAAAATAGTAGGTGATAATACAACTGGCCCATGCCCATCTTGCGGTACTCTTTACATCTCATCGGGTGGTGATTTTGTAACAATCAAAAATGTACGATTTGAAGGCAATTATGACGGTGGTTTTGGCCACACGGTTGGATTAGCAGGACAAGACACTACATTTGATAGTTGTTTCTTCTACAAGACTGCTTATGAAGATCACTTTGGTGGTGATCCGGACGGAACACTTACTGTCAGAAATAGTTACTTCACTATGATCGATCCTCCAAACGACGGAGCGCACAGAGATCTTTGGAATCCTTACACTGGCGGAGGATGGAGTATGCTTTTTGAAAATAATATAGTGGAAGATATTTGGCTCTTTGCAGTCTTAATGCAAGATTCTGTTGCAGAAGGAACACTTACAATTCGTAACAATGTCTTTACTGAAGGCGGACATGCTATGTTTCGTCTTGGTTCAGGAAACGGTGGTATTGGAAATGTAACAGTAAGCAACAACATCTTTCACAATGTGTTGAACTTGGAAGTGACATCTTCAAAAGTAACAGAGAAGAATAATATCTTTATAAGAACTGATGGTTGGACAGATCAATTTGGTTCTACTACAGTTCACGCAACCGCAGGAACATCACAATACAACTTATATGCTCCCAATACCGGTCCATTCCAGAGTGGAACAGGGAATGCCCAGATCGATCTCGCTTCTAGTGATTTTGTAAACATCACCAACCCTCTTGGCGTTGATGGCAAGCCTGGAACTGATGACGACGGTTTCATGTTGAGACCTACGAGTGTTATAAAAGTTAAGGATTTGGGTACCCCCGGCGGTTTTTCAACAGACATAAGAGGCAAAGCAAGAACTGGTGCTTGGGATGTTGGTCCTTACGAGTACTAGGTTAGAGCTTTTCGGGTGGTAATAAAAAACAGCGCGAACAATGAAGTTCGCGCTGTTTGTATGTGGCTATTCAATATGTGGATAAATAATTTGTGCCATTTTTCTATTCGTAATACAATAGTTCTACAATCGTATATTATCAAGTATTTATTAATTAATTTTTAAAAATGAAACAAAAAACAAGCATTCTTGCTGTTCTCGTAATCATCGTCGGTATCTTAATAGTCTATCAATTTATTTCTAGAAGTGGGTCAGACGTCTCTCCAGATTCTCAGCTAGCTTCCACGGCTCCTTCTAACGGTCTTGTGGGTTATTGGAAGCTAGATGGCAATGCAAATGATTCCGTCGGTGTTACTGCCTCTAAGCCAGCCGGCTCTCGTCCTGGAACTTTAGCTGGCAACCCAAGTTGGCTTACTGGCACCAATGCTAAAATAAATGGTGCTCTAAATTTTGATGGTTCAGATTATGTAACCTTTGGAGATTTAGATGTGACCGGAGATATATCAGTAAGTATGTGGATTAAAGCTTCAACTCCTGCTGACGAAGATTGGAATTCTATCTTTATCAAACCCAACGCCTATGGTTTTGAATTTAAGGGTAATACTCTATATTTTAGAACTACCACCGGTGAAGTCAGTGCTCCATATTCCGGAACTGGCTGGCAACACATTCTCGGTATCAAAAGGGGCGTTACTCTTGAGCTATATATTGGTGGTGTAGAAGTGGCTACCACAGCTTCAGGTGCTACTCTGACTGCCAACAACAATCCTCTTCGTGCGGGTACTTGGAACACCACTGATGAGTTTCTAACAGGTGCTTTGGACGATATACGTGTCTACAATCGCGCTTTAACTACAGCAGATATTACAGCTCTCTACAACTACACAGGCGAATCAACTTCTTTAGTCAAAGTAGGTCTCAGTGTTCAAGGTGGTGGTACAGTTTCTGTTACCGGAGCTACCTTTACTCCTGACCCCTCTCGCAGTGGTACAGATAGCGTATACTCTTCAGCTTCAGTTACTCCAGATACCGAGATCACGTTCACTCAAACAACACCTACAGGCAAAGTATTCGTCGGTTGGACAGGCAGTATGGTCGGCTATGAAGAAAACATCAGCTGTACCCAGACAGATCCGATAGCTAGAACTTGTAAGATCATAGTTCCAGCAGTTCCTTCCACTTGGTCAGCAAGCCAAGCCAGTAGTTATGAAGTGGCCCTCGTCATTGCCAACTTCGTTCCAAGAGACAACAGACCAATAATTTCCAATATCACTTCAACCACTACTAATACCAGTGCTACTATTTCTTGGGATACAGAACAGTCATCAGACACTCGTATAGCCTATGGTCCAATCAGTAAAGAGCATGCCAATAACTATCTAAACAAGACCACTCTCATCGATATTCCTAGCACTACTCCTCCTTTTTCTGGTTTAGTCACTGACCATACTCAGACAATCACTGGTCTAACTGCTGGCACTACTTACCACTACCGTGTGATGTCCAGAAACTACAAACCACGAGCCGACGGTTCTTTGGCTCCTTGGAATCTTTCTTTTTCTGATGATCTGACTTTCACGACTACGAGTCCAGTAACTCGCACTCTAACCGTAACCAAAGGTACAAGTTTAGGCACTGGTACAGTCACTGGAGTTTCTACACCTGCTCAAACCAACATCGACTGCGGATCAGTTTGTTCTCGTAGTTACACTTCTGGTACCAATGTCGTTTTGACTG
>Ga0209542_10008006_pt1 | contig 19898 bp, 25 predicted proteins | sample RifCSPhighO2_01_FD_184028 | JGI IMG/M metagenome (GOLD analysis project Ga0209542, IMG submission 184028) | Soil microbial communities from Rifle, Colorado - Rifle CSP2_plank highO2_0.1 (SPAdes) (version 2) | ecosystem: Environmental > Terrestrial > Deep subsurface > Rock core/Sediment ...
CCTCCGATGATTGCCATCGCGGAGGAAACCTTGGGCTTACGGCGGTCCGGTCTTTCACCGGACTTGCGGTTACTCATCCCAACATTCTCCCTTCCCAACGCTCCAGCACACTTCACAGTGTACCTTCACAGCAGTTGGAAATGCTCCCCTACCACTCGGTGACTTCATGAAGGGAAGGATGAAAATACGGATCTGACACCTGCGGCTGTTCCTGCCGGCTTATGGCCGTCTCGCACTCCCACCCTTCATGAAGTCACCGAATCCACGCTTTCGGTAGTAAACTTAGCCCCGTTACATTTTCGGCGCATCGCGCCTTTCCGATAAATCGGATTCGAGTAGTGAGCTGTTACGCACTCTTTAAAGGATGGCTGCTTCTAAGCCAACCTCCTACCTGTCTAAGGCGAAATACTTCCTTGTCACTTAGTTTACATTTTGGGACCTTAAGCGGTGATCTGGGCTCTTTCCCTCGCGTACACGAAGCTTTGCCCTCGCGTACTCACTGGCATGGATTTCACAAAGGTATTCGGAGTTTGTTTGGTAAACCTACCCAAAAGGGCACGGTAAACCATTCAGTGCTCTACCCCCTCTGCTACTCCATACCGCTGCGCCTAAACGCATTTCGGGGAGAACCAGCTATTACCAGGCTCGATAAGCTTTTCACTTCTAACCACAACTCATCCGGAGATGTTGCGCTATCTATCGGTTCGGGCCTCCATTCGACTTTCGCCGAACTTCACCCTGGTCATGGTTAGCTCGCTCTGGCTTCGGGTCTTATCCAAACGACTTTTCCAACTCAAATTTTTGGAGTCAATTTCCAAAAATTTGAGTTGGAATACGCGCTTTTAACACTCGGTTTCCCTACGCCTCCGCCGCATAGCGGCTTAGACACGTCATTTAGATAAACTCGTTGGGTCATTCTTCAATAGGCACACCATTACCAGATATCAGACATCAGAAATCAGAAATCGGCCAATCCGAAATCTGACATCCGAAATCTGACATCCGGCTCTGGCTCTTTGTAGGCATATGGTTTCAGTTACTATTTCACTCCCCTCACCGGGGTGCTTTTCACCTTTCCCTCACGGTACTTGTTCACTATCGATCATTAAGAGTATTTAGCCTTATCCGGTAGTACGGACAAATTCACCCAGGACATTCTTATCCCGGGCTACTCAGGGGAGATAATTAGTCAAAAACTTTTTAAAAAGCTTTTGACTAATTATCTTAGAACAAGAGATTGAAAATTTTTGCTTACAGGACTGTCACCTTCTTTGGTTGGCTATTCCAAGGCCATTTTGCTAACTTTCAATTTTGTAACTCTTTATCCTCAACTAACAACCTACAACAAACAACCAACAACGTTTCTGTCGTTAGTAGCAAGTTGTGAATCGTTAGTTAAGAAAATGTTCTTCCCTATTACCCCCATCATTGAGTTAGTAAACTAATTCAACAACGAGTTTAGGCTGTTCCGCTTTCGCTCGCCGCTACTTACGGAATCTCTGCGGTTTCTCTTCCTCTGGCTACTAGAATGTTTTACTTCGCCAGGTGCACTTCCGTCTTGCGACGGATAATTGAGGTTTGCTCAATTGGGTTTCCCCATTCGGTCATCTCCGGATCAAAGCCCGCTAGACGGCTCCCCGAAGCTTATCGCAGTCACGCCACGACCTTCATCGCCTCTTAATGTCAAGGCATCCTCCATACGCCCTTGCTTAATGAGTAATTCAGAACTGGTCTCACAGATATTTCCTTGCCGCGATACTGGCAAATTTTAGAAAGCGTAAGAAACGACGACGAAGGTGTACTTATTGCTACTCCGAGGAGGAGTGACGCAACGATTTCTAAAATTTGGCGTATCCCGAAGGGTTCTCGCTATTTTCCCGCGCCACTTCGTTGCTCCTCGTCGTCGTAGTGTAAACTACGACTTCCTCGTCGCGCCTCGTGCTTCAAGAAAATAGCAGAGAACGCGACTAAGGAAATATCTGTGAGACCAGTTCAAGATGATTTCGATATAAAATTAAGTTTCTTCCTTAATTTTATTAATGTCCCGATTTTGTTCAACTGAAAGTTGATTACAAAATCGAGGATTCTCGATTTGTCATCTGCGCTCTGCGCAGGACAAATCGGAACAATTTTTTACCCGTCCCGATTAGTCCTTCGATAAACTCAGGACTAACGGGATAAATAAATTGTCAAAATTCTATCCATTAGCCCTCACACCTAATCAGCGAATATCTGGCGATGCCGAATGGCAATCGCTGATTAGGTGTGAGGGTTAGCATCCAGCGTTTATTCTTAATTTAGAACAATCGTCGAATGCCAATTTTTTAACATAAAAACCGCTTTTCAAGCGGCTCTGTCGATACGCACAAATATAAACGTTTTAGCCGCTTGTTGGATATGTTTGTATTAACTTAATCATGTGCTAGCAGTCTATCAGAAGAGTTTTTTACTGTCAAATGCCGTATTTAGATACTGTGGACAATATAAAAATCCCGGAAAATGGGATTATAACCGCCAAATTAACTAAGCCCAAGGATGCCTAGTTGGGTTTATTTTTATTAAGTCTGTCCAGAAATACAGAGAGGGCAATAAGAACAACCCCCGTGCAAATAAATTTAGCAGACGGCCAATATGCAGATTTCCCCACAAAAGGAAGGCTTAGCATTAAAAAGGAACCGAAGATGAAAAAGGACGCACCCAAAGTACATATCGTAATAAGCAACTTGTCCCACAAAGTATGCCGAGTCTCTTCTGACATTGGTCTTGGATCTTGAGTAATTTATAATAGAACTAAAACCATAATATCCTTTTAGAATAAAATGTCAATGAGATTGTGTAATTTCCCACCCCTTCGGCACATCGCAAGGAGTTGGGAATTCTTTCACTTCGCCTGTCTCAGGATTTCTTGCCGGAGTAATAACTTGGATACACACTTCGTCACCATTATTTTTAAGTACCAATGGGAGTACTTTCCAAACTGTTAAACCGAGCAGTAAAATAACTACTGCCACCCAAATAATTTTCATTTTTTCTCATCTAAGTTAAATAACTCCTAGTAGTGTAAATTTTATTCAGTAAGTGTCAATGGCCCATTATCCGCTATCGCTATCGTATGCTCAAAATGCGCGGCAAGACCGCCGTCTTTGGTGATTAAGCCAAAACCGTCTTTGCTGTTCTTAATTTTCCAACTGCCTGTTACCACCATCGGCTCTATTGCAATAACCATCCCCGCTTTCAATTCCTCTCCCTCACCTGCTTCACCATAATTCAAAACCTGCGGTTCTTCGTGAAGTTCTTGGCCTATCCCATGCCCCACCAATTCCCTAACAACATTGAAACCGTTATCTTCAACATATTTTTGTATCGCCGAGCCGATGTCGCCAAGAGTATTACCGACTTTAGCTTTTGATATGCCGATCTTCAATACTTCTTTTGTCACATTAATTAACTTCACGGCTTGTGGAGAGGCATCATCCACATTGCCAACCATAACCGTAATCGCAGAATCGGTATGAAAACCTTTATGCAAAACACCCATATCTAACTTCAAAACATCCCCGTCTTTCAAAATTCTCTCCGACGGTACGCTGTGAACTATTTCGTCGTTGACAGAAGTACACAAAGCCGCCGGATAACCATCATAGCCGAGAAATGACGGCTTAACTCCGTAATATAAAACAAGCTCCCGCGCGAGCTCTTCTAATTCGTTAGTGGTAATTCCCGGCTTCACTGCTTCTGATAACTTTTTCAATATCTCCGCTAGAATTTTACCGCTTTCTCTCATTATTTCTATTTCTTTTTCCGTTTTAATGTTGCCCATTTAATTTTTTTAGAATATCGTTAAAAACTTTTTCTATCGGCTGTTCGCCGTTGATCTCCATTATTTTATAGTCCCTCTTTTTGAGAAAATCAATTATCGGCAAAGTTCGATTCGCGTATTCCTCGAGCCGTATTTTTATCGTCTCGGGATTGTCCAGTAATCTTGTGATGATCTCACTGCCGTCTTTAGGACATTTGGTGATATTCTCAAATTCTGGGAAATTGGGAATAGAATGCCTTGAACCCTTGCATATTCTTCTTTTACTGTTTCTCTTTATCGATTCCCCATCGCTTATCTCAATATTAAAAACTTTGACCCCGTCTTTACCGTAAAGCTCTTCCAAAACAGGAATTTCACCTTCTGCCTCATAGACCGTACGCGGAGAACCGCTGAACACGATGCCGTGGCCTTCGCTTGCGACCTCTTTTGCCTTCTCTCTTATCCACTCCAGCACTAATTCCGGGGTATTGAGTTTGCCTGACTCCCACAATCCCTTTTCCTTTTGAAGTATTTCGTCGTTTGAATCAGCGTTTTTTATTTTCTCCTCAATAACTTTAGACGACTCTAAATGAAAAAGGTTGAATTTTTCGGTCAACATATCAGCCTGCGTTCCTTTCCCAGACCCCGGCGGCCCGATCAGAATCATTACCAATTTCTTCTGTTTGCTCATAACGTAAATATATCACCTTGAAAAATTAAAAACAAAAATCCCCTAAAGATTTAAGGGGTTTCTTGACTAAGACACAGAAGTTTTAGTATTCGTACATCGACAACTGCGCATCAACCTGCTTCATCGTCTCAAGCGCAACCGAAACAACGATAAGTATGGAAGTCCCGCCGACGGTAAAGGCGGTAATGCCCGTAGCGCTTTGAACCATGTTCGGCAGAATGGCGATAAGGCCCAAGAACAACGCGCCCACAAGCGTGACTCTATTCAAAAGGTAACCAAGGAATTGCGCCGTCATCGGCCCCGGCCTTATACCCGGAATATATCCGCCCTGCTTTTGGATGTTCTCTGATATTGATTTGGGGTCAAAAGTCACGGCAGTATAGAAGTAGGTAAACAGAATCACCAGAATGAAATAAAAGAAGGAGTACCAGCCATGCGACTGAAGAAAACTATTCACAAACGTTGCTATCTTTGCGATAAAAGCGACGTTAGAACTAGACAAGAAGTTCGCTATCATTCCCGGGAATAGTAAAATTGATAACGCGAAAATTATGGGAATGACTCCGGCATTATTGACCCTCATCGGAAGATATGTGGAAACACCGCCATATACTTTCATTCCGCGTATGCGTCGGGCATAGTTTATAGGAATGTTCCTCTGGGCTTCCGTAATGTAAACAACGCCCACTATAACAGCAAGGGACACAATGACGAACCCCGCGTAAGTGAGAAGTTGCGAAGGGTCATAAGTGAAAAGCGTCTGTCTTAACGCATTGGGGAAACCGGCGACTATGCCCGCCAATATTAAAATCGAAACTCCGTTGCCGAGATTTTTCTCCGTTATCAGCTCCCCAAGCCACATCAGAAACACGCTGCTGGCAATAATGACGGATATGGCGCTTGCCCATTCCATCATAGTTAAACTACCTATCACTCCTTGCCGAGATAGCAAGACCAAAAACCCATATCCCTGCAATGCGGCTAAGGGAACAGTCAGCAAACGAGAGTACTGATTGAATTTCATCCTCCCCGCCTCACCTTCGTATTTATACATCTGTTCCAGTGACGGAAATATCATCGTAAGAAGCTGCATTATGATCGAAGCGGTAATGTAGGGTCCTAGTCCGAGCATGCCGATGGAAAGTGCCGCCAAAGAACCACCGGTGAAAGTACTGATCAGCCCGAAGAATTGATTTTGAGCGAAAAATTCTCTCAATTGAGAAGCGTCGACGGCGGGAATAGGAATGTTGGAAACCAATCGGAAGACAACCAAAATTGCCAAAATAAACAATACTCTGTTTCTTAAGTCCGGTCTCTTAAATATTTGAAGTAGTTTGTTCATAAAATTTCTAATGTCTAATATCTAATTTCTAACAAAATGTCCAATGTTTTAATATCTAATTGGAAATTTTAAATTGGATATTTAGTATTTTATTAGTAATTAGGAATTAGTAATTAGGAATTTTCTTTAATGGTTCCGCCGGCTTTTATTACTTTATCTCTTGCCGACTTGGACAAGCTGAATCCTTCAAAGACAAGTTTTTTTGACAATTCTCCGTCCCCGAGAACTTTAACTTCTTTAACTTCTCTGCTCAATACTCCTTTTTCAAAAAGAGTTTGGGGGGTTATCGTATCACCGTCGGTAAATTTGTTTAATTCTTTGATATTAACAACAGTCGATTTGTTATGCCTCAATTGATAAAATCTGTGTTTGGCATACAGACCCTTACCGCCCGGCTTCTTGGAAGCGCCCCTCTGTTTTGGGAACAGCTGCCAGATCCTGTTGTCTCCGCCCCGAAAACCCGGCTTAACACCGGCACCGGCCCTTGATTTCTGACCCTTGCTTCCTTTACCAGAAAAAGTTCCACGCTTTCCTCCTCGGCCAACACGCTTCTTCGACTTTCTGACTGTATTAGGTTTTAATTGACTCAAATTCATAATTATTTAATCGGTCTTATACTTTTTAATGCTTTAAGCGTTGCCTGGGCGATATTTATCTTGTTGTTCGTCCGGCCTAATAGCTTGCCAGTCAAGCTGGTTATGCCAGCTAGTTTTGCCACCACCCTAACCGGACCGCCGGCCTTAACCCCGCTCTTTGAAGGTTTCAGCACGACTTTTGCGCTGTTATACTTTGCTTCAACATGATAAGGGATGGTCCCCCCTACCAAAGGCACCACCACCATATTCTTCTTGGCTTTGTTGGACGCCTTTTGGATAGATTGCGCGACGTCTTTTCCTTTAGCCATACCGAGACCAACTTTGCCCTTAGCGTCGCCCATAACGATAGTCGTTCGGAAACTGAATCTTTTTCCGCCCTTGGTTACCCTGGTTACCCTGGCTATGTCCAGAACCTTCTGTTCATATTCAGATTTTTTATCCGCGCTAAAACCGCTATCTCTATTGAAGCCGCGATAATCTCCACGACCCTCATTACTGCCACGGCCATCTCTTTGATTTTGATTTGGTCTATTCATAATTTATAATCTCTAAATCCTAATCTCTAAACTCTAAACAAATCCAAAATTCTAAATTCAAATATTTAAACGGCTTTGGATTTTGATATTTGGTCATTGGGATTTATTTAGAAATTAGATATTAGAAATTAGAAATTTACATCTTTATTCCGCCCTTCCTTAAACCCTCGGCAACGGCTTTGATCCGGCCATGATACTTGAAACCGCCTCGGTCAAAGACAACTTCATTGATCCCGGCTTCTTTGGCTTTCTCCGCAAGCATCTCGCCGATCTTTTCAGCTTTTTCAGATTTTGTACCTTTAATTTTACTTTTTTTGTTCGATATAATCTTGCTGCTAACCAGCGTTTTCCCTGCCTTATCATCAATAAACTGCACGAAAATATGCCTGTTGCTTTTAAAAACAGAAGCTCGAGGCCTCTCTTTAGTGCCTTTTATCGTCGCCCTGACTCGTTTGTGACGCCTTATTCTGTGTTGTTGTTTTGTTTTACTATTCATAACTTTTAATCTCTAATCTCTAAATAATCTCAAATTTTAAAATTTTTAAAAGTTTTTAATATTCAGAAATTAAATATTGCTGGCCTTAGCCAGCCACTACTGCTTTCTTTCCGGCCTTTCTTTTTATAACCTCGCCTTTATATCTAATGCCGCTGCCCTTATAGGGTTCCGGAAGGCGTTTTGCCCTTATTTCTGCCGCCACTTTGCCGACCAGTTCCTTATTCGATCCTGATATTTTTATAGAGCTCTTATCTGCGCTGAATGTTATACCCTCAATGCCCGGAACGGTTATGGGGTGTGAGTACCCCAAACTCAGTTCAAGATCGTTGCCCTTAACGTTTGCTTTATAACCGACGCCTTGAAACTCCAATACCTTCTCAAAGCCATCGGTGACTCCGGTGATCATATTTGCTATCAACGCTCTCTGCAAGCCCCACTTGGCAATGTTCTCTTTATTGCCCTCCGCTGGGGTTAGTTTGATAAGATTGCCGTCAATAACGACACTCACCTCTTCCGTCAGTGGTTTTGTCAGCTCTCCCTTTGGGCCTTTCACGGATATGACACCGGCTTCTATTTTTACATTAACGCCTGTGGGGATTTCAATTGGTTTTTTACCTATTTTACTCAATTTATTACGTATTACGAATTACGTATTACGAATTAAACAATCCGTAATGCGCAATGCGTAATTTTTTAATCAGTTCGTTACCACACTTCGAATAATATCTCCCCGCCCAACTTTTGCTTTCTGGCCTCTTTGGAGCTCATTATCCCTTTGGAGGTCGAAACAATCGCAATTCCATATCCCGACCTTACCGGTTTTATCTGACCAACTTTGACATACATCCTTCTTGACGGACGGCTTATCAGCTTGATACCGCTTATCGCCGGTCCATGCTCATCGTATTTTAATGTAGCAGATATAAGCTCTTGCTCAGATTTTTTCGTTTTTATTTTTTTTCTTTCCACTCCGAACAAATAACCGCTGGTTTTCAAAACGTTGGCAACGTCAAACTTCATTTTCGAAAACGGTAAAGCAACGGACCCTTTATTTACCGCCTGGGCATTCATTATTGTTGTGAGCATATCTGCTATCGGATACAACTTGACTTACGACTCACGACTTACGACTTACGACAAAACTGTCGTTGGTCGTTAGTTGTTGGTCGTTGGTTTACCAACTTGATTTCTTAACTCCTGGCAGCAATCCTTGGCTGGCTAACTCTCTGAAGTGAATACGGCATAAACCGAATTTTCTCATATAGCTTCCTTTTCTTCCGCACATAAAACACCTTAACACCGTGCGTGTGGAAAATTTTGGTTTCTTTTTTGATCTTGCTATTGTTGATTGCTTAGCCACTATTACGTATTACGAATTACGTATTACGAATTAAACAATCCGTAATGCGCAATGCGTAATTTTTTAATTCTTTCTAATAGGGAACCCCAAGTTTCTTAACAATGCTATCCCTTTTTGTTGGTCCTTGGCTGTTGTTGCTACCGTCACTTCCAAACTGAAAATGTCCTTTAGGGTTTCGTAAGTAACTTCCGGAAAAATGCTCGACTCTTTTATGCCCAAGTTCAGGTTGCCGTTCTTGTCAAAATTCTTAACATCTATCCCCCTGAAGTCTTTTGATCTCGGTAAAGAGATAGATATTAATCTATCCATAAAATCATACATTCTTTTCCCGCGCAAAGTTGTCATTAAGCCGATATTAACTCCCTGTCTCACCTTGAAACTCGCTATGGACTTCTTTGCTTTTCTAAATACCGGTTTCTGGCCGGTAAGTTTGGCGAGATCGTTTGCTATTTTTTCCACGACCTTGTCCTCTTTTGCTATCTTGCCTACTCCCACATTGACCACGACTTTTTCTACCTTCGGCACAGCCATCACATTCTTAATTCCAAACTCCTTCTGCAAAGCAGGAATAACTTCTTTTCTGTATTTTATCAGTAACCTTGGCATGTTCTAACGGTTTGTTATTTTAACACAGGTTTCGTTTTTTGACAAAGGGGACTCGAATGGTTTTAAAGATTATTGTCAGTATATACCCAGTTGGACTTCTGTTTTTTGTGTGGCTTGCATTTAACGATCTTGCACGCTTTTGTTTTTTCAATTTCTAAACCTCGGCTTCGCACTTCTTGCATATCCTAACTTTATTATCTCCTTCAACCTTATATCCTACCCTCGTCGGCTTTCCGCAGAATTTGCAGACCAAGGCAACGCTTGATACACTGACCGCTCTTTCTTTGCTTATGATCTGACCTTTTTGGCCCTGCTTTCGCGCACGAACGTGTTTTTTTATAAGATTCAGCCCTTCGACGACAATTTTTCCAGCGCTTGGCAAAACAACCGAAATCTTCCCGGTCTTTCCCCGGTCTTTTCCGCTCAACATTATTATGTTGTCATTCTTCTTTAATTTCACTGTTACGAATTACGAATTACGAATTAAAAACAATCCGCAATACGCAATGAACTAATTTACTCTATACAACTTCTTCCGCCAACGACGCTATCGTATTGAAACCTTTCTCTTTTATCTCTCTCGGAATGGGGCCAAATATCCTTCCACCTTTCGGTTCAGTGCCATCCAATATAACAACTGCGTTTTCGTCGAATCTTATATAAGTGCCGTCTTTTCTTCTGAACGGCTGTCTTTGTCTGACCACGACCGCCCTCAAGACTTCTTTTTTCTTAACGGATTTTCTTGGTTCGGCAACTTTGACCGATACTACGACCATGTCTCCTATTCTGGCATATCTCTTCCTTGATCCTCCAAGTACCTTAAAAACACCGACCTTCTTTGCTCCGCTGTTGTCTGCCACATCTACTATTGAACGAAGTTGTAACAACTTGACTTACGACTTACGACTTACGACTTACGACAAAATTGTCGTCGGTCGTTAGTTGTTGGTCGTTGGTTAATCGGCTTTGCCGATGACTATCCACCTTTTTTCTTTCGACATCGGCTTTGTTTCTTGGACCAGAACCTTGTCGCCTGTTTTATAAATACCCTCCGCATCATGTGCCTTGAACCTTTTGGTCACACTGTAATATTTTTTATATTTCGGATGCTTTTTCATCCTGGAAACCTCAACAACAACAGTTTTCTGCATTTTGTCCGATACAACAACGCCTTTTAATATTCTGTTCAACTGACTTACAACTTACAACTTACAACTTACGACAAAATTGTCGTTAGTTGTTGGTCGTTAGTCGTTGGTTTTTTAATAAAGTCAAAATTCGTGCTATGTCTTTCTTTGTTTTCTTTAACTGGCTCGTATCTTTCAATGTGTTGGCTTCCAGTTCAAAGCTCAACTTGGCCAGTTTGGTTTTATACTCTTGAAGCAAAGTCGTCAACTCATTCGATTTTTTATTTTTTAATTCTTCACTTTTCATAGTCATTTTTGCTTACTACTTTCTCCTTACTACTCGTGTCTTTATCGGCAGTTTGTGCGCGGCCAGACGCAATGCCTCTTTTGCTTGATCTTCCGACAATCCATCTAACTCGAATAGCACTCTCCCGGCTTCAACCGGAACCACAAAATGCGATAAGGCGCCTCTGCCACCGCCCATTCCCACTTCGGCGCTTTTGGCGGTTCTGGGCTTGTCGGGAAAGACCCTTATCCAGATCTTGCCGCCTCTTTGAACAAATCTGGCCATAACTTTGCGAGCCGACTCAAGCTGATTTGATTTAAGCCAGGACGATTCTTCGGCTTTCAACCCAAATGTTCCGAAACTCAACTCAGTGCCGCGGGATGCGCGTTCCTTCAATCTGCCCTTGTGAACCTTGGTGTGTTTTACTCTACTGGGTTGAAGCATTTGTTTATTGCGCATTACGTATTAGTTAAATAATTCGCAATTCGTAATCCGAAATATACTAATTGAATTTCTCGCCTTTATATATCCAAACCTTTATACCAACTGTGCCGTAGGTCGTTATCGCGGTTGCTCTTGCAAAGTCAATATCGGCTCTAAGGGTTTGAAGCGGTAAACTGCCTTCTTCAAGATGTTCCGACCGCGCTATTTCGGCGCCGTCTAAGCGTCCGCTTATCTGTATCTTCGCCCCCTTGATGTCCTTATTCGCCATTATCTTTGAGAGTGTTTGTTTCATTATCCTTCTGTAAGGCATTCTTTTCTCCGTCTGATCGGCTATCGACTCGGCCATTATGGATGCTGATGATTCCGGGCTTTTTATTTCCTGAATCTCTACCCTGATACTTACTTTCTTTTTAAGGAGCTTACAGACCTCTGATTTAAGGTCTTCCGCTCCGGTACCGCCTCTTCCAATTATTAAACCCGGCCTTGCGGTATATATCAATATATTCAACGCATCGGCCCCTCTTTCCAGTTCCACTCTGTCAACGGCCATATTTTTTAACCGTTCGCCAAGAAAGTTTCTGACTGCAACGTCGTCCTTCAAATAAGGCACATATTTTCTATGCCCGAACCAGCGGGATGCCCAATCCTTATTAATACCTACCCTAAACGATGTCGGTGATATTTTCTGTCCCACGTTTCAAATTAAAAAGTAAAATCCGACTTTAAAAATTTTTAATTTCTAGTTGTCGTTTTTCCTTTTTCATTTTTACTTTTTAAATTATACGGCTTTTCTTCTAAATATTCTCTTGCCCAAATTCTTTAACACATTCTCTTTTCGACCTAACTCTGTTTTAACTTCTGGTTTATCCTGAGCCATGCCGAAGGACTTCTTTTCCGTCTGACGAACTTGCTGTTTCTCTTCCACGGCCGGCGTTTTTTCCGTCTTTTTGGCTTGCTTAGCGATTCGTTTCATGCCGGGAACTTTCTCAGCAAGCACCAAATTTATACGGCTTGTTTTCTTCTCTATCGGCGAAACCCTTCCAAAACCTTTTGGTTTAAATCGTTTTAATTTAACCCCTTCGTCAACATTTATGCTTTTTACGTACAGATTCTCCCTTACCATATCATAGTTATTTTCGGCGTTGGCTATTGCTGACTTAAGCAATTTGGCAACAGGCAAACTAGGGCGCCTTATGAGGGCTTCCAGTTGCGAAAGAACATCAAGAGCATTTTTGCCTTTTATCAAATTCGAAACCGCCCTTACTTTTCTTGGCGCCAACCGCAAGTTATTCAATTGTGCTTTTACTTCTGCCATAACTAGCCGCTAGCCACTAGCCGCTAGCCACTAGAATTTATCTAGTCGCTAAGCACTAGTCACTAGTCGCTTATTTTTTTTCTTCCGCCGGCGCCGCTTTCGCCGCTTGCGCCGTTTCTATCTCTTTCTGTCTCTGAGCGGCTTCCAATTCTTTCTGCATTCTGCCTCCATGTCTTACGAACTTTCTTGTAGAAGAAAACTCGCCCAACTTGTGTCCGACCATATCTTCGGTAATAAAAACCGGAATATGAACCTTGCCGTTGTGAACGCCGAAAGTGAAACCTATCATCTCCGGAACTATCGTACAAGCTCTTGACCAGGTTTTGATTATTGTCTTATCGCCCGCCCTTAAATTACCGATTTTTTTCAGCAGTCTTTCGTCAACGTATGGGCCCTTTTTCAAACTTCGCGACATAATAAAAATTTAAAATTTAAAAATCAAAGTTTAAGATGACAATGTAAAATTCAAAATTGGATAACGATAAAACCATCTTAACATTAACTCATTTTTACATTTTGAACTGTCATTTTCCATTTTGATATTTACATTTTGCATTTACTTTATTCTCCTTCGGAGAATAAAGATGCTTGATTTCTTTTTCTTATTCCTCGTCTTTCTACCGCCGGTAATCTTACCCTGTGCCGTCTTTGGCCTTCTGGTGCCCCGGCCCTGTCTGCCTTCTCCTCCGCCATATGGGTGATCCACGGGATTCATCGCCGTACCCCTAACTTTAGGCCTTCTTCCAAGCCATCTTGTTTTTCCCGCTTTACCAAAAACTATGGAGCCATGCTCCATATTGGACAATTGGCCCATTGAAGCATAGCTTTCCCCGGATATCATTCTTGTCTCGGATGAAGGCATAATTAACTGAACATAACCCGCTTTACCCCGCCCGTCCTGGCGGGGCGAGCTGGCAAGCACCGTAGCCCCGCTGCCGGCAGACCTAACAATCTTGCCACCCTGGCCGGGCCTAAGTTCAATGTTGTGGACCATCAAGCCCTGAGGTATGTTCTTTAGTTTCATCCTGTTCCCCGGTCTCAACGGAGCTTTTTCAGCCGCAACAACCTCGTCTCCCGCTTTCAGGTCTTGAGGAGCCAAAATATATCTTTTATCCCCGTCGGCATAGTTTATCCTGGCTATTCGGGTGGTTCTATTTGGGTCATATTCTATCGAGAAAACCTTGCCTGGAACATTCAATTTCGTCTGTTTAAAATCAATTTCTCTATACAATCTCTTATTGCCTCCGCCCCGGTATTTGCTGGTTATCCTGCCTTTGTTGTTCCTTCCCCAAGATCTTTTCAATCCTTTCGTGGCCGACTTTAAAGGAGTGGCCTTTGATAACAGGCCGAAGTCGTATCCTTTCATATGTCGCCGTGACGGCGTTGTGGGACTATAAGATTTCACTATTACGAATTACGAATTACGAATTACGAATTCAATCCGTAATACGCAATGCGTAATTGACTAATTTGACTTCTATGCTTTGGCCTGCTCGATACTATATCCTTTCTCTAACACAACTATCGCCTTCTTAACTCCATGCCTAAAGCCCTTATGCCGGCCTACGGTCCTGCTTTTTCTCGGCAGGTTAATTATCTTAACTCCTTTAACCTTTACGCTAAAACTTTTTTCTGTCTGCTTTTTAATCTCATTCTTCGTAGCATTATCAAAAACCTTGAACATGTATTGATTAGAAGAATTAAGCGATGTGGCTTTTTCGCTTACATAAAAACCCTTAAGTGCCCCGTACTCTTTTGGTAAAACCGTCGAACCTGCGACTGTCGGCTGCTCTTTTGCATCAACCGCACCAACCTTAGTAAATTCTGCCGGGATTTGGCTCGGTTTTTTTGTTTCTTTCTCTTTTTTATCTTTTTTCCAAAATGCCATATCGCTTATTTGTTTATTTGCTTAATTGTTTAATTGAATCCTTTAATATCATCAAATTCTTATAGGAAAGCGTCTCAAGCACATTAAGATTCCTCGATTCAGTAACTCTCACTTTTTTTATATTATTTACCGCTCTATATAAATTCCTATCCGTCGAAGGAGTCACGATAAGAAAACTGCCGCTTCTTCCCAATTTGTCTTGGAATAATTTTAAGATACCGGCAACTTCTTTTGTTTTGGGCGCCTTCAGTTCAATGCTGTCAACAACAATAATACTGTTGCTCTTTGCCTTTTCGCTTAACGCCACGACTAACGCTTTGCGCGACATCTTTTTATTTATCTTTTTCTTAAAATTAATTTCTTTTGTGGGGCCGAACGTCACTCCTCCGCCTTTCCATATGGGAGATCGTATCGAGCCGTGTCTAGCTCTACCAGTTCCTTTCTGCCGCCATGGTTTTTTGCCGCCCCCTCTGACTTCGGCCCTTGTTTTCGCGTGAGCTAAAACCTGTCTCTTGTTAGACATCAGCGATGAGACAACCTGATGGAGCAAGTCGTTGTTTGAAGAAACATTAAACACGCTATCAGGTAAATCGACAGTTCCTATGTTCTCAACACTTTGGTTGTATAATGGATACTCCATAAATATCAATTTCTAATATCTAATTTCTAATAAAATTTCTAATGTCCCAATGTCTAATGTCTTAACTTTTTAGAATTCAACATTTGGCATTTCATTAGAAATTAGGAATTAGTAATTAGAAATTCACTCTTGTGATTGTATCACAAGAACTCCGCCTTTATTTCCCGGCACTGCTCCTTTAACCGCGATAAGATTATTTTCTACATCCACTTTTACAATTTTAAGCCCCCGGGTTGTCCTTTTAACCCCGCCCATACGCCCCGCCATCCTCATGCCTTTCAGGGTGTGTTGGGGGAACCTCTGGCCTATTGAACCGGCATGCCTTGTTACATGGTGATGGCCGTGGCTAAAAGGCATCCCATGGAAACCATGCCTTTTCATCGCACCGGCAAAACCCTTTCCTTTCGATACTCCGCTTACCTTTACGATATCGCCTTCAGAAAATACCGACACATCAATCTTGTCTCCAATGTTTGGTCGTTGGTCAGTTCTAAATTCTTTCTTTCGACTTTTGCCTTTTGCCTTTTGCCTTTCTACTTGAACGGCCTCATATCCGTCCTTGTCCTTAGTCTTTACCTGAGTAACGACGTTGGGTTCCGCTTCAATGACTGAAACAGGGACGACTGTTCCGTCATCTTTGAATATCTGACTCATACCTAATTTTTTACCTATCAAAAATTTCATAAAAAACACCGGACTAGCCGGCACAACCGAAAGCTAATCTTTAATAATTTCTACTCTTTGGCTTTAGTAATAATTAAAACCAATATATTAAATTAAGGCGTTCTACCGACAATGAATTTTTAGAAACCAGGTGGTGAGCTTTCGCCGAACCATTGCTGGATTAATTCTATCTCGGGATTACTGCCTTATTCCTCTTCACTGTTTTCAATGAAGAGAGTAAGGAAATAATTTGTTTATTTTACCCCTCGACAAGCTCAGGGTGATTTTTCAAGCAAGCTTGAAAAATCACATTTTAACTTCGATATCTACTCCTGCCGGTAAATTTAGATTCATCAAGGCATCGATTATTTTAGGCGTGGGCGACGTTATGTCGATTATCCTTTTATGGGTTCGCATCTCGAACTGCTCGCGGGACGGTTTGTCTATAAAAGTTGATCTGTTAACCGTATATTTATTTATCTCCGTTGGTAAAGGTACCGGGCCAACTGGTTTCCCTCCATATCTTTCAATGGTATCAACTATCTGCCGGGCTGACTTATCAATGATTTTATTGTCGTAAGCCCTCAGTTTTATTCTTATTTTTTGCTGATTTTGTTCAGTTTTCTTAACCATTTCAGTTTAAAGAACTATGTTTCTCTAGCTACTAGTCGCTAGTCGCTATTTATCTATTTTAGTTACCACTCCAGCACCAACGGTCTTTCCTCCTTCTCGAATGGCAAATCTCTGCTTCTCTTCCATGGCAATAGGAGCAATAAGTTTGACTTTTAAATTAACGGTGTCTCCCGGCATTACCATTTCTGCACCCTCAGGTAAGAATACCTCGCCGGTAACATCTGTGGTTCGGAAATAGAATTGCGGCTTGTATCCCTTGAAGAACGGGGTGTGTCTGCCGCCTTCTTCTTTGGTCAAAACATAAATTTCAGCTTCAAACTCGGTATGTGGAGTTATAGAACCCGGTTTGGCCAAGACCTGACCTCTTTCAACGTCTTCCTTCTTGGTGCCTCGCAAAAGAATACCGGCATTGTCACCCGCCATACCCTCATCAAGCTGTTTGTTGAACATCTCTATACCGGTAATGACGGTTTTTGAAGTTGGTTTAATACCGACTATTTCAACTTCTTCGTTAATTTTGACTTTTCCTCTTTCAATTCTTCCGGTTACAACAGTTCCTCGGCCTTCAATGGAGAAGATGTCTTCAATGGGCATAAGGAACGGCTTGTCGGTCTCGCGAACCGGGTCGGGGAAATATGTATCAAGCGCATCAAGCAGATCCTTAATCGGTTTGACCGCCGGGTCATCTTTTGTTTTTGCTTCAAGCGCTTTCAAACCGGAACCGCGTATAATAGGCGTTTTCCCCCCGTCATACTGATATTTGCTCAAAAGTTCCCTTACCTCGGCTTCTACCAGATCCAGCATCTCCGGATCGTCAACCTGATCAACTTTGTTCAAAAACACTATTAATGACGGCAAACCTACCTGTCTTGCCAAAAGAATGTGTTCTCTGGTTTGAGGCATCGGGCCGTCAGTAGCGGCAACTACCAAAACCGCTCCGTCCATCTGCGCGGCGCCGGTGATCATATTTTTAATGTAGTCCTGGTGGCCGGGAGCGTCTACGTGAGCGTAATGCCTTTTTGGCGTTTCGTATTCGGAATGGTGCAAAGAGATCGTGATACCTCTCGCCTTTTCCTCAGGAGCATTGTCAATTTGATCAACCGCCTCAACTCGGGCGGTATAACCCTCATCCTTGAACAAGTCGGCCGCATGCAAAATAGCCGCTGTTAGAGTGGTTTTACCGTGGTCAACGTGACCGATTGTGCCGACATTCATGTGCGGCTTTGTTCTTTCAAATTTTCCCGCCATTCCTATGACTTACGACTTACAACTTACGACTTACGACAGCATTGTCGTTGGTCGTCAGTTGTTGGTCGTTGGTTAAAGTTAAATTTAAATGTAAATTTCATTTTATAGGAATAATTGTCATTAGTCAACTGCGGATATCTCCGTGGATTTCTCTTCCTTATCTATCTCGCTCTTCAGGGCAAGTATCTGTTTATTTATCCTCTCTAAAAACTCCGACTCTTTTTCGCCCATGCGATGCCGGAACACCCCCGTGCCGCTATTGTCGTCGTGTTGAGCCGAAGTTCCATTAGGGACGCGTCTTAACGGAACGTCAACTTCGGCGCCGGGACGGTCAGACAGAAGGTCCCTATATGCGCTATAACCAAGTATCACAAATGACGGCTCGCCGTTATCCAATATCAAAACAGCGGTTGAACCTTTCAGTAGTTTTTTTAGTTCGTTGGTATTCATAAATACTTCAATATAATACTGAACCTGTAATAAAAAGCAAACCAGGTAGTAGAAGTTTGAGCGGTTTTTCAGCTTAACAATTTGCTTTGCAAATTGTATCTCGAACTTTCACTACCTGGCAAATAAAAACGCCGGGGTCTGTCTCACGACAGTCCCTGGCGCTGGGAACAATCACCTAAAAATGGGAATCGCAAACATCTTGAATTCGTTTCCTTAAAAGCGCAATTGGATATGAAAAGACAAAAAGGATGGCTAAGTCCATCTACAAGAAAATTGAAAAAGTTGTATGTCCGATTTTAGATGGCGAGGAGATACATTTTAACGCAACTGGTTTTGGGCATTTAATACGGAAATTAAAAATTAGATCCAGAAATGAGCAAAAAAGAAGGTTTAGATTAATACCTTTTGCTAAGAAAATAATATTAGAAGCTAAAACCATAGAGGATTACAGGGAGAAGAAAGTTAAGAAAGGCAAAATTGTTAAGGAGTGGGCGCTCGTAAGCACGTTCGGTGTTTTAACGATAAAACTTATAATTAGACAAGAAGGTAAAGGACATAAACACTTCTATGGCATAATGCAAAAAGACACTAAAAAATCGCCCTAAATGGCGGTTTTTTAGTGTGCCTGCTATCAACTCTAATGTTGATAGGAGCTTGCGCTCCGCAAGCACGACTTAAATATATCATATCTTGGGTAGAATAGTGCAAATGTTATTGATAAACTTATTTCTTCCCTTCAATTATCAACTGCGCAATGTTATTCGGTACAGACTCATAACGATCGAACTCCATACTAAAAGTTCCTCTACCTTCGGTCAAGGAGCGCAGAGATGTCGCGTAGCCGAACATTTCCGATAACGGTACGCGGGAATCGACGACTTTGAGGTTCAGAGGGCTTCTGTCATTGATGCTCAATATCTGGCCACGACGAGATGCCAGATCGCCGGTGACTTCTCCCATAAAATTATCGGGCATTATTATCTCCACTTTCATTATCGGCTCTAGAAGTATCGGCCTGGCGCGCTTAGCGGCTTCTTGGAAAGCAGCCGATGCAGCTATTTTGAAAGCGATTTCGGAAGAGTCGACTTCATGATAAGAACCATCGTAAAGGGTGGCTTTTACGTCAACCACAGGGAAACCGGCAACAATGCCTTTGTCCAAGGCCTCCCGTACGCCTTTTTCGGAAGGGTTAATAAACTCTTCAGGAATCACGCCTCCTCTGATAGCATTAACAAATTCAAAACCGACGCCGCGTTCAAGCGGTTCAACTCTAATCCAGACATGTCCGTACTGACCGCGGCCTCCCGACTGGCGGATATATTTGCCTTCCGCTTCGGCTGTAGCAGTGATCGTCTCTTTGTAAGCAACTTGCGGGCGACCGACATTTACACCAACTCCGAATTCTCTTTTCATCCTGTCGACAATGATCTCCAAATGAAGTTCTCCCATCCCGGATATGATCGTCTCTGCGGTTTCCTCGTCAGTCCTGATTCTAAAGGTGGGGTCCTCGTCAGAGAGTTTCCTCAAAGCAATGCCCATTTTCTCCTGGTCGGCCTTGGTCTTCGGTTCAACCCTTAACGAAATAACCGGTTCAGGAACTTCAATGCCTTCTAAAATTACCGGATTGGCCGGATCACACAGCGTATCTCCGGTTTTAGTGTCTTTCAAACCGACAGTCGCGGCAATATTGCCCGCATATATTTCCTTGACCTCTTCTCTTTGGTTGGCGTGAAGCCGGACAATACGGCTTATCCGTTCTTGCTGGCCGCTTCTGGTAT
>Ga0209542_10008007_pt1 | contig 19898 bp, 29 predicted proteins | sample RifCSPhighO2_01_FD_184028 | JGI IMG/M metagenome (GOLD analysis project Ga0209542, IMG submission 184028) | Soil microbial communities from Rifle, Colorado - Rifle CSP2_plank highO2_0.1 (SPAdes) (version 2) | ecosystem: Environmental > Terrestrial > Deep subsurface > Rock core/Sediment ...
GAGCATGTGCGGGACGGAGGAAAAAGAATTTCTTCAGCCAGTCTGGTTTGGGATTTTTTGAAAACCCAAAAATATTATCCGAAAGATAGATTGGTGCGCCGCGCCATTGAAATGATGGTTGATTATGCGGCCGGAGAAGACAATGGGGAGACTCATGTTTCGCCCCGCAGTTCATTCAGATTGCAATCCATTCTTTACGGCGCTTGGCTGAACAAAACAAACCACATTCAAGAAGTGACGAGATTTGGAATGAAAATGATTGATCATATTTTTGCCCGGCTTATTCAAGACGCGCAATTTGAAATTGATTGGCAAAAACGGATTGAATTCAAGACGCGCTGGGGAAAGGCGGTCGCCGTTGCGACGGAAACATCGGACACGGACGGTTTGATTTATTCAAAAGGGTATTGTCTGGCGCTCACCCTTGATCCGAAACAGAATCACCGAATGTATCGCGCCAGTCCGATTTCAAAAGTAAATCTCACGAAAACTTACAAACATCTGTCAATTATTGATTCAAAACCTTGTTGGTATCTCCATCAATCAAAAAAATTGGTAATTTGCGGCGGCGCCTTGGCCCCCAAAGTCGCTCTGTCAAAATTGACACTGAAAGAGATGATCAGCGCAATTCGCTGATTTAGGCGATAATCAATTAATTTTAATTGTCGTAGATTTCACGATCGTGAGGAATACGACAATAGGAGATTGACAAAAAATATAGAAAGTTATAATCTTACGCTAAAGAAAGTTCTTTTAATTTTTGAAACAAGTAAGTAAAAAATCCACAACAATCTATAACGAGGAGGTGATACAAGTGAGTAATTCAATGAGGATGAAAGTATGGGGCGAAATCGTTGAGGGTCGGATAAATTCTAACGATTGGGAGGTATTATTTGGATTACCTTTGTCCGGATGTGAAATTGTGCGGATATTTTTTGAAAATGGTAATGCGCCTTTGTCAATTGGTAATCTTATGGATTATTTACCAGATAAGCCTACTATTTGGGTTCAGATTAATCAATTGAATATGGATTTAGCTTGGCACAATGTACCTTACCGTTTCTTTGAAAAAAGCACTGATGGTTCTTGGCAAGGGTTAATATTCAGATTTTATCGCATTAAACCAATGTACTGGGAGCAACTGACAAAAGAGGTTGAAAATAGGAGGGTTATAAATGAATAAAATAGCGCCGGATAAATTGGATATTGTTTTTGGGACCAACGGTCCCTTTGTTTCTGAATTAACGCCCGAGGAGTGGTTCAAAATCGTAAATCACGCCGTTCGTATTTCAGAAGAACACCTGAAAAACACACCTGCTTTTGAAGAAATTTCAAAATTCAAAAAAAATGATTTTCTAGAAATCTTCAAAATAGATCCTTACAAAGGAATGAGGATGCTTAATCATTTGATTAACCTTCTGTCTGACAAAGCTCTTGGAAAATTTGCTGAAATTAAAGATATCTTCGCGGTTGAAACAGAAATTGCAGGCATAAGAGCGGCTATCAGGAAGAATATAAAAAATAATCAAAGATGATCATTGAATTACTAACCTTATCAATAATTGGCCTAAGAGTATTTCCTTAGGCCTTCTTTTTTTGGCGGACCCTTGCAAGTTTTATAATTTGTGTTAGAATAGGTGATAGTTCCGAAATCGGAGCTTAATAATTTAGCTCTGATTTTTTAATACCCCAGCACCAAAACCTGCGGTTTGGTGCGGGGCAAGCTAAATAAATTATAATTCAAAATCCAAATTATGAGAGAGTACTCACTGGAGAAAACAAGAAATATCGGGATTATCGCCCACATTGACGCCGGGAAAACGACTGTTTCCGAACGGATTTTGTTTTATACCGGAAAAACCCACAAGATCGGCGAAGTGCATGAGGGAGAGGCCGTTATGGACTGGATGGAGCAGGAGCAGGAGCGCGGCATTACCATTACGGCGGCTGCCACGACCTGTTTTTGGCCCCAGCCGGTTTCGGAAAATACTCATCGTATTAATATTATTGATACGCCAGGACACATTGATTTTACTGTGGAGGTTCAGAGAAGTCTGCGCGTTTTGGATGGCGGAGTGGTGGTGTTTGACGGAGTGGCCGGAGTGGAACCGCAATCAGAAACAGTCTGGCACCAGGCCACTAAATTTAATGTACCCAGAATTTGTTTTATAAACAAAATGGACAGAATGGGCGCTAATTTTTACGCTGACTTAGACTCAATTCGCGAAAGATTGACTCCTAATGCCCATCCGGTGCAACTGCCGATCGGAGCTGAAGAAAATTTCAAAGGAATTATTGATCTTTTTGAACGCAAGGCGTGGGTTTACAAAGATGATATGGGGAGAACATCCGAGGATACGAGCATTCCTGATGATATGAAAGAAAAAGTGGAAGAATATCGGCACGCTCTGATTGAAGCGATTGTTGAACAGGATGAAAAATTGCTTTCACAATATCTTGAAGGTAAAGAACCGACCCTGTCTGAATTAAAAAAGACTTTGCGCAAGGCGTGCATCAAATCAGAGCTTGTTCCGGTATTTTGCGGTTCGGCTTTAAAAAATAAGGGCGTGCAATTTTTACTGGATGGAGTTATTGATTATTTACCATCACCTCTTGAAATTCCTGCGATTAAAGCTTTTAACCCGAAAAATAACGAAATCATTGAAAGAAAACCTGATGATGCGGAGCCTTTTACGGCCCTGGCTTTTAAAGTGGCATCCGATCCTTTTGTCGGTAAATTGTGCTTTTTTCGCGTATATTCCGGGAAAATCTCGGCCGGATCGTATGTTTTGAATACGACCACGGGCGAAAGAGAGCGGATTGGACGGATTGTCCGTTTGCACGCTAATCAGCGAGAAGAAGTAACTGATGTTTATGCCGGAGAAATTGCCGCGGCTGTGGGGCTCAAGAGCACATTTACCGGCCACACAATTTGCGATCCGGATCATCCGGCCGTGTTAGAGTCTATTAAATTTCCGGAGCCGGTCATTTCTTTGGCGATTGAGCCGAAAACCAAAGCGGATCAGGAAAAAATGGGCACTGCCTTGCAAAGATTGGCCGAAGAAGATCCGACATTTAGGATTAAATCAAATGAAGAAACCGGCGAAACGATAATTTCCGGAATGGGGGAATTGCATTTGGAAATTATCGTTGACCGTATGAAGCGGGAATTTAAAGTTGATGCCAATATCGGCAAACCGCAGGTTGCTTACAAAGAAACGATAAAAAAATCCGCCGAGGCTGAAGGAAAATATATTCGCCAATCAGGCGGCCGCGGACAATATGGTCATTGCTGGTTGCGCATTGAGCCTTTGGAACAAGGCAAAGGATATGAATTTGTGGATGAGGTCAAAGGAGGCGCCATTCCAAAAGAGTACATTCAACCGATTCAAAAAGGCGTGAAAGAAGCTATGGATCGCGGCGTTATCGCCGGTTATCCGGTGCTGGATGTGCGCGTGGCGGTTTTTGACGGATCTTATCATGAAGTTGATTCATCCGAAGCCGCGTTTAAAATAGCCGGATCAAAAGCGTTTCAAGAAGCCGTAAAAGTCGCCAATCCGGTAATTCTGGAGCCTTTGATGAAAGTGGAAGTGGTGACGCCGGAAAATTTTATGGGCGAAGTGATCGGTAATTTAAATTCCAAACGCGGCCAAATCAAAGAAATGCGCGATCGGTCCAATATGAAGGTAATTGACGCTACCGTGCCGCTGGCTGAAATGTTCGGATATGCCACGGAATTGCGCTCAATGTCCCAAGGACGCGCGTCATATTCAATGGAATTCGCCAATTATGCCGAGGTGCCGAATAATGTGGCGCAAAAGATAATTGAGTCATCGGGCGCCATTCGGCACGGAAGAGCCTAGGGCTTGCATTGTTTTTCAGGTTCTGCTATAATCAGCCCTGTTGCCAAAAAAACAGGATTGTGCTATTCTTAATTTCGTATTAATTTTTATAAATTTTATTATCAATTTAATTCGCGGCATGGGTTAACGACCGCGAGGGACCATAAATAATATGGCAGAAAAATTCGAACGAACAAAGCCCCATCTTAATGTGGGCACAATCGGTCATGTAGACCACGGAAAAACAACATTAACCGCCGCTTTAACTCATGTGGCCGCCGCAATCGGTCTAAAAGCGAAAGTTGAAAAATATGAAGACATTGATAACGCGCCGGAAGAAAGAGCGCGCGGCATCACTATCGCTACTCATCATTCCGAATACGAAACGGAAAAGCGGCATTACGCGCATATTGATTGTCCGGGACACGCCGATTATGTTAAAAATATGATTACGGGCGCGGCGCAAATGGATGGAGCGGTTTTGGTGGTTTCAGCGCCGGATGGAGCTATGCCGCAAACCAGAGAACACATTCTTTTGGCTCGCCAAGTTGGCGTACCGGCGGTGGTTGTTTTCTTAAATAAAATGGACGCGGTTTCCGATCCGGAATTGGTTGATTTGGTTGAAGAAGAAATTCGCGATCTTTTGAAAAAATACGGCTATCCCGGAGACACTACTCCGATTGTGCGAGGATCAGCTCTCAAAGCTTTGGAAAATCCGAGCGATGCGGCTGTAAATAAACCGATTCTTGATCTTTTGAAAGCTTTGGATGAATTTATCCCGGAACCGGTACGCGCTCTTGATAAGCCGTTTTTAATGCCGATTGAAGATATTTTTTCAATTGAAGGCCGCGGTACTGTCGTTACCGGCCGCATTGAAAGAGGGATTGTTAAGATTAATGACGAAATTGAAATGATCGGTTTTAAGCCATCCACCAAGACTGTTGTCACCGGAATTGAAATGTTTAATAAACAGCTTGACGAAGGACAGGCCGGAGATAATGCCGGAATTCTGTTGCGCGGCACCAAAAAAGAAGACATTGAGCGCGGCATGGTTTTAGCCAAGACCGGTTCAGTCACTCCGCACACGGAATTTGAAGGTGAAGTTTATATTTTAACCAAAGAAGAGGGTGGCCGCCATACTCCGTTTTTCAAAGGCTATAAGCCGCAATTTTACATCCGCACAACCGATGTGACGGGAGAGGCTTATGAGTTGCCAAGCGGCGTTGAGATGATTATGCCGGGCGATACGGTGAATCTTAAAATCAAACTCATCGCTCCGGTCGCTCTTGAAGAAAAACAAAGATTCGCGATTCGCGAAGGCGGACGCACCGTGGGTGCGGGCGTTGTAACGAAGATTATCAATTAATTTGAATGAAATGACCGCCAAGCAAAGCACAGCTCAAAAAGATGAAAACAGCGAGCCGCGCATCAGAATTAAAATCAGGTCTTACGATCATAAGATTATTGATCAAAACGCCAAGATGATTTTGGAAACGGCCGAACGCACCGGCGCCGTGGTCCGCGGACCGGTGCCTCTGCCTACCGAAAAATCAAGCTATACCGTATTGCGCTCAACATTCGTTCATAAAAATTCTCAAGATCAGTACGAGATGCGCGTGCATAAGAGATTGATTGACATCTTGAATCCGACTCCAAAGACCGTAGAAGCGCTGACCAGTCTGAATTTGCCGGCCGGAGTGGATGTAGAGATTAAAATGATGTAATGCTTGACAATAATTTAAAAGTCGGATAAAATAAACAAAAGATAAAACAATCAAAATACTGAATTACCGCTCGATAAGTCCCTCGTAATATACGGGATACTGTTGAGCCAGAGGTTTTCTAAGGGTTTGAATAATCAAACAATAGAAAAATCGGCCCAAGAAAGGCTTAAATCTGGCTAAACTTGGCCGGTTTTTTGTATGAGTAATCACGAATATACAAATATGAGACAAATATACAAATTCGATCGGTATTCGTATATTTGTGTTTGATTCGCATATTTGCGAATACTACTTATGAAATTTATCCTTGGAAAGAAAATAGAAATGACCGAGCGGTTCAAAGAGGACGGCAAATTTGTGGCGGTGACGGCCGTGGAAGTCGGTCCGTGCGTAGTGACGCAGGTGAAGACAAAAGAAAAAGACGGCTACGAGGCCGTGCAGATCGGGTACGGCGCCAAGAGGAAAATATCCAAGCCGATAAAAGGGCATTTGAAAGATTTGGGAAATTTTCGGTATTTGCGCGAATTTAAAGTGAAAAATGGAAAATATGCAATGACCGGCATTGATGGAGAAATCAATCTGGAGCGGGGCGCTAAAATTGATGCGGCGATCTTTAAGACGGGAGAAAGCATTGAAGCGACCGGAACATCAAAAGGAAAAGGATTTGCCGGCGTTGTGAAAAGGCACCATTTCAAAGGACAGCCCGCCACGCGCGGAACAAAAGATCAGATCAGGATGCCCGGATCAATCGGCGCGGTCTGGCCCCAGCATGTCACCAAAGGAATGCGCATGGCCGGGCATATGGGCGACGAAAGGGTGACTGTGAAAAATTTGGAAATTGTTGAAGTTATTCCGGAAAAAAACATTCTTTTAATCAAGGGTGCCGTTCCCGGGGCGAGAAATTCTTTATTGATAATCAAGAATAATAATTAAACCGAATTTGAATTTTAAGTATATGCCGGAAGCCGCAATACACAATCAAATCGGAGAAAAAATCGGCCAGCAGAAATTGTCGGCCGCGGTGTTTGGCGCGAAAATCGTGCCTCACCTCATTCACGAAGCGGTCGTGAGTATGCGGTCCAATGCGCGCCGGAGTACGGCGCACACCAAGACGCGCGGAGAGATTAGAGGCGGCGGTAAAAAACCGTGGAAGCAAAAAGGTACGGGCCGGGCGCGGCACGGATCCACTCGTTCGCCAATATGGCGCGGCGGCGGCATTACTTTCGGTCCGCGCAATGACAGAAATTATTTCAAAAAAATGAACGCGCAAGCGCGAAAAACCGCTCTCTTGGGAGTGCTCTCCGATAAAGCCGATTCCGGAAATATCATCGTGCTTGATGATTTTAAAAATGACAAGCCGAAAACCAAGGAAATGTTTAAGATGCTTACAGCTTTGAAAATCAAATTTCCGGCTTTGCTGGTGATACTGAAAACCGATACGGTGATTAAAAAAATCGGACAAAACATTAAGAATGTGAAGATTAATACTGCCGATAATCTTCATTTGTTTGATATTTTGAAAGCCAAGAATATTGTCATTATAAAGAAAGCGATTGAAGAAATTGAATCAAAATATGGCATTAAGTAATTTAAATCCATTTTCAAAAAAGCCGGAAGAGGCAAAGACGGGGACTGTCAAGAAAAAAGAGGTGAAAGAGAAAAAATCCGGAAGCGGCAAAGCGGGCAATGAAAAGACTTTGGCGGCCTTAAGATCCGTTTTGCGGCCGATCGTCAGCGAAAAAAACACCATGCTTAACGCTTTGAATAAGTATATTTTTGAAGTCGCGCCGTCAACGAATCGCATTGAAGTGAAAAAAGGAATTGAAGTTTTGTACAATGTCCGCGTGGAAAGCGTCAACATCATATCGGTTAAAAAAAGAGCGGTGCGTTACGGGAAGACATCCGGTTGGACAAAAGCCGGAAAAAAGGCTATCGTTACTCTGAAAAAAGGAGAGAAAATTGAAGTAAGCAAAGGAGTGTAAATTTATGGGAATCAGAATCCACAAGCCAACTACGAACGGGCGGCGCAGATCGTCAGTATTGACTTTTGAAGAATTGACGGCGCATAAGCCGCATAAGCCGCTTTTGGTTTCAATCGGAAGCAAAGCCGGCCGCAACGCACAGGGGAAAATTACGGTGCGGCATCAAGGCGGCGGAGTAAAAAGATTTTATCGGGTGATTGATTTTAGGCAGAATAAATACAATATTTCAGCGGTCGTTTCAACGATTGAATATGATCCGTATCGATCGGCGTTCATCGCTTTGCTGAATTACCGCGACGGAGAAAAAAGATATATGCTGGCGCCGGAAGGATTGAAGGTTGGAGATTCGGTTGTAAGTTCAAAAAATAAAATTGAAGCAAAAGTCGGCAATCGGATGCCTTTGGATATGATGCCCTTGGGGACGGTGGTGCACAATATTGAATTGACACCGGAAAAAGGCGGCGAAATCGTGAGATCGGCCGGAGGCCTGGCCACTCTGATGGCCGTAGAAGGAGATTACGCTGTTTTAAAATTACCTTCCGGAGAAGTCCGCAAAGTGGCAAAGGTGTGTTTCGCGACCGCCGGACAAGTATCAAACGGAGATTGGCGCAATGTGCGATGGGGCAAAGCCGGCCGCAAAAGGCTCCAAGGATGGAGGCCGACTGTGCGCGGAAAAGCCATGAATCCGGTTGATCATCCGCATGGCGGCGGCGAAGGCAGTCATCCGATCGGATTGAAGCATCCGAAAACTCCGGGCGGCAAACCGGCCTTTGGCGTGCGGACCAGAACCAAGAAAAAGAAATCCAATTATTTAATTGTTAAGAGGAGAAAGTAAAATATGCCGCGATCTCTTAAAAAAGGATCATTTGTTGATCCGAGACTTTTGGAAAAAATTTCGCGATTGAAACCGGGCGATAAGGCTGTGATAAAAACCTGGTCCAGGGACTCTATGGTCGTGCCGGAAATGATCGGATATAACATCGCCGTGCATAACGGCCGGATCCACATTCCGCTGTTTGTCAATGAGAATATGGTTGGCCATAAATTGGGAGAATTCGCTCCCACTCGGAAATTTTCCAGGCATGGCGGAAAAATGCAAAAAGATATGGAAATAAAGAAAAACGAATCGGAAAAACAAGCCGTAGCGGCGGCCAAGGAAGGGCCTAAAAAATAATTTATAATATGACGCAGGTAAAAGCTTATTTGAAATATTTGAGAATGTCGCCCAGAAAAGTGCGATTGGTGATTGGGTTGATTAAGGGAAAAATGGCGGCGGAAGCCGAGGAATTGCTGCCGTTTATGAAACAGCATGCTTCGCGCCCGATCCTGAAGCTTTTGAAGTCAGCCATGGCCAATGCGGAAAATAATTTTAAACTGAAAGCCGAAAGGATGTATATCAAAGATCTGCGCGCCGATGCCGCGCCCACCTTGAAACGATCAATGCCGCGGGCGCACGGCCGAGCCGCTCCGATCAGAAAGCGCGGATCGCATCTGACCATTATATTGGAGGATATCGCTCAAAAACAGATTAAAGGCAAAATGAAAATCGTAAAAGCGGACAAGGCGGGCGGGGCGGAAAAAAATAAACCGGAGGATAAATCAAAAAGCGAGAAGTAAAATATTTTAATTTATATGGGACAAAAGGTAAATCCAACACTATTTCGCACCGGATATTTATATGGATGGAAATCCAATTGGGTGGCGAAGAATCAAAACGATTTTAAAGATTTCTTGAAGCAGGATGTGATCGTCAGGAGATTTTTGAAAAATAAATTGAAGGAAGGCGGCGTTGCGGCGATTGATATTGATCGCACGGCCAATGCCTTGAATATAACCGTCCAGACTTCCCGTCCGGGAGTGGTGATCGGCCGCGGCGGGAAAGGAATTGAAGATTTGAAAAAGGAAATTATTGACTTGATAAAGAAAAACGATAATACCAAGAAAGAAGAAGGCAAGGACGGAGAAAGCATTAAGAAAGCCAAGATGAATGTGCAATTGACCGTTAAGGAAGTCCGGGAGCCGTATCTTTCGGCGGAGATAGTAAAACAGCTGATAATTGCCGATATTGAAAAGCGGGTGCCTTTCCGCCGTGCGGCCAAGCAGGCGATTCAACAAGTGGAAAAGGCCGGAGCCAAAGGAGTGAAGATTATACTTTCCGGACGGTTGGACGGAGCGGAAATCGCCCGCACTGAAATGTTTACGAAGGGAAAGATACCGTTGCAGACAATGCGCGCCGATATTGATTATTCCCGGGGAGCCGCTTTCACGATTTATGGAACATCCGGAGTAAAAGTATGGATTTATAAAGGAGATATTTTCTTACAGAAAAAAGCAATAATTAAATCAGAAAAAGAATAATATGTTGATGCCAAGAAGAGTAAAATACAGAAAAATAATGCGCGAGCGCGGAGGACGCTCCAAAGGAATCGCGACCAGCAAGACTGAATTGGCTTTTGGTTCTTTCGGCTTAAAAGCGCAGACCAACGCTTGGATCACCAGCCGGCAGATTGAAGCGTCCAGGCGCGCAATGACCAGATCCGTCAAAAAGGGCGGAAAAATTTGGATCCGTATTTTCCCGGACAAATCCGTGACGCTTAAAGGGTCGGAAGTGCGCATGGGCGGCGGCAAGGGCGCGGTGGATCATTATGTGGCGGTGATCAAAAGGGGAGCGATAATGTTTGAAATGGGCGGCATTGATCGGGAAGTGGCGAAAACAGCGCTAAAGCTTGCGGCTCATAAATTACCGGTCCGAACGATTTTTATTGAAAAATAATTTTATGGACTTTAAAGAATTAAAACAAAAGACTGGACAAGAATTGAACGCTCTGCTTTTTGAAACGCGGCAAAAATTGGCCGAATTGCGGAAAAAAGCCCTTACCGGAGAATTGAAAAAAGTGAGCGATATATCGGTCGCGCGCAAAGCAATCGCCCGGATAAAGACCTTGTTAAAAACCGAGAAAAAATAATTTTAATAATTTATGACCGAAGTAAAGAAAAAAATCCAGCGCGTATTTCAGGGAATCGTAGTTTCCGACAAAATGGCGAAAACGATTGTCGTGAAGGTCGACTCCATGAAGTGGCATAAAAAATACAAGACCCAGTACCGCGTTTCCAAGAAATTCAAAGTGCATGACGAGAAGGGACAGGCGAAAACCGGCAATGTGGTTTTGTTTGTCGGGACTAGGCCCATCTCAAAAGAAAAAAGGTGGAGACTCGCGAAAATTGTAAAATAATATTTTTTTAATTTTATGGTGCAACTTAAGACAATGTTAACTTCAGCCGACAATACCGGAGCGAGGCGATTGATGTGCATACAGGTGATGGGCGGGTATAAAAAAAGATACGGCCGGATCGGCGATATCATTACTTGCGTAATCAAAGAGGCAAATCCGCACTCAATGGTTAAAAAAAGCGAAATCGTCAAAGCCGTAGTGGTGCGCGCGCGCAAAGAGACAAGACGCAAGGACGGATCGTATATCCGATTTGACGACAACGCGGCTGTAATAATTAATGATTTGAAAAACAAAGAACCGAAAGGCACGCGCATTTTCGGACCGATTCCCAGGGAGATTAAGGAAAAGGGATTTCACAAAATCGCGTCCTTGGCCCCGGAAGTTTTATAAATTTATGAAAATACACAAAGGCGACACGGTAATAATGCTGCACGGCAAAGACCGCAAGAAAAAAGGGCGGGTGATTAAAGTCGTGCCGAAAAGCGGAAAAATAGCGGTGGAGGGATTGAATCTGGTGACCAAGCATGTGAAGGCGAAAAAACAAGGGCAAAAAGGCGAAAAGATCAAATTGCCCCGGGCGATTCCATCTTCCATCGCGATGCTTGTTTGTCCGAAATGCGGCAAGCAGACGCGCGTCGGTTATGATTTGGTCGGAGAAAAAAAATTGAGAAAATGCAAAAAGTGTTCAGCAACTTTTGAATAATATGACTAATAAAATTCACGAAACTAAAATATCCAGACTTCGCAAGAAGTACAACGATGAAGTAGCGCCGTTTTTGAAAAAAGAACTGGGCTTGACTAATATTTTGGCTTGCCCCAAACTTATCAAAGTCACGGTAAATGTCGGTACGGGAAAAATCGCCAAACAAACCGATGTGGTGGAAACGGCCGGCAAGACGCTTGAAAAAATTACCGGACAAAGGCCGGTAAAGACGCTAGCAAAAAAATCAGTAGCCAGCTTTAAAGTAAGGGAAGGATCGGCGATCGGCTGGAAAGCGACTTTGCGGGGTAATAGAATGTACGAATTTGTAGATAAATTGGTGAATGTGACTTTGGCTCGCGTCCGCGATTTTAGAGGATTGGATCCAAAGCGATTTGACCGGCAGGGAAATTATTCCATCGGTTTCAAAGAACAGATCATGTTTCCGGAAGTATCGTCCGACAGCGTGCAATTGTTTCACGGTTTGGAAGTGACGATCACCACCTCGGCCAAAAACGCCAAAGAAGGATTATTATTGCTTAAAAAATTGGGTTTCCCATTTCGTGAGAATTAAAAATTAAAAGTTAAAAGTGCAAAGTTATTGAAATTTGTGAAATTTAAAATTTATCATCAACAAAAACTTTGAATTTTGTATTTTGAACTTTGAATTTATCTTATGGCTACTGAAGCACAAAAAGCAAAATCGCAAAAACCGGCTAAATTTTCCACGCGCAAGGTGAATCGTTGTTGGCGTTGCGGCCGGCGCCACGGATTTATGAGAAAGTTTAATTTGTGTCGCATTTGTTTTAGGGAATTGGCCGGAAAGGGCGAAATACCGGGAATCGTCAAATCAAGCTGGTAGAAAAAAGTTAAAAAAATAATTTTGAAATTTGAATTTTAAATTTTGAACTCAATGTATGACTGATCCAATCGCTGACATGTTAACAAGAATTAGGAATATTTTGCGAGTGCGCAAGACCGTTGTTCGCATTCCTTTTTCCAATATTAAATATCAGATCGCCAAGATTTTGAAAAACGAGGGTTTTATCGGGAGCGTGGAGCGGCCGGATCGCGATCCGCGGCATTTTATCGTGCGCGTGGTTTATGATGAGAATCAAGAATCGCCTATCAGGGATTTGCGCCGCGTGTCCAAACCGGGCCAGAAAGTTTACGCGACAAAAGACAAAATTCCGTATGTCGCCAATATGCATGGCGTAGCGATTATTTCCACATCATCCGGATTGATGACGGATCGCGAAGCGCGCAAGCGCAAAATCGGCGGCGAATTGATTTGCGAAGTTTGGTAGAATAATATTAAAATTTTGGATTTATATTATGAGCAGAGTAGGTAAACAACTAATTATAATACCAAGCGGCGTCACTGTGAAAATCGAGGGACAAAAAGTCAGCGTTAAGGGCCCAAAAGGCGACCTGGAAAAGACTTTTCATTCAAATACGGTAATCGTTTTGAACGGCCGGGAAATTTCCGTGTCCGTGAAAAGTCCGGAAGAAGGATTTGATCGCGGCTTGTGGGGATTGTCGCGCGTGCTTATTTCCAATATGATTAAAGGAGTGACCGAGGGTTTTTCCAAGAAATTGGAGATCGCCGGCATTGGATTCAAGGCGCAAGTTCAGGGCAATAAGCTTGTTTTGTCGCTCGGTTTTTCTCATCCGGTGAAATTGGAGTTTCCGAAGAATATTTCAGCCGTCGTTGAAAAAAATTTAATTACCGTTTCAGGTATAGACAAAGAACAAGTCGGACAATTTGCCGCGACTGTTAAATTGCTTAAAAAGCCGGAGCCTTATAAGGGTAAAGGAATTAAATACCAAGGCGAAATAATCAGGCGCAAGGCCGGAAAAGCGGCTAAAGCGGCCGAAGGTAAATAATCAGATTTATATAATATGAATAAAGAAACCAGAAAATACATTCGCGTCAAAAAGGTCCGCCGGGCCGCCCGAGTGCGCGCCAAAATAACGGGAACGGCGGAAATACCGCGTCTTTCCGTCTTTCGATCAAATAAATTCATTTGGGCGCAGGTGATTGATGATGCGGCAGGAATTACAATATTGGCGGTCTCGGAAAAAGAAGCGAAAGCCAAAGGGACAAAGACTGAAAAATCCGGAATTTTGGGCAAGCTTTTGGCGGAAAAATGCGCTAAAGCGGGGATTACGAAATTGGTTTTTGACCGCGGAGAAGGAAAATTTCACGGCCGCATTAAAGAATTCGCCGAAGCATTGCGCGGGCAAGGATTAAAATTTTAAATAATTGATATTTCGAAATATCGGAATATTGAAATATTAAACAAATATGGCAAACCTAAGAAAAAGAACCAACCAAAGCGATAAAAGGGAAGAGCGGGAAAAGAAAGAATTTGACAACAAAGTGCTGGATGTGGCCAGGGTCACGCGCGTGGTGGCGGGCGGAAAAAGGATGCGTTTTCGCGCTTGCGTGATCGCGGGAAACAGAAATGGAAAAATCGGCATGGGCGTGAGAAAAGGATTGGATGTGGCGGACGCGGTGGGTAAGGCCACGAGAACGGCCGAAAAAACAATGATTTCGGTGAGTCTGGTGGAAGGCACCATTCCGCATGAGGTTTATCAGAAAACCGGCGCCGCGAAATTGATTTTGAAGCCGGCCAGCCGCGGGACCGGCATTGTCGCCGGCGGCCCCATCCGAGCCGTTTTGGAATTGGCCGGAGTGCAAAATGTGGCGGCAAAAATTCTGGGAACGAACAATAAAATAAATAACGCGCAAGCCGCAATCAATGCGCTGGCGAGCCTTCGATCAAAAGAAAAATCGCGCGCTTTGCGGGAAATTGCTAGAAGATAATAAATATGCCCCGCAGTGAAACTTTGACTTTCACCGCGCGGGCAAGCAAATAATATAGATATTGCTTAGAAATTACATATAAAAACTATTTTTAAGAATTAAGAAATTTATTAGAAATTAATTGTCAAAGTTCTACTGCAGGGTATGTTTAATTTACACACCTTAAAGCCGAAATTCGGATCGCGGAAAAAGAAAATAATCGTGGGCCGCGGAAATGCCAGCGGGCGCGGCACTTATTCCACCAGAGGAGTGAAAGGGCAAAAAGCGCGCACCGGCGGAACAAAGGGATTAAAAAGACTGGGAATGAAATTTCTGCTTGCGCAAACCCCGAAGCTTGGCGGTTTTCGCGGATTGGGAATGCCGATGAGCGCTATCAATCTTACCGATCTTGAAAAAATGTTCAAAGACGGAGAGGTGGCTACGCCGCGGCTTATAATGATTAAAAAGCGGCTTTCTTCCGGATCTAACGGCGTTAAAATTTTGGGAAAAGGAAAGCTGACCAAAAAGCTTGAAGTGCGGGCGCATGATTTTTCAATTTCAGCGCGCAAGGCCATTACGGAATTGGGCGGCAAAGCCGTCATTATTCCGATCTCCAAACAACGATAATTATGAATAAGGTCTTCGAAGTGATTCGCGGGATTTGGAAAACCAAGGAATTGAGAAATAAAATTCTGTTCATTTTGGCAATGCTTTTTATTTTCCGACTGGCCGCCCATGTGCCTTTGCCCGGAGTTGATTTGGCGAGTTTGCGGAAATTTTTTGAAAGCAACCAATTATTCGGCCTCTTAAATGTGTTTTCCGGCGGTTCTTTGGACCAATTTTCAATCGTAATGCTTGGTGTCGCTCCTTACATCACTGCTTCAATCATTTTACAGCTTTTACAGATGATCGTGCCTTCTCTGGAAGCGCTGGCCAAAGAAGGCGAAGCCGGCCAGAGGAAAATCAATATGTATACCAGATGGTTGAGCGTGCCATTGGCCGTTATTCAGGGCTATGGATTTATTACTCTTATTCGCCGTTCCAGCCCCGATGTTCTGCCCAATCTCGGTATTTTTGATTTTACGATCATTCTATTGATGGTGACGGCCGGTACTATGCTTTTAATTTGGATCGGCGAACTGATGACCGAAAAAAAATTGGGCAATGGCGTCTCCCTTTTGATATTTGCCGGAATTTTGGCTGACTTGCCCTCCACTTTTGCCCAGACCGCCGCCACTCTTGAATCAACTCAAATATTCAATACGATTATATTTATCGCCATCGCTCTTATTACCATAGTGGGAGTCGTGTTTATCACCGAAGGCCAGCGACAGGTGCCGGTTTCTTTCGCGCGGCGCATTCGCGGAATGAAGCAATACGGCGGAGTGGATACCTACTTGCCTTTGCGCGTCAATCTGGGCGGCGTTATTCCCATAATTTTTGCGGTATCAATCGTGGTAATGCCGCAATTGATCGCTCAATTTTTTATTAATTCTCCGACTCAATGGCTGGCGAGTACGGCTTCTTTCATTAATAAAATTTTCAATACCGGCGGCGCTTTTTATCTTATTTTTTACTTTCTTTTAGTTTTTGTGTTTACTTATTTTTATACAGCGGTTATTTTTCATCCGCATCAAATTGCCGAGAATTTGCAAAAACAAGGCGGTTTTATTCCGGGAATCAGGCCCGGGCATCAGACGGCCGAATATCTTAATTACACGATTAATCGGATAATTTTAGCTGGTGCTGTTTTTCTCGGCGTTATCGCCATTTTGCCGTATGTCACGCAAAATCTTTTCGGCAACGGCGGATTGGGGAGTCTCGCAATCGGCGGCACAAGCCTTCTCATCGCCGTAAGCGTGGCGCTTGAAGTAAAAGAGCAAGTCAAAGCGCAAATGGCCATGAGAAGCTATGAATCATATTAGATTGAAATTTCCAAATTACAAATTCCCAATTACAAATAAATCCCAATAACCAAAATTCAAAACGCGAAGTGTTTGAAATTTTAATGTTTGGGTCTTAGAATTTATTTGATGCTTGGATTTTGGAATTTGGATTTTTTTAATTTGAACCTTGAATTACGAAATAAACCCGGTATGTCATTGCGAGCGAAGCGAAGCAATCTCATTTGGCCAACATCATAGATCGCCACGCCCCTTAGGGGGCTTAGCTAATGACAAAAAGAGGCAGTTTCGTAATTCAAAGTTTGAAGATATTTGTGATATAATATAAATCTTATGCAGACAGAAAAAGTCAATAAATATACTAGAATCGTAATTATGGGCCCGCAAGGATCGGGCAAGGGGACGCAGGCCGAATTGATCGCTAAAAAATTGGGCGTACCGAAAATTACGACCGGTGAAATTTATCGGGAAAATATCAGGCGAAAAACAAAGCTCGGAGCAATGGCGGCGCGAATAATTAATAAAGGCAATCTAATGCCCAATGAAATTACTAATCGAATAATGACCAAAGAATTGAAGATGCCAAGCGCAATGAAAGGATATTTAGTTGACGGTTATCCGAGAAATATTGAGCAAGCGGAATGTCTGGAAAAAATCGCTATGCCTAATTTTGTGATTTTCCTCGGCGCTCAAATGCCGATTATTATACAAAGAATATCCAAGCGGCGGGAGTGCGGGAATTGCAAGGCGATTTACCATTTGATAAATCGACCGCCCAAAAAAAGCGGAATTTGCGATAAGTGCGGAAATATTTTAGTCCAAAGGGAAGACGACAAACCGGCGGCAATCAAACGCCGGCTTCAAATTTTCCGCACCCAGACCAAGCCTTTGGTCGCGCGGTATAAAGATATGGGAATTTTTCATTCTTATGACGGAGAAAAGCCGATACCATTTGTTCAAAAGCAAATTTTTCGCGATTTAAAAAATGAGGGATTGATATGATGACTGGTTATTCGGAAAAGTTGGCCGCTATGCGGGCCGGAGGATTGATTTTAAATAAAGCGATACAAAAAGTCGTTGATTCAATTTTGCCCGGGATTTCCACGGAAGAGTTGAATAAAATAGCGGAAGATTTTATCAGGCGGGCAGGCGCTTTGCCCGCCTTTTTAGACTACAAGGATTATCCGAAGTCAATCTGTATTTCAATCAATGATGAAGTGGTGCATGGAATACCGCGGCCGGATCGGATAATCAAAAACGGCGATGTGGTCGGCGTTGATTTAGGCGTGAAATATAAAGGGTTTTACACGGACAAAGCGGCGACCGCCGGTGTTGGAAAAATTTCAACCAATGCTTTGGAATTAATTGATGTGACGCGCCAGGCGCTTGAGATCGGATTGGAAGTTTGCCGGAATTGGCAAGGGAAAAAAATTTCCGATATTTCTCGCGCGATTCAAGAATATGTTGAAGGAAATAAATTTTCCATAGTGCGGGATCTTTCCGGCCATGGGATCGGCAAGGAATTGCACGAGTATCCGCGAGTGCCTAACTTTACTTCCAAAAGATTTCCTGAAGTAAATTTGTACGAGGGAATGACTCTGGCCATTGAGCCGATGGTGATAGCGGGAGATTGGAAAGTGAAAACGCTATCCGACGGTTGGACTATTGTTTCGGCGGATGGAGGTTTAGCCGCGCATTTTGAAGACACGATTATTTTGACCGAAAATGACTGCGAGATTTTAACAAGATAATTTTATGCGCTATTTGGGAATTGATTACGGAAAACGCTGGATAGGTCTGGCCATTGCCGATACGCGCGTCAATGTCGTAATTCCTATGGAAGCGATTGAAAATAAAGGAGAAGAAAAACTCTTTTCGCGGTTGAATGATCTTATTAAAGGCGAGAAAATAGACGGATTGGTGATTGGCGTGCCGTACTCTCTTAATTCTCAAAAAAGCGCCCAAACAAAAGAGACGCTTGATTTTGTGAAGAAACTGTCTGAATGCGTTAAAATTCCGGTTCATGAAGAAGATGAAAGGCTGACATCGCAAGGTGCGGCCAAATTGGCAGTCAATGGTTTTGGCAAAGAAACGAGAATGCACAGCAATGCCGCGGCTTTGATTTTAGACAGTTTTATTGCGCGGCAAAATAAAAGTTAGTTTTTTTGTTTATGAATTGGCTATTATTCGCTTTTGTTTTTTTAGGCGGAGGATTATTAAGTTTTGCCATAACGCCGCTTGTGCGCCGCGCGGCTTTTATTTTCGGCGCAGTTGATCAACCGGGAGATCCGCGAAAAATCCACAAAAAGCCCACGCCGCTTTTGGGCGGTTGGGCGATTTTTTTAGGTTTATTTGGCATTGTTTTAATTTTGACGCAGTTAAATTCAGATATTTTGAAAGCGCTGCCTTTGAAATATTTAATTGGAGTAATTACTGCCGGATTGCTCATTATGGTTGGCGGCACCTTAGACGATAAGTTTAATCTACCGGCAAAATTTCAGTGGTTTTTTCCTTTTTTAGCGGGTTTGGCAATTATCGCTTCAGGCATCGGTATTGATTTTATTACCAATCCATTAGGCGGCGTCGTGCGTCTTGACCAATGGAATATTTCCGTTTTTTCAGCAAACGGCATTGCGTATCAAGTAACCGTCTTTGCTGATTTGTTCACAATCCTTTGGCTATTGGGAATGGCTTATACCACCAAATTTCTTGACGGATTGGACGGATTGGTTTCGGGTATAGGGGTAGTGGCGTCTTTTGTTGTTTTCGGTATCAGTTTTTTGCCGGAAGTAAACCAATCGCATACCGCGATCTTGGCATTGGCTTTGTCCGGCGCGTGTTTGGGTTTTCTGATTTGGAATTGGCATCCGGCTAAAATATTTTTAGGCGAAGGGGGGAGTCTCTTGATCGGATTTATGCTTGGCGTATTGTCAATAATTTCCGGCGGAAAAATCGCCACGGCGCTTTTGGTAATGGGCATACCGATCCTTGATGTGCTATGGGTAATCGGGCGCCGGCTTTTTATGGAAAAAAGATCAATTTTTGAAGCCGATCGCAAGCATCTTCATTTTCGTTTTTTGGATGCGGGATTCACGGTTCCTCAATCAGTCGGCATCTTCCTTTCTTTATCGGCTCTTTTCGGAGGATTAGCCATAATTTTGCGGGGAAAAGATAAATTGCTTTTATTGCTCGGCACAGTCTTGGCGATGATTTTATTAGTTGGGTTTGTTGTGAGAAAGTATCAAAAAGAAAACAAAAAAACTCTCGCTTAAATTTTGCGAAAGTTTTTTTGGAGTGTCTTTACAATTTCGCTCGAACTTACTTTATTAAAAATTCCTAACCAATGAAAGCCCCGCCGCCGCCGCCTCGCTCCGCTCGGCAACCCCAAAGAAAAATGTTCCTTGCTTTTCGGATTTGCGCACGACCGATTTTTGCTGAAAATGGAAAGGACATTTTTCTTTGGGTTCTGCCCTCCAAGTATTCGGGCAGTGTGGCGGGGCGAAATGCGAAAATGCGCGGGCAAAAATGGAGGGGTTTAAGGGGAGGAAATTTTTGCCCGCTCATCTCGGACTTGGCTTGGGCAATCTTAACAAGTTGGAACACGAGAAATCGTTTTTTGCAGATAAGTTAGCGGAGAATTGAATATTTCCGGTGAGGAAAATCGGACGGAAAATTCCCTCACATATTCCGGCAGATATTCCGTG
>Ga0209542_10008008_pt1 | contig 19896 bp, 19 predicted proteins | sample RifCSPhighO2_01_FD_184028 | JGI IMG/M metagenome (GOLD analysis project Ga0209542, IMG submission 184028) | Soil microbial communities from Rifle, Colorado - Rifle CSP2_plank highO2_0.1 (SPAdes) (version 2) | ecosystem: Environmental > Terrestrial > Deep subsurface > Rock core/Sediment ...
TTTGGAAACCTCTTTAAATTTATTTCCGAGTTTTAATTGTTTTTTAACTCTGGGGTCTTCGGACCAAAGAAGTCGGATGTCGGGGAGCTCCATGCTGATAATAGCAAGGCGCTCCAGACCGAACCCAAACGCCCAGCCTCCCCAAACTTTTGGATCAACTCCCAATTTTTCCAACACCGAAGGCTGTGCGATGCCAGCTCCTAAAACCTCAACCCATTTTGCTTGCCCTGAGCCTGTTGAAGGGCCAATCTCAATTTCCATCTCAATAGAATCATATGTATAAGGGAAACTGTCGTCGTTGAAGCGATGTTTGATGTTCTGACCGAAAACCGCTCGGGCAATCTTTGCAAGAACATCTTCCAGATCTTTTTTTACTATTTTTCTCTTGTCACTTCTCGTCAGATACAGTCCGTCTATCTGATGAAAAACATTCATATGGTGCCGGTCTATTTCGTCCTTCCTGTATACTTTTCCGTAAGAAAATACTCCGACGGGTTCATCGTTCATGAGTTTTTCTTTAACGCGTTCCAACAGCAAATAGTAGTACCACATCACCGTCGTATGCGTACGGAGGACAAATTCATCGTTTACATAATATGTATCTGACTGGCGCCTCGCGGGATGCTCCGCTGGAAAATCAAAAAGGTCAAATGATTCTTTTGCAGGTACGATCTCCGGAATTTGGACTACATCAAATTCTTTAAATTCCGGGATATCCAGCACCAGATCTATCAGCGATTTTAGCGGGCTATGGAGCGTACGCGCGAGGTCCGGCATATCCAAAAAACGGAGCATCCGTTTCGCCTCCGCGTCGCCCCTCTGCCCAAGCTCTCCGCGCAATCTGGCTTCTTCCGGCGAATCGATTTTAATATATCGCTTTTTGTCCATAAATTTTAAATATATCTTTTTATTACCGCAAGTTTCTTTTTCTTTTTTAAAAACTTACTTAAATCATCAACCACGACTCCGCCGATCTCTTTGATCAGTTTGGGATTATAAATATCTTCATATTTTCCGCTTATCCTTCTTCTTTCCGCGTGCATAATTTTACCGTTTCCTATATATATTCCGACATGCCCGACGCCTTCCGGAAAATATTTATTGTATCTTCCAAGCTCTCCTTTCATAAAAATCAGGTCGCCTTTTTTTATTTTGGAAAGCGCGACTTTCTTCCCGGCCATCGCCTGCTCAATGGCCGTTCTCGGAAGATTCATCCCTGCTTTTTTAAAAATATACTGAATATAAAGCGAACAGTCAAAAAACCAGGGCGCATCTTTCATTTTCGCTCCGTATTTATAGGGCCTCCCTTCCAAACTTCCAGCTAATTCTATTAGTTTTGAAATTCTTGCTTCTTTTTGATTCACTGGTTACCGCCTTAATTCGCGTTTTCCTATAATAACAGTCGCTTTATTGAACATGAACATCAAAAAATTATATCTGGTTGCGCTTTCAAATCCTTTTTCTTTCTCAAAACTCTGTCTATATTTAATTATATCCGTCATTTCAATTGACTCATCGCGAATTTTTCCCCAAATCGCCATATCGTTTTCTGTCAGCTCTGCCGGATTAATTTCTTCAGGAAAATCTCCCGCGTTTTCGGGATTTTTTGATGTCCCCTCAATTTCCTTCCTAAAATCATCTATTGTGTATTCTTTATTTTCCGCGTTTTCCATAAAATATCTACGACAGCTTATTTGATCAGATTTTTGAATTCCTCCACCATCGGGACGTTCTCCGGGTCTACTTCGTAAAATTTTGCCAGATACAAAGCCGCCCAGTCGGCGATGAGAAGTGTTTGAAAAATTCTGTGAAAAACGTCCTCCCCCTCAAGCTTCACGGTTATGACTTCCAGCTTCCTGTCTTCATACATTTTTTTTGTCGCCTCCATCCGTTTTAATATCCTCGGGTCATCAAATTCGTCTTCCAAAAAAACGAAAGAAAGAATATCCCCGCCCTTCCACTTTCCGTCAAATCCGGTCATTTCGTTGTGGTTCAGCTCCGGAAAGCGGTTGGTGAACGCCGGAATTTTTCCCGTCTCATTGAATTTTATTTTCCAGTTGTAAGCAATGGGTAAATTCCTGCTTGACGAATAAATAACGGGCACCTTTCCTCTGAGGCGCCTGGAAAGGGCCTCTCCCTTTTGTCCGGCCAATTTCACGCTCAAATTTTCGGCCAGCATTTCAATTTCAGCCGATTTCTCCCCTTCTCCCATCAGTTTCAAAAGCGCTTTCATGGAATATCCGGTCGCGGTCCGCGGCTGGATTCCCGTGCTCGGAAGCTGAATGTAAGGTAACTGCTGCTCAATAGCCAACTCCAAAAGCTTGCCCCCAGTAGAAATTACGGCAACCGGCAAACCCCGCTTTTTTGCCTCCAAAAAAGCATCTATGGTTTCCTCGGTGTTTCCGGAATATGAGCTCGCGATAATCATGGTGTCGCCAATCTTTTTCCCCGCCGGACTTGCCTGCCGATCAGGCAGGATTTCGCGCGGCAAACCGTAATCCCTCCAAACCCCGATTTCAGTATCCGGATTCGTAATTCTCAAAAGGTCAGCCGCTAACGCCGACCCGCCCATCCCGCAAACAACGAACTTTGAAACCGCCGACCGGATCACCCCAAGCTGTTGGGGGTTCTTTATTTCGGGCTTCCAAAGAAATTGTTTAGGAAAATTTATTATAGCTTCTTCCATTGCTTTAATATACCATTTCTGCTTGAATTAAGACAGATTTTGAGAAAAGAATGCGATACCTAGTTCTGGGATGCGGACCGAAATCAATGGGCAAGGCTATAGCGAAAAGATTACTGCAGGAAACCGACTCAATAGTATATGTTGGCGACCAGTTAGCAGAAAACGAACATTTGACGGTAGAAGAGTTGCAATGGTCCCGCATAAACACAGGTTCGGCAATTTTGAGGGCTGATCCGCGGCCTTACGGTTTTGACGTCATCCAAAATAAAAGCAGGCTTCACGATGTCTTCCGGAATTGCGATATAGTGATTAACGCCCTTCCGGCTTCTTTTGCTCCTCTTATAGTAGAAGCCGTGCTGCAAACCAATGAATCAAAAGCTGGCGGCGCGAAGAGAACACACTATTGCGACTTGGGCGGGGTTCTGGAGGTAACCAAAAAAATACTTTCCAAAAAAAACCGAAAACGCGCGGAGCTTTGCGGCGCCTCAATCGTTCCCGAATGCGGGTTCCAGCCCGGAGCCGGAAATATACACGCCGTGGAACTTTACGAAAAATATTTCGGAACAGGGGTCACCTTCCTCAAAGCCGTGTTAGATTCGCTTATTATATATGTCGGCGGGCTTCCCAAAACGCCTCCTCACTATAAAGAACTTTTCAACCTGAAGGGGCTTGAGGAAATTTATTATAATTCTCCGCTCGTGCTTTCCGGCGGAAAACCGAAAAAAATAAGACGGCTCGCGCATTACGAAACAATGAATTCCGCGAGATTCGGGCTTTATTTCGGAGACAAAAACGGAATAGAAATGGAAGCCGCGATAACCGGAGGCCTGGGGGCGCTACCGTATTATATGAAAGAAGCGGTGCGCACGCTCCAAGAAAAGACCTTGCGGTATTCGGGCCATTATGAATTCGTAAAAAACACGCCCCGGGATATTTTTATAAAATCCATAAAGGAGCTGACCGCGAAATGTCCGAAAAACGAAAAAGATTATTGTCTGATGCATATTGAAGCAATAGGATTTTCGGAAAATACCGGTAAGAAGATCAAGGTGTTTCGCACGCTTTACGTTGAATCCGATAATGATTTTAATTCCATGCAAAAAACGACCGGCTTTACAGCGGCGGTCATAGCAAATATGATTGTTAAAGGAAAAGCTAAGCCCGGAGCTAACCCTCCGGAAATCGCACTAAACCCTGAAGAAACAATAGAAGCTCTTTCCGGAGCACTCCCAATCATCCAAGAATACACAACCCCCTTTTTATGAGGGGATTCTTTATTTCAACAACTTTAAAAGATTTTTCAGCTCCAGAGTCGCAACTCCAATGACCTTATCCGCCCCTCCGTAATACATATAAATAGTCTTATCTATCAAAACAGCCCCGCAGGGAAAAACAACATTCGGCACTATTCCTACTTTTTCGTACTCCGTCTCCGGCTCAAAAACCGGGTAATCCGTCCGCGCGAGGATTTTTGCCGGATTTTTCAGATCTAAAAGCACCGCCCCAACCCTGTACGTGCCGGACGTTTCCGAAACTCCGTGATAAAGCAAAATCCACCCTTCTGTCGTCTTTATCGGAGGAGAAGCAATCCCGACTTTTTTGGAATCCCACAGACCGACCCGGCGCAAAAGCCAAATCGTCTCTTCAAGCCAGGTCTTTCCGCTGAAATCCAGCTTGGAAGACAAATTAATATCTATATCATTTCCCAGGCGGTGAAATATCAGATATTTGCCGTTAACTTTCCCCGGAAACACGGCCGCGTCTTTATCGTCGCATTCGGGAGGAGATATCAGCACGGGCTTCGCCCATTCCCATTTCTTCGCCAGAAAATTTTTTGCCAAAATTGAAGTTAGCGCAACGCGGGGAGGGTTCTTGCCGTCAAAAGCCGTATAACACATGTAAAATAAATCTCCCAGTTTCGTGATGCGCGGGTCTTCGCATCCGGAATTTCCGTCCGGGGTCAATTTCATCTCAAAAGCTTCTCTTGGAATATAAATAGGATAATCCAGCCTCTCATCAAAATGCACGCCGTCTTTGCTGGAAGCGTAACCGAAAACCGAAGTATTGTCTTCGGCCATGGCGCGGTAAACCATATGCACCTTCCCGGCTTCGTAAACCGCGGCCGGGTTAAAAACCGCCTTAGCCTCCCACGAATGCGACGCAACGGGCTCCAAAATAGGATTTTCCGCCGCGCGCGAAAATTTTATCTGGATATTGCGCGAAGCAGCGAACATATGATTCACCAGAGTAGATAATTTTACCGAAGCAACAGCGCAATTCGTATCCGCGGCTCCGTAATAAATCACAACATCTCCGCCGTGAAGAAGCGCTCCGGACGGGAAAATAATATTGGGCACGGCTCCGTAAAGCTCATATTCCTCCTCCGGCAGCATTATCGGCATATATGTTCTCGCGATGACGATGCTGGGATGCTTCAGGCTCAAAAGCACGGCTTCAATGCCGAATATTCTTTGCGAAGAATAATATCTGCCTATATGCGAATAAATGACGAGCCAGCCGTGCTTTGTTTTCAGAGGCGGAGCCCCCAGCTCCACCTGGTCGTCGCTTTTCCTTTGCAACTTTAAGGAATGCTCATCCAAACGCGAGTACCATTTCTCCCAATAATTCTGGTTCCACATTTCATCTATTGAAGAAAATTGCGCCAACGCGATCTGGGAAGGCGGTAAATCCGTATTTGGCGTAAGCAAGGCCCAGAACTTGCCGTCTATCTTCTCCGGAAAAAGCGCCATGGCTTTGGCGTTGAAAGGAGTAATAAGGCGCTTCGCTTCTATTTTTTTAAGATCCGGGCTTATCGCCAAACCGACTTTTATGCCGGCGGCTCCGAAAGGATATTGCGACAAAGCCGTATAAAAAATATAATATTTGCCTTCAAGCTTTGTAACCCGGGGGTCTTCGCACCCGAATTTTTCCCACGGCTTTTCGGGAACGATGAATTTTTCGCGGTTTTTGAAAGTCCTTCCGTCCTTGCTTTCCGCGATGCCTATATCCGAAACTTTAAATTCCATGCCGGCGGCCGCGTGATAATGCGAAACGGATACCCCGCGGTAAAGCAAGAATGTTTTTTTGCCGACTTCTACCGGACAGCCGTTGAATGCGCCCTCTTTCTCCCAAGCCTGATGAGGGTTTGGTTTTAAAATAGGATTCTTGGAATACCGCTTAACTTTTAGCATGGCGTTTAGCTGGTACGCGCGCGAGTTTCGGGTTTTCTGATTTTATCAGGTCATCCAGGAATTTTTTCAGATCAGCGCTGGCAACGCATACGTAGCTGTCCGCCCCGCCATAATAAACATAAAGATTTTTGCCCACGACAACCGCTCCGCAGGGATAAGCAACCCCGTGCTTATGCCCCACATTTTCATACCATTCAACCGGCTCTAAAACAGGTTTTTTCGTTCTCGCCAGAACTTTGCGCGGATTTTTCAGGTCCAGAAGCATCGCGCCGATTTTGTATCTGCGGTCTTTTTCATCAACTCCGTAATAAATTAAAAGCCATCCGTGGTCGGTTTTAATAGGAGGCGCGCCTGGGCCTATTTTCAGGCTATCCCACTGTCCTTTTCTGACTTTGATTGAATTTTTGCCCCAAACTTCTTTATCTCCGCTCAAATACGTTCCTTCCGGAAAATCCAGGTCGTCCACGAAATCCAAAAGTATATTCGGAAAAATTCTGTGAAGAATCGCGTATTTTCCGTTGATACGCTCCGGAAAAAGACATCCGCTTTTATCAATAAGGCCCGGGGGAGAAATAATTTTAACCCCTCCCCACTTCCATCTTTTATTCAAAAAATCTTCCCATTTGATGGAAACCAAAGCGAGCCTTGGCAACCCGTTGAAAGCAACAAAGAGCATGTGCACTTTGTCATCAAGTTTCGTTATTCTCGGATCTTCCGCTCCTCCCCAGGACCCGCCGGAAAAATACGCCGATTCGGCGGATTCGGAAATAACGGGGTCAATTAATTCAAAAATGGGTTTTTCGTGGCGCTCATCAAGAGAAATGCCGTCGCTGGAAGCCGCGTAGCCAAGCCGGGAAATGCCGTCGCTCCCTATAGCCCTATAAACCAGATGAACTTTGCCGTCTTCAAACAAAGCCGCCGGATTGAATGTTTGCCATGATTCCCACTGGTTTTTTTGAGACGGCCTGATTATGGGATTGCCCCTGTGTTTTAATAACGCAAAATGGGAGCGAGTTATCGCTTTAGCGCCTTCAGCTTTCTTTGAAGGTTTTTTTACCGGCTTCCGCCGTTCAATCTTAATTGCCTTACGCTTTTGAATGGTAACTTTTCCCCGAATAGCCTTTGCCATATATGGCTAAATAATACCAGCATATAATAGCAAAGCCAAGTGCATATCTTGCCGGGCCAATCCGCCGCTTTTTACCGGTTTTGCTTCCTCAAACGGACGCTTTTTGGGGTTATTTCCAGATATTCGTCTTCTGACATTACTTCCAGCCCGCGTTCTATTGTGAGCGGAAGCGGAGGGGTGAGCATAATTGCTTCATCGGAAGATTTTGAGCGGGTGTTGGAAAGGGTTTTTCCTTTGGTCGGGTTTACCCGCATTTCGTCGCCTTTCGCGGTGTTGCCGATGACCATTCCCACATATACTTCAGTAGTCGGCCCGATGTACAAAACTCCACGCTCCTGCAGGTTCCAGAGCGAATATCCGAGCGCTTTTCCTGCGGTCATTGATATCATTGAACCGGTCGGGCGTTTTTTTATTTCGCCGGCAAACGGGCGGAACCCGATAAAACGCGAAGACAAAATGCCTTCGCCTTTTGTGTCTATCATAAATTGGTTGCGGTATCCCAAAAGCCCCCTGGTCGGACCTTCCATTATTATTCTCACGGTGTTGCCGTGAAGGTGCATGTTTTGCAAAACAAGTCCGCGCTGGGAGAGGCGTTCAATTATTGCTCCCTGATATGCCGCGGGAGCGTTGATTACCGCTTCTTCAAACGGCTCAACCGTAACGCCGTCCTCTTCTTTCATAATTACCTGTGGCTGGGAAACCTGAAGTTCGTAGCCTTCTCTCCGCATAATTTCAAGCAATATCGCAATGTGAAGCTCGCCTCTGCCTGATACCGTAAAAATATCCATGGCCGAAAAATCTATCCGCAGTCCCACGTTTATTTCGAGCTCTCTTTCCAGCCTTTCGCGAATTTGCCTGGACGTCACAAATTTTCCTTCTCTTCCGGCAAATGGAGAATTGTTCACTAAAAAATTTAATTTAATTGTCGGCTCGTCCACGCCGATAGCAGGCAAGGCATCGGTGTCAGCCGCTCCGGAAATAGTTTCTCCGATATCAATATCAGGAAGACCGGCCACAAGCACAATGTCTCCGGCTCCTGCGCTTTCCATATCAACCCTTTCTAAGCCCTTAAATGTAAAAATTTTTGTAAGCTTCCCGGTTCTCGCAGTCCCACCCGGTTTTTTTACGAAAACATTCTGGTTCTTTAAAACAATGCCTTCGTAGACACGGCAAACCGCAAGCCGACCTAAAAAATTATCATAACCGAGGTTGAAAGGCTGAAGACGCAACGGCTTTTTCTCCGCTTCGGATGTTGAGGCCTGCGGGACTCGCTCCAAAATTGTCTCCAAAAGCGGGGTGAGGTCTTTTGAATCATCTTCAAGTTTTTTCTTCGCAATGCCCGCTCTGCCGTTCGCGTAAACAACCGGAAAATTTGACTGCTCGTCTGATGCGCCGAGTTCCAAAAAAAGTTCCAAAACTTGCTCTTCGCACTTGTGCGGATCTGCGGCGGGCTTGTCTATTTTATTGATTATTACAATAGGCTTTAAACCCAGCTCTAAAGATTTTTTTAAAACAAAGCGGGTTTGTGGCATTGGTCCTTCCTGCGCGTCCACAACCAAAAGCACGCAATCAATCGCGCGGAGCACGCGCTCAACTTCCGATCCGAAATCGGCATGTCCGGGAGTATCTATTATATTTATTTTAGTCGGAGTCTGCGGAGATCCTGAGCTTGTCGAAGGAGCCCAGTAAACCGCTGCGTTTTTTGAATAAATCGTAATCCCGCGCTCCTGCTCAAGCGTGTTTGAATCCATAGACACCCCTTCGCCTATGGCACCGGTCTGGCGCATCAAAGCGTCGGTAAGAGTGGTCTTCCCGTGGTCAACGTGGGCTATGATAGCTATATTTCTGATTTCCATAATAATTGATAAAAAAATTGGCCTCCGCCGGCCGGCGAACTAGCCATCATGTATAAAGTAGCACGTTAAATGAGCAAGGTCAAACCGACCGACCGGCCTATGGCTATTTTTTCGTGGATATGCTAATCTGGATACACATGACAGAACAGGAGAAAAAGAAGCTTAGCCTGAACTTAAGCAAAAAATTCCAGAAAGTTTTAGTAACTCCTGCGGGTTTTAATTTTTTCGTCGCAATCCATGATTTCGTGGAGTATATTGAAACAAATCCTTTCCTCTCAAAAGCGCTCTCGGACCGTATAAAAGCCAATCGAGAGCTGGGCATGGAAAACAAGTACGGTAATTTAAGAAAGATCTACCAAGGGCTGGAAGATATCAATACAAAATCAACCTCGGACCTGGGCCATGAACGGTACATGACTCTCCAGGACCTGAACCGCATCCAAAATAACCAAGTTTCGGACAATAATTCGTTTTGGAAAAAACGCGAACTTTCCAGAAAAGTAGCCGGCATGGTCCACGAAAGACTGACCGCGTATCTGGCATAAAAAGTCCGGCGCGTTTCAAATCCCTTCGGACCATACCAAAGTTCCCTATTTGTAATTTAACCGCGTTGTGATATCATCCTTTTAGACACAACATTGAGGAGGATTAAAGATGTACGCAATTCTAAATGTTCTGAAAGATGGGCGCCCGACCAAGCTTTGCTTTGCCAATAAAAAAAGTGCTGAAAGTTTTTTACTGCTCGTAAATACATACGAGGACGATTCCGGAGCAGGTAACGGGTACTCGGCCTATTGGCCCGATTATATAAAGAGAAATGTTCTGCCGAGCTTTTTCCGCCCGCGCGGATCGGTCACGGAACTTTACATCGGATTGATAGAAGCAATGCTTTGGTCAATTTATATGGCTCGTGCGGGAGTCCCTCCCAAAGAGCTGAAGGAAACATTTTCAGCCGCTTATACCGGCAAAGGAATCGTTTTCTCGCTGAAAGAATTACCGCCGCGCATACGTCCTACGGCCGGCGATATGTACCGGATCCCGCGGTCGCTATCTGAAGATGGGCTGGGTAGCGAAGGAAAGGTCATTGAAGACAACGGTGATAACTTAAAAGTCATACCTTGCTGGTTTTGGAAGCGCGACGGCTTCCGATCCGATGTAAAAATACTTGTGATTAAAGCATCGCAGACCATGAAAATCCATGACTGGTTGAAAGACATGTATCCTGAAAGAAAATCATGGGTATTTGACCCTACGGTTATTTCCGCAAAAAAATAAATTTGAGAGCCCTTGCGTGCGCGTACGCGGGGCTTTTTATTTTATTCGCGGTCGATAGGAAGCGTAATCTGTATCCCTGATTTATGGTAGGAGTGCCAAAATGGCTGCGGTGTTTAGAGAATAGGCTCGCACGAAAGAATCATCGACGTGGGCGTAAAGAACGCCTTCGCCTGCTCCAGTTTCAACAAACTGGCTCGCAAAAGTAATTGTTTTGGCTTCGCTATCCTGAATAAATGGTTCGGGAGAAACCCAATCAATCTTTCCACTTTCATAGTCGTATATAAAAAGCCCAACTGAAAACATGCCGTATTTTGTTTTTCCTCCAATTTGTTGATTTGCTTCTCTGCCGTTCATTATTCCAAGCAGTTTACCGTTTCCCATATCAATAAATTCTTTTGAGAATAAAGGCCCAGGCGAAGTATGACCGCCGGCCCACGCAATATTGTGTTTTTTCGGATGAAATATCGTTTCTCCAAACTGCCACGGTTCATTCATGTTTTCGGCAATACCAACCCGAACCGTGGAATACCAAATTTTATTTTCAATACTGCTTGACTCAAAAAGATTATAACGAATGCCCTTGTTATTTAAAGGTGCGATTGAAACTTCTTTTGCGGTATTTTGCCCGCCCGGATCTGCTTGCAGAGCAGGAAGGGTCATTTCTAAAGAATTCAGATCTTTGCCGACAGCGTGGCCCAGGTGAATTTGTGACAGATGTTCGTCCCGGTCCTTACTAACAAAGGGCATCGTGAAATATAAATGCGTCAACCCGGTTTTTTCATCAATCCAGATGTCCGGGTCCTCAAGACCGAGAAAATCCAATTTTTCACCACCAAGTTGATCTATTATCTCTTTCTCATTCCCAATCTGTAGTCTTTCTCCAACAATAAAATGTTCAAACGTGTCCCCTGTGACCACATAGAGTTCGCTTCTGTCTATATATCCTTTTTCCTCAACATTTCCTTTTCTGCTAATAATACAGCGAATGGCGCCGCGCTTATATTTGGAGCGTGGGTCAAGTGCAATTGCCATCATATGGCTAAAGCGCTTGTCCTCAACTGCCTTGCCCTCGTGTTGAATATAAGCACGGTTATTCATATAGCTTGAGTATACCAAACATTTTGCGCGGTCGATAGGATTTCTTTTTGCTCCGACAAAAAGTCCTGGGCGCCTCACACAAGGACAAGGGGAACTCGGCACCCTTCAAATCCCATCTGCCAACCAGCAATAAAAGAAAACAATCGCCTTCAGAAGGCGATTGTTTTCTTCCGTGCGCGGTCGATGGGATTTGAACCCACGATCTTCCCCGTGACAGGGGGACGTGTTAACCGGGCTACACCACGACCGCATATTGTGCGTGCACTACGCAGCTTTAGCGTAGTAATGGCTGTGGTGGGAATCGGTCACAACTATTCGCGTACTCGCGAATGTCGCGACCCCGCCTCACTCGCCTTCGCTCGCTCCAGCCTTCGATTCCCATTTTATTAGAAACTTCTGGCTGGGGTGGGAATCGAACCCACGACCCCGGCTTTATGAGTGCCGTGCTCTAACCAACTGAGCTACCCAGCCCCGCCTATGCCAGTATACATTAAAAAAATCATAATTAAAACCCTCCTTAACCGGAGGGTTTTCGCAGGCAAAATGGGTCAATCTCAAATTTCATTTCAAATTCTTTTTTCCCGTAATTATAAATGTAGATATTCTGCCACAAAAAACATTTGATAGGAGTTGCAAAATTTATGTTATCTTCAGTAGTTTCTAGAGGAATGCTCTTGGTCTTATAAATGCATGTTTTAAATTCCAAAGACGCGTTGACCGCGCTAAGCTCCCCTAAAAAAGCTCCTGAGGGCAAATCTGTCACATAAAGTTCTGGACGTTTCGGCTTTTCTTCACCGTAGTACTTTTCGGTCCTTTTGTCATAAGAACCCGGAACCGTATTCCACCGGCGTAAATAAAATCTCCCATATCCGGGGAAACTATTGTAGACCGGGTCCTTGTCCTGGGAATCTATCACCCAGTCCGGAAAGCAAAATCTCTCATACTTTTTCGGCCTGCCTTCCGTATCAAATTCCGAAAATTGAACTTTAACATGCCCAAGAATTTTGGTAATTCCACCGTCAACGACAAGATAAGTATCAAACATGCATCCGCGTATAAATTGGACAAAAGAATAATTTTCCAGATGCCCGATCTCGTCGGTTTTGTATGCGGCGATAATACTGGAGCCGTAATGCCATCCGTCTATCACCCACATTCTTGATTTTTTCACTTCAAGCCTGAATTCCTTAAAGTCACAGGTATCTGCCCCCGCGCAATCTTTGTTTATAAAAACATTTGTTTCCAGGCTCAAAATTTCTTCGGTCCCGTTTCGCGGCGGAGTACTGCTTCCCGCCGGCAAGGCGGCGCCAGGCATAAGCCAGAATAAAACCGTTAACAACAGTGATATTTTAAGCATTCCAAAAATCCACGCTATCTGACGTAAGGCTAGCCTTTTCCGGGCAAAAAGAAAACCCCCGCTTAACAACAGGGGTATGGTTTTAGTTTAGCGTTGCGTATCCTTCTTCTCTGAATTTCTGCTTTTCCAGCTTCCAATAGCCGTCTATCCAGATCCTAAAATCATCTTCTGTCAGGAGACCGTCGTGGCCCTCTTCGCACAAGAGAAATGTTTTCCCCGGCAAACGGCCTTCGCTTGTAGCTTTCTCCAGCGCGTCGCCTATCGGCAAGGTTGAGAACGCTCCGGCCGATGTTGCTTTGCATTTAAAAAATCCTTTCACTTTCGGATACCACGCTTCCAAAATTTCAAGCCTTGCGCCCGGGCCGTAAATAAAAATCGGCCGGAGATTGTTTTGAATGCTTAACACAAGTTTATCAATTTCTTTTCTGCTTTTTTCTCCGCTTCCGTCATAAAATTCGCTTCTTACGGCAAAGCCTCTCAAGGCGTCGCCTTTTGCAAGCGCGGCGGCAAGATCCTCGGCCGAAGCCACGAAAGTCAGCTCGTAAGAATCTTCTGCGCGGATTTCGCCGGCAAAAACCGGCAACACCGCCAATAAGCATATTAAGATAAAACGCATTGCTATTTCTCCTTTCCGCTCATTATCTTTAAAACTTCCAGAGCAACATAAAGCTGCCTATCTTCTTTTAAAAGATCCAGCCTGGCTCTTTCTTCCGCAGTAAACGCGCCCTCTTCCTCTCCTTTTAAATGCCCTGGAAGCGTTTTTTCCGAAATAACCCGCTCAAGCATCATTTTTTCAATATCTTCGCCGTTTCCGTCCATGATAATAATGTCGGCAAACACTCCCTTTCCCTGAAAAGTCCCGCCGTTCGGCCTGTATATTCTCCCGACAGTTAAATCAAAACAGTCCCCCCGCAAAAGCTCCGTCCAATATTCAGCCGAAACTTCATAACAGCCGTATGAATGTTGCACGAGCGCCTTGCCGAAAGTCGTCGCCTTTTTTCCGATGATAACAGCTCTTTTGTTATCCTGCAACGCGGCGGCTACTATCTCAGAAGCGCTGGCGGAAAGTTCATCAACTAATACCACCAAAGGCAATTTCACCTGTTCTCTTGAGACGGACCGGCTGCCAGCGGCGAAATACATATCCACGCTCCGGCGATAAACGATTTTTTCTATCAGTGCGGTTCTCTCCAGAAAAATCGCGCTTACTCTGTTTGCTTCAGTAAGCAGGCCTCCGGGGTTGTCCCTGAAATCAAGCACCAAACCGTTTACATTCTTGGGAAATTCCAAAATCGTTTTATAAATCTCGGCTGACGCGCCATTCTTAAATTCCGGCAATAACATATATCCGGCATCTCCGAAAACTTTGGAAATAAAAACGCCCATGCTGATCAATTCCCTGGTCAGGATTACGGTAAATTCTGCCGGAGGCCGGCTTTCGCGCCTGAATTTTATAGCCACATCCGTGCCGGCTTCCCCTCTTATCCAGCCGACTACCGTATCTTTGGAAACTCCGACGGCGGGTTTATCTCCGACGGCAAGAATTACGTCTCCTTTTTTAATTTTCCCCAATCTCATTGCCGGCCCGCCTTCAATCAGCCCGAACACAATAATTTTTTTATCAACTTCGCGGACTTTCATGCCCACGCCCCCAAACGGCCTGCCCGCCTCTTCTTCTTTGTTTCTTTCTTCGGCGGCAATATACCTGCTATGAGGATCCAGCAAGGCAAACACGGCTTTAATGCCACCTTTCCTGAAAGCATCAATCAGCTTTTGAAAGCCTATCTCATCCGCATAGTTGTCCCGTATTTCTCTTAGAATTTCGAAATTGGTTCTTCCCAGTTCGGCGTAAAAATTTACGCAATCTTCGTCATAAATTACAAATCTTCCGCATTCTTCTTCTACATTCTGAGAGTAAGCGGCGGGCGCAAAAACAAACACAAAAGCGAGCAAAGTAATTGCCCTTAAAAGCTTTTTCACGGCATTCCTTCATTCAAAAATCTCTAGAATCAGGTTAGCAGGCTAATACCAAAAAGCAATGTATTCGCAATATCGCAAGCGCCCTAGGTATTAATGTTGCGGGGGCCGGATTTGAACCGGCGGTCTCAAGGTTATGAGCCTTGCGAGATACCGCTTCTCCACCCCGCATAAAAATAGTACAAAAAAAACCCGCCTATTGCAAGGCGGGTCTGCGGGCGAGCCTCTATATATACTCCAGCTCGCGGAGAGCTGATTCAAAATTTTTGAGAGCATACGCGGCGTCTTCTTTGGTGAGCTTATAGTCCGCTTCGTGCGCGATGCGGTTCCTGACTTTATGCGCTTCCCAGAGGTCGTTTAAGGAATCAAGATCTGACGGTTCTATTTTCTTGAGGCGTTCCCCCAAATTTTCTCCCGTATATCCTGCGAGGTTAAGTATCTTCTCAATCAAAGTATCCGCGGCGATAATCGCAAATTTCCTTTCGTTTTCATCAATTGACGCGCCTTTCGCCAAAATTTTCTTCCATTCTTCCACATTGTCATTTTTCTCCACAGGCACCTGTTCGGGCTTTGCTCGCGCGCGCACGGTTTTAAAAACCTGCTCGGCGTTGTAAACGGAATAAGCGATGCCGTAAATAAAAAGGGTTGAAAAAAACGCAGCCGCCATTTTCCACCAGAAAATAATGCCGTGGAAATCAAAACTTAAATAATCGGTTATTATGTCCATTTTATTTAAATGTTTCTATAACTTTTCCCAGTTCAAATAATCTGCTCTCCCCGAAGTGCGGGGCGATAAGCTGCAGATAAGGCGGGAGGGCCAGCGCGGGCACCCCGGCCAAATTTGCAGGAATCGTAAAAATATCGGAAAGATACATAGAGAGAGGGTCTTTTTTTTCGCCGAATTTAAAGGGCGTGGCCGGTACGGCCGGGGACAACAAAACATCAACCTCGCGGAACGCTTCATCAAAATCTTTTCCGATAAGCGAGCGGACCCGCTGGGCGCGGGAATAATAGGCGTCGTAATAGCCGTGGGAGAGAACGTATGTGCCGAGCAATATTCTTCTCCGTACCTCCGCGCCGATTCCTTCTCCGCGAGATTTTTTATAGGTTGATATAAGGTCTTCCCCCTCTTTTCTTTCGCCGTATCTTATGCCGTCGTAGCGCGCCATATTTGAAGAAACTTCCGCGGATACAATTATATAGTAGCAGGATAAAGCGTATTTCGTATGCGGAAGGCTCACCTCCCTGATTTCGTAATTTTTTGAAAGTTTTTCTATCACGGCGTCAATATTTTTTTTGATGCCCGCGTCCAAACCGGCTTCAAAATATTCTTTTGGAATGCCTATTTTTTCCACTTTGGCAAGGCGGTTGGAAGGGTGTCCGACACCCGCTTGGGTGTCGGACACCCAAGTGACAGAAGTTGAATCCATTTCGTCCTTACCGGAAATCGCGTTAAAAATTATTTCGGTATCCCCGACTGTTTGGGTGATCGGCCCGATCTGGTCCAAGGAAGACGCCATCGAAATAAGCCCCGAACGGGAGATGGCTCCGTAAGTCGGTTTTAAACCCGTAACCCCGCAAAAAGCAGCCGGTTGGCGGATGGAGCCGCCTGTATCCGAGCCCAGGGCGGCCATAGCAAGGCCTCCCGCAACGGCGGCGGCCGACCCTCCAGAAGACCCTCCGGGTACGAGGCTGTGGCCCAGCGGATTTTTAGCCGGCCCGTACGCAGAATTTTCGGTTGAAGAGCCCATCGCGAATTCATCCATATTAGTCCGCCCCAAAAATATCGCGCCGGCTTTTTTTAGTTTCTCAATCACAAAAGCGTCGTAAGACGCAACATAAGCGCCCAAAATTTTGGACGCGGCGGAAGCTATGTGTCCACGAATTAAAATATTATCTTTTACGGCTATCGGAACGCCCCAAAGCTCTCCGGGATCCTCGCCCGCCGCAACGCGCCTGTCTATTTCTTCGGCTTTTTCTGCGGCTTCTTTTTCAAAAACCTCAAGATAGGCGTTTAACCCTTTATTTTCTTTTTTTATTTTATTCAAATAAGAAAAAACCGTTTCCCGCGCGGAGATTTTTTTATTTTTCAGCGCCGCGTGAAATTCGCCTATCGTCATAAAATTGACCTGACTTTCAAATAAGTTCCGTGGCCGGCGTCATGTTTATCCGGAAACGCGCCGATAATATCTTCGGCTGATCCGCCTTTATTAACGGGTGCGTCGGCACGGAAGACATTTTTCATACCCGCAACCGCGTGCGTCGTCTCAACGACACCGGAAACGTCTGCTTCGTTTAAAGTATCCGCGTATTCTAAAATACTGCCCAAATCATGCGCCAGTTTTTGGGTTTCTCCGGCGCCAAACTCCCCGCATTGACTCGCGCCAGCCGAGGCAGGCAACCTCGCCAAATACTTCAAATGTTCAATATCTTTTTCTGTTATAGCCATATATTTAAATTAATATATTTATATACTAGCGCCTCTTGACTCAAAAAACAAACGTGCTAGGTTGATTGAAGAAAACTCTCGAGAGGAGAAATTGTATGGAAATTAAATCTTCTGGTTTGGGCGGAGCCGTATCAGACAAAATAATGAAAGTGGCGCGATTTCATAATGCGGAGTTAACGGTTGAAGTGAATATATCTGAATTGGCACGAAATACGCTGTCGGCCATGAGCTGTCTCGTTGATGATTTTGCAATACGAAATGATTTGCCGCATTTCCAATGCTCTATCGGCATTCCTAATTTTGTAACGCTGGAAAAAAATATGATAGATTACTTTAACAAGTATAATGCTGATTGTGTAGAGCGGTTTGCCAAAAAAGAAACCGAGGCAATCGCAGACCGCATAAAAAGATTATCCGAAGAGCTTGAAATGAAACGCGTATGGGATCACCGAGACTGGAATAAATTCGCCCTTGAAGAATCAAAAAAAACGCGTATTTAACGCAAGCGGTCCAACTGAAGTTGATCCTAGAATACGCATGGATACGCCTTAATTCACTTTTCGATTTAATATTATCCTCTGACTCCGTCCGAGGTTTTTTTATCTCTTCGCCAACTCCACCAGATTTTTGAAAAGCATCGCGACGGTCAAAGGACCGACGCCGCCCGGGACAGGAGCATAAAGAGACGCTTTGTCCGCGATTTTAGGGTCCAAGTCCCCCGCTAATTTGCCGTTTGCTTCCGCGGTCCCGCAATCAATAGCCACAACTCCGTCGCTGACCACGGCCGCCTTAATAAGACCGGGCATTCCGACTCCGGATACCAGGATCTCCGCGTTTATCGTATGCAGTGTCGGGTCGGTCGTATTTTCGTCTATCGCCGTCACGGCCGCGCCCTCGCTTATCAGCCACATGGTAATAGGCTTCCCGACTAATTTGCCGGTGCCCAAAACAACTGCTCTTTTGCCTTTAACCTCAACTCCGTTCTTTTCAAAAATATGTTTTACCGCGGCAACCACGGGAGGAAATATTTTTGACCTTCCAGTTGAAAAAGCGCCCGTACTTTTTGATGAAAGCATATCCGGATCTTTTTCAGGAATGATGCCGTCTAAAATATATTGTGAGTTAATTTGCTTCGGCAGAGGCAGCTGGACTACCACGCCGGTGTTTTCCGCAATACGCACTATTTCCGCTAATTTTTTCCGCAGTTTATTTGTTGAAATATCTTCCGGCAAATCATACACCCTTACATCAACTCCGACGGCGTCTCCGAATTTCTTTTTTTGCTCAAGAAATTTTTGTGCAACAGCACCGTCTCCTGCTTGCACCACCGCAAGCCGGATCCGCCGGCCGGCTGATTTTGCCAATTTAGAAACCTCTTCTTTTAAAGAGGCTTTAATATCTTCCGCCAATTTTTTCCCGTCTACAATCATAGACTTAAACTAAACCGCCCTGACAACTTCTTCAAGGGTCGTGAGCCCGGCGTTAACTTTTTCCAGCGCATCCTGTTTTAGGGTTTTGAGCCCGGCCTTCTCTACATATTCCTGCAGCATAGCCGTTGAAGCGCCGTCAGTGATCAAATGCCTGATGTTGTCATCAAACGCCAAAACTTCAAAAATTCCCAGCCGCCCGATATATCCGGTACCGGCGCATATATCGCATCCTTTGCCTTTCGTAAAAGTAAAATTCGCACCGGCCTCCAAACCAAAATATTCTAAATATTGCTGCTCGGGTACATACTGCTCCACGCAAGCGCGGCAAATCCTCCTGACAAGCCGCTTGGAAATAATGCCATTTATGGCGTAAGCTATCAGGCTCCGCTCAACATGCATATCTAGGAGTCTCGCGACAGTGCCGACGGAGCTATTCGCGTGGACGGTGGAAAAAACAATTCTTCCTGCTAAAGACGCGCGCATCGCGTATTCAGCGGTATCAGGATCGCGGATTTCTCCTATCATTATCGCATCCGGGTCCTGCCTCAAAATCGCACGCATGCCGACGGCGAAAGTATACCCCTTGTCCGGCATTATCTGGCTTTGTCGTATGCCTTCCATCCGCAATTCAACCGGATCCTCCAGTGTCATGATATTTCTTTCCTTATTCTGAAGCTCTTTTAAAATTGCATAGAGCGTTGTTGTTTTGCCGGATCCGGAAGGGCCGGTGACCAGCACCATACCGTAGATCCGTGAAATTAATTTTCTGAAGGTTACCGCGGTCGCGGTGTCCATCTCCAAACCTTTTATTTCAAGAAGTTTTTCCGCCCGGTTGAGCAGCCTCAAAGCTACGGCTTCGCCGGTAACCGTGGGAAAAATAGAAACCCGCACATCCAGCATCCGCTCGCTTGAAGGCCATTCAAAATGGCCGTCTTGCGGAATAGGATGGCTCATAATATCCAGACTCGCGAGGACCTTCATCCTGTTGAGAATCATTTCGTGGTCGTCCATGGACATCGTGGCTTTCTCGCGCAAAATGCCGTCAATGCGGAATCTTATCTGGGCGGCATTCGCGTGCGGCTCAATATGAATATCGGACGCCCTGTCTTGAATCGCGTTTTCAAAAAGAACTTTTAGAAAATCTTCTTCTACCTCTTTTTTTGCTCCTTTTTGTCCGGGATCTGCCATATATTCAGCATAACACGGATTAGAATAACCAAAAAAAGGAAGCTATGAGCTTCCTTTTAAAATTGAATCAATTTGCCGCGCGATCCGGACCATGTCTTTTGCTTTCATGCCTTGCGTTGTAACTGCGGCGGTGCCGATGCGGATGCCTGACGGGTCAAACGGCGAGCGCGTATCATATGGAATGGTATTTTTATTGACTATAACGCCCTTGCTTTCCAAAAGCTCCTGCGCCGCTTTGCCGGAAACACCGCGCGCCCGGG
>Ga0209542_10008010_pt1 | contig 19894 bp, 16 predicted proteins | sample RifCSPhighO2_01_FD_184028 | JGI IMG/M metagenome (GOLD analysis project Ga0209542, IMG submission 184028) | Soil microbial communities from Rifle, Colorado - Rifle CSP2_plank highO2_0.1 (SPAdes) (version 2) | ecosystem: Environmental > Terrestrial > Deep subsurface > Rock core/Sediment ...
GTAAGTGCTCGTTCGTTTGACTTCTGATTACCATAACCCTTCTGTCGTATTGTGTTTGAAGCTCTGAATTAAAAGTATTTGGTAAACCGGAATTTTCCAGTTCTTCAGAGAGTATATTATTAAAGGCTTCAGTTATGGGATCAGATTCTATCATGAGGGTATAGTAGTCATCTAAAAGTAGTTTGTCAATAAGTTGTTGACATTAATAAGATTTGAGTGTATAAGGTAGGTGGATGTGACCCAGGAACTTGATTTCTATGGGTCTTTAGTGTAAAATACACTCACCAATGGCCAAATACGACAGTCAAATCGCGCAGTTAAAAAATACTCTGCCTGGTGCTAAAAATATCCTAATTGCTGTGTCCGCACAGGCTAATATAGACAAATTAGCAGCAGCTTTGGCGCTTTCTTTAAGTTTGCAGGCGGGGCAAAAACAAGTTAGTGTGGTATCTGATGCTACTATCCAGGTAGCTGAAGCCCACCTTTTTAATATAGATCAGGTTCAAAAAACTCTTCCGGGGGGTAGCGGAGGAGATTTTATCCTCACCTTAGAAGGTGTAGCAGTGCCGGATACTGACAGTGAAACAGGTTGGAAAGTGCCTGCTTTATCTACTATGGACTATGTGGCAGAAAATAATAACTTAAACTTAATTTTTCATGTTATGCCAGGGCAAACTTTTCAACCTACAGCAGTGGTCCCCCGTTCTCAAGGTTCAGGATATAACTTAATAATTACTGTTGGGGCACCTGACTTAAATAGTTTAGGGGCTATTTATTCTCAAAACCAATCAGCTTTCTCTGGTGTTCCTACATTAAATATAGACAATCAAACCACTAATACTGGGTTTGGTCAAACCAATGTGGTTGATCCAAGTGCTAGTAGTCTTTCTGAGATATTAGTAGACCTAATCCCCTCTTTGGGGTTACCTTTTGAAGGAGACATTGCCTCAAACCTGGTAGCTGGGATTTTTTCTGCCACTTCTAATTTAACTAATCCAAGTTTAAATGCCGATACATTTATGGCTGTAGCTAATTGTCTGCGGGTTGGAGGTAGAAAGCCAGCTGCCAACGAGGTACCAGCCGGTCAAGGCCTAGATTTATCAGGCATTATGCCCAAAGAGGTTACTCCTCAAGTAGAGCCTGCAATGGATTCTACTTTTACTAATCCTCCAGTTGTACCAGCCTCGCCAAACGCGAGTCTAGGTGGGCCCACTTCTACACAACCCTTAGCACCTGAGGCTCCAAGAGGTGAATCTATGGTAGCTGATTCAGAAATAGAAGCAGAACCTGATTGGTTAACACCAAAAATCTTTAAAGCCGGCCAAGGATAAAAACGTTTGACAAATACCCTATAAGCAGAGCTTGAAAAACTTTTACCCCATAGTTGACAAAAGTTTTATAGCATGATAATATACCAAGCAATATGGCTTTAGAATACTACGAATTACAAATGAGACAAGCAGGTAACACTGCTGCTGCAGAGTATGCCAGAGTTACCCGTGAACAATTTGGTGATATTGCTCTTCCTTCTAATAACGGTCATATAGAGATTCCTACAGTTCCTGTAGTTAGATTTTCTGATGAAGCTAAAGCAGCTTTAGAAAAACAAAAATTTATTATTCACGAGCTAACAGGTCAATCGATTAAATCTTTAAAAGATTCAGGTAGAAAATTCTGGACAGATTGGCACAAACAATACCCAGATTTCGAAGCTTTAGCTTCTAGACGCTCAGAAGTAGCCATTAACCCAGAGAAATTATTTATAGATAAAAGTAATAACAAAACTCTTTCTGAACAAGAAGAGATGATAAGAAAATTCTCAGAAAGTTTAGCTAAAGGCAGAAACAGAATTCCCAATGTAGAAGCCATTATGGGTGGAGCTCCTGACTATGTTGAGCTAGTTTTTAGACATTTAGATGCTACAGGCGATTACTTATTTGGAGAAAAATATGGTTACAATTATGCTAGGACAAAAACGTTCGTTGCGGCTTACGTCGCCAATGTTGGTCACTTCTACCCGACCTACGGTTTGGACGTCAGCGACTGGGATCCTGACGATGGTGGTGGCTCTGTCTTCGCTGCTCCCCTGGTAGTACCTGCTGGAAGTAGGTAATCGATTTTTTGGTTCTTTTGGCTTCTTGAAATTTGGTTTCCGAATTTTTATAATTCCATCAATAGGCAGTGAGAAGTTAAACAAGTTTTGGCTTCCGTCTATCTCTGGGATCTTTTACAGTCAGAGCCACGTTTAGTTTATATGAACGTGGGTGTACTAAAGAAAAATCACTAGACACTACGAATCCTTTTCTTTATGAAATACAGAAGAGATTGCAAAAAATCTTCAGTGAGTTAGATCGGAGAAGAATTCTGGAAAAACGTTGAGGCTAACGTCGCCAATGTTGGTAACTTCAACCCGACCAACGGTTTGAACGTCAACAACTGGAATCCTGACAATGGTAATGACAACGTCTTCGCTGCTCCCCTGGTAGTTTCTAGTATTATATATTTTGCTTGGTGGCACGGATCCAACCGCCAAGCATCCTGCCCATTTCATGTAGCATTGCTTGCAATTCCAGATACTTTTTATCAGTTATTGACTGACTATCTTTGCTCATTCTTAAAAGAATTTTTAAGAGATCTAATTTTATACTGGTTTGTTCTAAAGTTGGAATTTTATTAATAGTTGATGGTATAGAAAATAATAGCTCAAATATTTCCAAAGTGAGATTATCTATTTTTTGACCAAGGGTATAACGTTTTGCTTTTGGAAAAGAGCTTATTGTGGGAGTTAGAATCTGATAAAAGCTGTAAAGTTTAGTAAAAATTGGGATATCTAGGCTAAACTCAGGCAGTGTGTGTGTGTGTGTGTGTGTGTGTGTGGTTATCTTTAATGTTCATATGAATTATCAGGAGCTTACATCAGTAGAGAATCTTTTTCAAGCCTGGGATGAATTTAAGAAAGGTAAGAGGAAAAGGAAGGATGTTCAAATCTTTGAAAGATATTTAGAAGATAATTTATTTGAGCTACATCAGAAACTTATTAAGAAAACTTACCAACATGGAGGTTATCATGCTTTCTTTGTAAATGATCCCAAAAGACGGCATATCCACAAAGCGTCTGTTGAGGATAGAATTGTTCACCATCTATTGTATAAATATCTCTATGAAGCTTGGGATAAGAAATTTATTTACGATAGTTACTCTTGTAGGTTAAACAAAGGAACCCACAAGGGAGTTAAGAGACTGGAAAGATTCACAATGGCTGTGAGTAAGAACTATGCAAGGCCTTGCTGGGCATTAAAACTGGATATTAAGAAATTTTTTGCCAGTGTAGACCATGAGATTTTAAAAGGGTTATTAAGAAAGAAAATAATTGATAAAGATACTCTGTGGTTGCTTGATGAAATCATAAATAGTTTTCCAGGAGGTATTCCCTTAGGTAATTTAACCTCCCAAGTATTTGCTAATATCTATATGAATGAGTTAGACCAATTCATAAAACACGAATTGAAAATTAAATATTATTTGCGTTATGCAGATGATCTTGTAGTTTTATCAGGAGATAAACAATCACTTGAGCGACTTATTGTACCCATTGCTGAGTTCTTGAAGATAAAATTAAAGCTTGAACTTCATCCTAATAAAATTATTTTAAGAAAGCTAGATTGGGGAATAGATTTTCTAGGTTATGTAATTCTGCCACATTATATATTACCCAGCACCAAAACAAAGAGAAGGATGTTTAAAAGAATAAATGAGGAGAATTTATCTTCTTATCTAGGTTACTTAAGCCATGCGAATAGCTTTAGGTTATCAGAGGAATTGAAAAATAAACTGTTTTTGGGTACATAACCCTTGCATATTTGTAAGGATTCTGCGGTATGATTGATCTGTGAAGATTGTTTACACTTTACATGCGCTGCAAAAATTTAAAGAATTGGAACTTGAAGGCTGGTTTATTAAGCAAGATAAGATTCGAGGAACGATTATAAACCCAAAGTGGAAGGGTGAAACTAAAGAAAACCAGGAAACTGCCTTAAGCTTGGTCGACCCAAAACATATCCTTAGGGTGGTTTTTGTAAGGGGAAAAAGTGGTATAATTAAAGTAGTTACATTCCATATAGGAAGGAGAGGAAGATATGAAAGTACATTATGATAAAGATGAGGACATCTTAATGCTGGTTTTATCTAATAAGAAAGTAGATGATTCTTATGAGACTGAAACCGGCAATATTGTTAGTGTCTCAGAGGATAAAGAGCCTGTAATGATAGATATCTTTAAAGCCAATAAATTCTTAAAGGATTTAGGAAAGGTGATACCTAAAAGTATTCAGCAAAAGGTTTGGCCAACCCAAACTACAGTCTCTATACCTCACAGAATTAGATAAATCTTCAAAGCCGGCCAAGGTTAACCCTTGCATCTTCTTACAAAGTCTGTTAGAATACCCACACGATTAACTTTACGATCTCAATGTTAATCGAAGAAGCTGGCGAGATCGCGAAAAAATGCCATTAGATCCAAAGATAAAACAAGAAATAATTAAAGAGTACGCGGCCAAAAGTGGCGACACTGGTTCCCCAGAAGTACAAGTAGCCCTTTTATCTGAACAAATCAGACACTTAATTTCTCACTTAAAAGAACATACCCATGATGTTCATTCAAGAAGAGGACTTTTATCCATGGTTAATAAGAGACGAAGACTTCTGCAGTATCTTTTAAAGAAAGATGAGCAAAGGTACAAGATTGTCATCGATAAGTTAGGATTAAGTAAATAGACAATTAAGATGATAGATGGTAGAATGTAGACGGTAGTGTTTTGAAGATGGAAAATGGAAGTTAGAACAAACTAATTTCTATCTGCTATCCTCAAAGATACTATCCTCATATTCTACTGCGAAGCAGGAGCTTTGCTCATTATCAAAGAATATATAAATGAATACAAAAGTAATCGTTAAAGAAATTGACCTTAATGGTCGAAAATTAAAATTAGAAACCGGTAAATTAGCCTTACAGGCTGATGCTTCTGTGGTTGTTTCTTGGGGTGAAACAGTAGTTTTGGTAACTGTCTCTATTAAACCTACGATTGAGGCTACAGATCATTTCCCATTATCAGTTGAATTTGTTGAAAAGTACTACGCAGGAGGAAGGATTTCCTCTTCTAAGTTTATAAAAAGAGAAGCTAGGCCTTCTGAAGAGGCTACTTTAACAGGTAGGCTTATTGATAGATCAATCAGACCCCTTTTCCCTAAAGATTTTCGCAGTGAAGTACAAGTTATTGGTACTGTTTTATCTATAGATCAGGCTAATGATCCTGATATTGTTGGTTTGATTGGAGCTAGTGCTGCATTGTCGATTTCTAGCGTACCTTTCCATGGTCCATTGGGGGCAGCTAGGATAGGTGAAATTGAAGGAAAATTAGTGATTAATCCAACTCTTGAGGAAGTTGAACACGCCTCTTTGAATTTATTTACCGCTTCAGTAGCAGATAAAGTAGTAATGATTGAGGCAGAAGGCACACAAGTAGCAGATGAAACTGTTTTCGAGGCTATAAAACAAGCCCACGAGGCATCTCAACCGATTATTGCCTTAATTGAGGATTTTGTAAAAGAGGCTGGTAAAGAAAAACAAGCCTACTCCACTGTAGCAGAAGAGGTTGAAGAAGCAGTTTTATCTGAAGTCAAAAAACTAGCTAAAGAGAGGATTGAAAAAGCCCTTTTCGATAAAGAGCATGCTTGGCATGAGGCGACAGGAGACATGATCAAAGAGGAGATGGTTAATAAATATAAGGAAGTTTTAACCCCACAAATAGTTTCAGGAGTGTTTGATAAGGTAGCTAAAGAAATAATGCATGAAACAATTTTGGAAAAAGGTGTCCGTGTAGATGGTCGAAAGATGGAAGAAGTTCGACCGATTACTGCTGAAGTTGGATTACTTCCCCGTACTCATGGGTCAGCTCTTTTCTCAAGGGGCGACACTCAAGTTCTTTCAGTGGTAACTTTAGGTTCAGTTTCATTGCAACAAACAATAGAAGGTATGACTGGGGAAGAGCATAAAAGATTTATGCATCACTACAATATGAGTATTAATCCTTTTGCTACAGGTGAAGTTAAGAGAATTGGTTCTCCAAACAGAAGAGATACTGGCCACGGAGCCTTAGTTGAAAGATCGTTAGTCAGTGTTATTCCAGACGAAAGTGAATTTCCTTATACTGTAAGAGTGGTATCAGAGGTACTGGCAGCTAATGCTTCTACATCTCAGGCTGCTCTTTGTGCTTCTACCTTAGCATTACTCAATGCTGGTGTTCCATTAAAAGATGCTGTTGCAGGAATTGCCATGGGGCTTCTCTCAGATGAGAAGAAATTCCAAGTTATAACAGACATGAGGGCTGTTGAGGACTTTTACGGCGAGATGGATTTTAAGGTAGCCGGAAGTAAAAAAGGCGTAACTGCTATTCAGATGGATACAAAACTGGAAGGGATTTCCTTTGAAATCATTGAAGAAGCACTGAAACAGGGTAAAAGAGCCAGAATTGAAATCTTAGAAAAAATGGAAGCCGTTTTACCTGAAGTTGGTGAGATGTCTCCGCATGCTCCAAGAGTCAAGACTATACATATTAAACCAGAAGAGATTGGAGCTTTAATTGGCCCAGGTGGTAAAAATATTAACGGTATTATTGCCAAAACAGGAGCACAAATTGATATTGAAGATGATGGAACAGTGATGGTTTCTGCTATCAATGAAGAATCTATCAAAGCTGCTCTTGAAGCTGTTGAAGGTCAATTTAAACAAGTAGTGGTTGGGGAAGAATATACGGGTATTGTTGTCAGACTGGCACCATTCGGAGCTTTTGTTAATATTTTACCTGGCAAAGATGGTTTAGTTCACATCTCTCAAATGGCTCCTGGTCATGTTGAAAACGCAGAAGATATAGTTTCAGAGGGTCAAGAAGTTAAAGTTAGGGTAACAGATGTTTCCCCAGATGGAAAAGTTGGTCTAAGTATGCTTTTTGGGGCTGATATGAAACCAGAATCTGAAGGTGGGGCACGTAGGCCATCAAGTAGTCCTCGAAGAGAGGGCGGATTTGGCGAGAGACCTCAATTCGAAAGACGCGGTCCGCCACCTTCTAGAAGAGAGGGTGGATATGGTGGTAGACCAAGCGGTGGTAGGCCTTCTGGTGGAGGTTATGGTGGAGGAAGACCTCCTGGAGGAGATAGGCCTAGGGGAAGCGGATTTAGGACCGGAACCGGATTTCGAAGTGGTGGTAACGGGGGAAGAGATCGAGGTGGACGCGGTGGATTCGGCAGATAAAAATTAAATTCGTCAGATGTTAGAATAGATGTATGGATACTGCTGCCCAAGATGGAATTTTAAAGCAAAAAATTACAGCTCCAACGGTATTACCTCAGGAGATTAAAGAAAAATTACTTAATTTATTAAGGTTTCCAGGTGAAGGGGCACAATTTGAAAAATTAACAAATTATATTGAGTTTGTTTTGGGCTTACCTTTTGCTAATCTTAATAAAGATATCTTAGATATTGGACGGACCAAAGAGATTTTAGACAAAAACCACTACGGATTAATTAATGTTAAATCTCGGATTTTGGAATATTTATCTGTGCTTATTTTACGGAGTAGAAATGGTAATGATCGGTTGGGTCATGCCCCAATTTTGGCTTTTGTAGGTTTGGTTGGTACTGGTAAGACCTCTCTGGCATATTCAATTGCTGAGAGCCTGGGGAGGCCTATTATTAGGATACCTTTTGGAGGACTTGGGGATGCTAGATATCTGCGGGGGGAATCTAGGGTCTTGCCGGAAGCACAGCCAGGTCAGATAATGAAAGCTATACAAAAAGCTGGTGTTGCAAACCCTGTTATACTACTAGATGAAATAGATAGGGTGGCAGAACAAGGGAAAGTAGATATTATGGGAGTTTTAGTTGAGTTGTTGGATCCGGCCCAAAACCAAACTTTTAGAGACCATTATTTGGATTTTAATTTTGATCTATCAAAAGTTTTATTTATAACTACAGCTAATAATATTGCCAATGTCGTTACAGCTGTCATGGATAGGTTGGAACCAATTCAGATGCCGGCTTATACTGATGAAGAAAAGTTAGTTATTGGAAAGGATTATCTTTTGCCAAGGGCTATTAAGGAATCAGGTTTACAACCGCAGCAGTTGGAAATCGGCAGTGAAGTTTGGCCCTCAATCCTGCGGCCGCTAGGATTTGATGCTGGGATTAGAGCTCTGAATAGAGCCTTGGAGGGATTAACTAGAAAAGTGGCCAGAAAGATAGTAGAAGGTGAGAGTGGACCATTTAAGATTACAAATGAGAATGTAGGAGAATATATTAGTGCATAAATCAAAACTTAAATGTCAAAAATTAAAACTACAGCTGAAATCTAAAAAGTTTTAAGATTAATAGATGTCGATTTGCGATTTGATATTTGAAATTTGAGATACATATGAAAAGTTTTAAACCGAAAATAAATTTTAAAAGAGAAGAGCATCGTCCTGCGGTTTCTGGAACAGGAGGTTCTTCAGCGCAAACTCTTAGATTAATTCCCATTGGAGGGGTGGGGGATGTTACCAAAAATATGTATGTTTATGAATACGGCAACGATATTATTATTGTTGATTGTGGAGTTAGTTTTCCTGATGAAGGCATGCCTGGAGTTGATTTAGTAATCCCGGATATCTCATACTTGCGGGATAAAAAAGATAAAATCAGGGCTATAATAATTACTCACGGACACGATGATCATATTGGTGCGCTACCTTTTATCTGGCCAGAATTACAGGTGCCAATTTATACCCAAAAGCTAACAGCTGGTTTTATAAAAGGTAAATTTACAGAACACAATTTACCTAAAGATAAAGTTATAGATGTTGATATTAATGAAACGCTAGATTTAGGGGTATTTAAGGTCTCTTTTTATCGGGTAGCACATTCAATCCCAGATTCACAAGGTATTGTTATAAAAACTCCAGTTGGAACAATTATCCATCAAGCTGACTTTAAGATTGACTGGACCCCACCCTCGGGACAATTAACAGATGTTGGGGCAATAGCTTCTCTTGGTAAAGAAGGAGTGAGACTACTTTTACTGGATTGTTTAAGGGTAGAAAAACCGGGATTTAACAGGAGTGAAAAATGGATAGAAGGTAGTTTTGAGTCAGCGGCATTGGAAACTCCGGGAAAACTTCTAATTACTACTACCTCTTCTAATATTTCCCGTTTGCAACAAGCTGTTAATGTGGCAGCGAAAGTTGGTAGAAAAGTAGCTTTAGCTGGGCGAAGTTTTGAAAATAACTTTCAGGTAGCTAGGGATTTAGGATATTTAGATGTTCCCTCAGGTTTAGTAGTGGCTCCGGATAGTATTTCTTCTTTCCCACCTAGTAAAATGATGGTTTTAATTGCCGGTGCCCAGGGTCAAAGCGGATCTTCCCTTTCCAGGGCAGCTAACGGCGAACATAAACAAGTTCATTTAGAAGAGGGGGACTCTGTTATCTTTTCCGCAGATCCGATTCCTTCAACCGAATCAGCTCAGAGTGCTTTAATTGATAGTTTAACAAGACTTGGTGTAAATGTTTACTATTCTGCTGTTCAATCAGACCTGCATGTTAGTGGTCATGCTGCACTAGAGGAACTTAGAATAGTAGTCAATCTAGCAAAACCTAAATATATGCTCCCAATTGGGGGAACTTATAGACATATGAAAGAATTTAGCAGACAATTTCAACAACAAGGCTATAAAAAAGAAGAAATCTTGCAACCAATAGACGGAGATATTATTGAAATTACTAAGGATAATATTTCTATAAAAGGCCACATTGATGTACAAAATGTTTATGTTGATGGGCTAGGAGTCGGAGATGTAGGCAATGTGGTACTGCGAGACCGTCAGGTTATGAGTGAGGAAGGAATAGTAGTTGTAATAGCATCTTTGGATGAGCAAACAGGAAAGTTAAACGGCGAAGTAGATATAATTTCGCGTGGGTTTGTTTTTGGGGAAACAGGAGAAGATGTACTGCGTGAAGCTAAGGATTTAGTTAGGTCTACTCTTCAGTCACATGAAGGCAAAGGAGCTGACTGGAGATTCATCAGAAGATTAATAGAAGGTGATTTGGAAAAGTTTTTATATCAGGCGACACAGCGAAGACCATTAATCATACCTGTTGTGGTAGAGTCCTAAACTATCCCATAGTATGATATAATGTATAATAATAGATATGGCAAGAAGACGATCGGTTTATAGAGTACCTAAACTTAAACTTAAAACTAAAACTATTGCTGCTGTAGCTGCTCTTGTCTCTCTTGCCCTAGCCGGGTTATCAGTTATCTCCTTTGTCACAGATGTTCCCTCACTACAATTTTGGCGAGATTTATTATACGAAGCTATGGGTTGGACTAGTATTATTGCACCGGTTATTTTTGCTCTCTCAGCTCTGGTGCTGCAAAAAGTTAAATGGGGATTTGCTCAACCTAATGTTTTATTGGGACTGATTTTAATTGTAGTTTCTCTGTCTGGTTTAACAGCTGCTTTTTCAATCAAGATGTCAGGCAGTTTAGGGGTTACTTTATGGGAACAACTAGCCTCTTTTGTGACTGTTTTGGGAGCAGGACTTTTATTAGTAGGAGGATTTTTAGTAGGACTGGTAGTCTTATTTAATACTTCCCTCTCTCAAATTTTCAAGATTTTTACCAGTAGCTTTGGATTTATCTCTAAACTTTTTGAAGCTGTCTTTAATAGACCAAAATCCTTTAAGGCAAATAACCCTATTAAAATTTCAGGGGTGCAAGATAGCGCTCTAAAAGTAGTGAAAAAAGAAACTGTTATGGCAGATGAGTTGGTACAAAACGTAGCTGGAGAAACAAAGGTTTGGAAATATCCTCCACTCTCACTTTTGTCAGATAAAAATTCAGCTGCAGCCGATAGAGGAGATATAAAGAAAAATGCTGCTACTATTGAAAAAACTCTTGAATCATTTGGGGTAGGGGCAACTGTAGCAGAAGTTAATGGTGGTCCGGCTGTTACTCAATATGCCTTAAAAATTTCTGCCGGAACAAAAATAGCTAAAATTGCTAATTTACAACATGATTTGGCTCTATCTTTGGCTACTCCAACAGGAACTGTTAGAGTAGAAGCCCCTATTCCTGGAAAATCATTAGTCGGAATTGAAGTACCAAATAAAACTTTGGAAATAGTTGGTTTAAGAGGTATTTTGGCTTCGGATGAGATGGCAGCCAGAAAATCAAAATTGGCAGTAGCCTTAGGGCGTGATACTGCATCTGCCCCAATAATAGTTGATTTGGATAGAATGCCACATGCTTTAATAGCTGGCACTACTGGGTCTGGAAAATCTGTTTTGATGAATACTATTATCACAACTCTTCTATTTAGAAACTCACCACAAGAGCTAAAATTAATTTTAATTGATCCAAAAAGAGTAGAGCTGACAAACTATAATGGTATTCCCCATCTTCTAACTCCGGTTATTACAGAACCAGAAAAAATTCTCTCTGCCTTGAAGTGGTCTATGGCAGAGATGGATAGAAGATATAAACTTTTCCAGTCTGTTGGGGTAAGGAATATTTCCGGCTATAATGAGATGTCAGGATTTCAGGCCCTGCCTTATATAGTAATAGTAATTGATGAATTGGCAGATCTAATGATGTTTGCTCCGGTCGAAATTGAGGATGCTATCACTCGTTTAGCTCAAATGGCTAGAGCAACAGGTATTCATCTTTTGGTAGCTACCCAGCGGCCTAGTGTAGATGTTATCACTGGTTTAATTAAGGCTAATATTCCTTGTCGAATTGCTTTTAATGTTTCAAGTATGATTGATTCCCGCGTTATTTTAGATACCCCAGGGGCTGAAAAATTATTGGGTCGTGGAGACATGTTATTTATGCCACCAGATGCCAGTAAGCCTATTAGAATTCAGGGGCCTCAGGTTCAAGATCCGGAGATTAATGCCCTGATTAAATACCTAAAGGAATCCGGAATTGCACCTGAATATACAGCAGAAGTTACAGAAATGCCCTTAGGTAGAATTAATGGTAAGGGTGGAGATACTGGAGCCGAAGATGATTTATTCGAGGAGGCAGTTAGGACGGTTTGTCAATATGATAGGGCTTCTGCCTCACTTTTGCAACGCCGCTTAAAGGTGGGTTACGCTAGAGCTGCTAGAATTATTGATGAGCTGGAATCAGCAGGCATTATTGGACCAGGTGATGGAGCAAAACCAAGAGATGTATTGGTTCGTAATGCAGAAGAATATCTTCAACAGCGCTCCGGCGGCGGAGTCGAAAGCTAAAATATGTCTGGGAAAATTATTGCTACATTGTACTTCTATGTAATTTCTGCAGGAAGTATTGTTCTAATGGTCATTGGGATTTTTAGTATTGTAAACTTTGTTATCAATTCTACCCAGTATGATAAGTACCCTCTTAAATATCCGCAAGGCAGTTGTGAAGTTTATCCTTTTAAATTTGGGCCATACCCAGCTATGGAGATAAATATTTCTACCCCCTCTGCCAAAGAGTTAGAGAAACAGAAACAACTTTGTTTAGAACAAGAAGAAAAACTGAGTAAACAACAAAGAATAGATGATCTTAAAAACTCTATAACTTTTACCCTAGTTGGACTAGTTTTATTCCTGATACACTTCCCAATGGCCCGTAGGCAATCCCGATGAGAACAGTGGGTCAAATTCTTCGTGAGGAGAGAGAAAGAAAGTTTTATTCCCTAGAAGAAATAGAAAAAGTTACTAAAATAAGAGTGGAACTGTTGGAAGCACTAGAAGCAGATAATTGGAGTAAACTTCCGCCAGCCACTTTTGTCCAGGGTTTTATAAAAAGCTATGGTCGGTTTTTAGGACTAGATACAAACAAGCTTTTAGCTATCTTCCGCCGTGAATTTTCTGAACACAAGAATCCTCCTAGGATATTGCAATCTTTTTCCAATCCTTTAACTACCAATAGATTTAACTTAACTCCTAGTAAATTAATTTCTTTGGTAGTAGTGGGGCTAGTATTAGTCTTTTTTGGATACCTTTGGTTTGAATATAGATATTTAGTTCTCCCCCCCAAATTAGAAGTAACTTATCCCCCTGATCAGACTACAGTTTCAGAAGAGAGTGTAGATGTAAAAGGTAGTACTGATCCTGAGGTTACTCTTAGTTTAAATAATCAGCCGGTAGCTATTTCCAGTGACGGAAAATTTAGTGAAGAAATTAAATTAACTGACGGAACAAACAAAATTTCACTGGAGGCTACATCTAAAATTGGTAAAAAAACAAAAATAGAAAGGACTGTTTTCTTGCAGCCGTAATGTGTTAAGATCTCTAAATGGATTTACTACAAACCACCTTAATATTTTTAATAGTACTATTGGGAGTTTTTCTATCTGTTACCGGAGTACAAGTATTTTTTATCCTTAGGGATCTTAGAAAAACTCTGGATAATTTAAATGACATTATAAAGGTACCGGAAGTAAAAGAACGGATTGAAACCCAAGCCAAAAAGACCCAAAGACTATTTAAGAGAAAGTAGTTAATCTTAGCCATCTCGTCTGGCTTTTTTTATTCTTCAAAATCGCTTCGCTCTGAAGAAGTAAAAAAATCTCAGACTTCAATGTCTTTTCTAGGGAATTATACGTTATAATAGCTTCATGACTTCAAATGAGATTAGACAGAAATATTTAGACTTTTTTAAAAGCAAAAATCATAAACAAATTCCAGCTAGTAAGTTAATTCCGGAGAATGATCCAACTACACTTTTTGTTTCTTCTGGTATGCAGTCTTTAGTTCCCTATCTTCTGGGACAAGTTCATCCTGAAGGGAAAAGATTAGTTAATTCACAACCCTCTTTTAGGGCAGAGGATATAGAAGAGGTTGGAGATAATCGTCACACCACCTTTTTTGAAATGTTAGGTAATTGGTCCCTTGGAGATTATTTTAAAAAAGAGCAATTAAATTGGATTTGGAAATTTCTAACTGAAGAGTTAAATTTACCTAAAGAAAAATTACATGTATCTGTTTTTGAAGGAGATGAGGAGGTTCCAAAAGATAATGAAAGCCTTGAAATCTGGAAAAGTTTAGGAGTTTCTGATGAACATATTCATTTTTACGGCGCAAAAAAGAATTGGTGGTCTCGTTCCGGTCCTCCGGAAAATATGCCAGAGGGAGAAATAGGCGGGCCGGATTCTGAAATTTTTTACGAGTTTACTGAAGTTAAACACAACGAAAAATTTGGAGAAAAATGTCACCCCAATTGTGATTGCGGCAGATTTTTAGAAATTGGTAACTGCGTTTTTATTCAATTTCAAAAAACAGATGGAAAATTAAAAGAACTTTCTCAAAAAAATGTCGACTTTGGGGGAGGTTTAGAAAGACTGGCTGCTGCAGTTAATAATAAACCAGATATTTTTAAGACAGACTTATTTTTAGGGGTGATTGGTTATATTGAAGGATTAGTAGGATCTTCTAACCTATACGGCGAGAAATCAGACCCAAATTTTAGAATTATTGCCGACCATATAAAAGCTGCTACTTTTCTAATCAGAGACGGAGTAGAACCTTCTAATAAATTACAGGGGTATGTTTTAAGAAGATTGCTTAGAAGAGCTGCACTTAAGCTACATTTTCTAGACGAAGACAGGGAAAATATCATGAAACGGATGTCAGAGTTAGTTTTTCCAGTGATGGATGCATATGAAAATACAGGTTATTTTGAAGAGGAAGATGAAGTAAGAATTAGGGAAGTTATAGATGAGGAGATAAAAAGATTTGAAAAAACGCTAGATTATGGCTTAAAAGAGATAGAAAAGATTAAAGAAATCGATGGTAAAATAGCTTTCAATTTATATCAAACTTTTGGATTTCCGTTTGAGGTCGCAGAAGAAATTTTTAGAGAAAAAGGGCAAGAGATAAATCATACACAATTTGAAGAGGAATTTAAAAAACATCAGGAACTCTCCAGGACTGCCTCTGCAGGAATGTTTAAAGGAGGACTGGCGGATCACTCTGAAGTAGTTACTAAATATCACACTGCTACACATCTTTTACATCAAGCACTGCGGGACGTACTTGGACCACAAGTTTTTCAGAAAGGATCTAATATTACTTCAGAGAGGCTCCGTTTTGACTTTTCTTTTAATAGAAAAATGGCTGATGAGGAAATAAAAAAAGTAGAAGAGATTATAAATAGAAGAATTGAGGAGGACTTAAAAGTTGATAATTTGTTAGTTCCCTTAGAAGAAGCTAAGGAAATGAATGCCATTGGTCTTTTTGGTGAAAAATATTCTGAAAAAGTCTCTATTTATGGGGTAGGCCCAGGGTTTGCTTTAGATCCTGATGCGAAGGATCAAAGGAACAGAGGAGGTTATTATTCCTTAGAATTTTGTGGTGGTCCACATGTTGAACAATCTGGAGTAATTGGTGGAATAAAAATCACTAAAGAAGAAGCAATCTCTGCTGGTGTGCGTAGGATCAGGGCTGAGCTTTCCAAGCCTTTATAAGGTGTGGTAAACTTTAGGATAGTTAATGAGTTTTCTCTCTAATTTATCTGCCCAATTACCCTTCCTAAAAAAGGCTGCCGAGCCTGAGTATTTTTTTGCACTTAATATTGGTTTAGAAAAGATTAAAGCCTGTGTTTGGAAAGTTGAGAAAGGGCAGTTATCTGTTTTAAATTCCCTATCAGAAGATTACAGTTCAACGGATGAAATATTAGATGTGGCAGATAAGCTTTTAGACCGCTGCCTAGGGGATCTGCCTTATGAACCAGAAAAAATTCTTTTTGGTGTTCCGGATAGCTTTTTAATGGATGAGGAGTTAAAAGAACCCTACCTAAAATTAATTAGGGACCTGGTTAAATCGTTGGATATTTCTCCGATGGCCTATGTTGCTACGTCACATGCTGTTTCTCATTTCTTGGATAAAAAAGAAGGTGGACCGACCACAGCCATATTAGTAGATATAGAAAAAGAAAAATTATTGGTATCAGTCTCCAGAGCTGGCAAAATTGATGGAACAAAAGTATTAACCCGCGGCGATAGTATTGCCGGAGACGTAGAGAAGGGTCTCCTCTCTTTTATAGACATAGAAGTTTTACCATCCAGGATTTTAATTTATGGTTATTCAACAGAAGGATTAGAAAAGCAAAAGGATGATCTACTATCCTTTGCCTGGATGAATAAATTACCCTTTTTGCATTTCCCCAAAATTGAAATATTAGATACAGACACAGATATCCGTTCTGTAGCCTTAGCTGGGGCAGTGGAGCTAGATCCGGATGTTAAATTTACAGAAGAGGCTCAGGTCAGTAAAAGGATAGTAGGTAAAGCTATGCCGATAGAGGAAGAGGAAAGGGAAAAGGTTTTAGCGGAGCCAGCAGCAGCCTTGGCTGCAGGATTTGTTACAGGAGATATTGCAGAAAAAAGTGTAGAGGAGCCCCAGCCAGAAAATGATCGTCCTTTGGACGAAATAGGTGCTGCAGACGATATCTTAGATTCAGATGTAGAAGTATCAGAAACAGATGAAGACGGAGAGGAAGAGTTCGACAAAGAAGAGACGTTAGAAGAAGCATCTGAGGATTTTGAAGAGGAACCTCCCCGAAAAATTCAAAAACCGGCTATGGAAGTTGCAGAAATAGAGGATAAGCCTACAGTTGGAGTACTTCCAACGTGGTTAAAAATACCAAAATTTAAAGGTAGGAAAACCAAGTTTGCGCTACCATTATTAATACTGGTTTTGTTAATTGTTTCTTACTTATTTTTACCAAAAGCAGAAATAGCAATATTTGTTGAACCAAAAATTCTAGAAAAAGACACTCAAGTTATTGCTGATCCAAGCGTTAAGGTGGTAGATGAAGAAGCTAAAAAAATCCCCGGTAAGATTGTGGAAACGTCTGTTTCAGGTAGCGATAAAATAGCCGCTACAGGTAAAAAACAGGTTGGAGATTCAGCCAGAGGTAAGGTTATTATCTACAATGGTACTGATTCATCAAAAACTTTCTCTGCAGGTACAGCTCTCACCACCAGCAACGGAGCTAAATTTACCTTAAGTAGCTCTGTGACAATTGCTTCCAGGTCAGCTTCACCAAATGATCCTCTTTCTACAGTATCCGGAAAATCTGACCCGGTTGATGTAACAGCTTCTGTTATTGGGGCTGACGGTAATATTCCAAGCGGTACAGAATTAACCGTTGCAAACCTCCCTAAGTCACAGGTAGTAGCTAAATCAGAAGGTAATTTCTCTGGAGGAACTAGTAAGGAAGTGACCGTTGTAACAGATACTGATCAGAAAAAGCTTTTAGCTCAACTTGCCTCAACACTTCGTAAAAAAGCGCAAGAGGATATACAAGCTAAATTAACTGATGAGCGAAGCTCTCCTTCGGATAAAAAAATCTTAGAAGAGGCCTTAACAGAAGAGATTACCAAGAAAACATATAGTAAAGCCGTTAATGATCAGGCTAGCGAGTTTACCTTAAACCTAACGATTAAATATACCGGTATTGCCTATTCCGATTCTGATTTAAAAATGATTGTGGCAAAGCTAGTTGATACCAATATTCCGGAAGGTTATCAGTTAGATCTTTCTGAAACTGAATCTCAAGCCGATGTCTCCAAGATGGAAAAAAATCAGTTAGTTTTCTTGGCTCGTTTTAAAGCAAAGCTTGCACCAAAGCTTGATCTAGAAAAAATTAAAAATCAACTTCGGGGACAAACTCCTGACAAAGCAGCGGAGATACTTCGCAGTTATGAAAATGTGTTGGAATCAGAAGTAAAAATAATACCATCTTTTCCGGGGCCTTTAGCAAGGTTACCGTTACTCGGACAGCGTATTAAAGTTGAGGTGAAGTTGAAGTGACCCGAAAAAAAATCCTACCGTTAATTCTAATTATTATTGGGGTATTATTTTTAGCGCAAGTTACAATTCCTTTAATCGGTTATAAAATTTGGGAAATGACTAATCTAAATGAAAGTGATTTTCCCAGCCCTATAAAAAGTTCCTATATGGCAGGAATTTCTATTCAAAATAAAGATAATTTTCCGGCTTTTATCTCAAATTTAACTAGGTCAACTATCGCACCCTATCCTCAATTTAAACTTTCTATTCCAAAACTGGATATGACAGAGGCCACAGTTACTATTGATAGTAATGATTTAGATAAAGGTTTAGCTCATTTGCCGGGAAGTGCTCTCCCTGGAGAGCGGGGAAATGTTTTTATCTCTGGTCACTCCTCAATTCTTTTTGATAACAATTTTTCTAAGTTATCCAAATTAAAAATGGGAGATGAGATAAAAATTAAAATTGGGGAAACAGACTTTATTTATAAAGTATTAGATACAAAAGTAGTTGATCCCACAGATGTCTCAGTAATTGCACCACCAGAGGGGGAAGGTAGATATTTAAGCTTAATGACTTGTGTTCCTCCTGGATTAAATATAAAAAGACTGGTTGTATTAGCTAACTTGATATAATGAAGTTCTCGACTACGCTCGAACAATAATATTCTTCGACCAAAGTGGAGAAGTACAATTATGAAATATTTAGGAGTTGATTTTGGAATTAAAAGAGTGGGACTGGCTAGATCTGAAGGAGATCTGGCTTCTCCTTATAAAATACTAGAAGGTAAGGGAGTTTGGGATTTAGTGGAAAAGATTAAAAATGAAGCAAAAGAATTTGACAATATTGTTATTGGGGTACCAGAAGGTAGAATGGGAGAGACTGTTAAAAAAGTTATTAAGAGTCTTCGGACAGAAGGTTTAAAGGTGCTTGAGGCAGATGAAACCCTGTCTTCAAAAAATGCTATTAAACTAATGGTAGAATTGGGATTATCCAGGAAAAAAAGACGAAGTAACGATGCCATAGCTGCCTCTGAGATATTACAAAATTACCTGGATCAAAAAAATAAGCAAAGCTTGAAATTTTGAGAACAAAATTATGAAAAAACTTTTAGCACTGCTTTTGGTTTTACTGCTACCACTTTTTATGATAAAAGGTTGGTGGAATACTCAGCTGACTCCTGTCTCAACTACTGTGGATACAAAGAAAATAGTTGTTGAAAAGGGTAAATCTGTGGCTGGTATTGCCAAGCAGTTAAAGACAGAAGGTTTAATAAAATCAGAGTTTGTATTTAAGCTCTACACTCGTCAAACTGGAGCAACTCTTTCTGCTGGTACTTTTGAAATTTCCCCTACTATGTCCACACAAGAGATAGTGAAAGTTTTATCAGGAGCTCCTAACGAGACTTGGATAACTATCATTGAAGGTTGGAGATTAGAAGAAATTACCGAGAAACTAAGTGTAGATTTAAAAGTTGAAAAAAGTGAATTTTTAAAATTAGGCAAAGAGGGTTATATGTTCCCTGATACATATTTATTCCCCAGAGAATATACAGGGGAGCAAATTGCTAAAACTATGAGAGATAATTTTGATGCTAAATACACTAGCGAATTAAAATCTAAGATTAAATCCAAAGGCTTAAGTGAGTCTGATGGGGTAATATTGGCCTCAATTGTAGAACGGGAGGGCAGATCTCAAAAAGTTAGGACAGAGATAGCGGGAATTTTACTTAAAAGATTAAATATTGATATGGGACTTAATGCTGATGCCACACTGCAATATGCCCTGGGTTATCAACCCTCTGAAAAAAGCTGGTGGAAAAGACATTTAACAAAAGAAGATAAAACAATTGACTCACCGTATAATTCGTATAGGCATAGAGGTTTACCACCAACCCCAATTTGTAATCCCAGTGTTTCATCTCTCCTGGCTGTAGCAGATGCTAACCCTAAAACTCCTTACCTATATTATTATCATGACAGCAAAGGTAACTCACATTACGCCACAACTTTGGATGAGCACAACCAAAATGTCGTCAATA
>Ga0209542_10008011_pt1 | contig 19893 bp, 20 predicted proteins | sample RifCSPhighO2_01_FD_184028 | JGI IMG/M metagenome (GOLD analysis project Ga0209542, IMG submission 184028) | Soil microbial communities from Rifle, Colorado - Rifle CSP2_plank highO2_0.1 (SPAdes) (version 2) | ecosystem: Environmental > Terrestrial > Deep subsurface > Rock core/Sediment ...
GCAGGGGGTAATAACAATGTTACACGCGTGAGAATTGGACGAGGAGTGTGTGATGGCTCTTTATCAACAACCTTCTTTAAAGAATTCCAAGATACACCTCCTGAAATTATTGTTTCAGATACGATCAACGGTACTGATGATCCTGCACAGGATTATCTTGACCTTTCAGGAATTGGAGTCAAGAAAACCTCTGAGGCGTATATGTATATGCTTCCTGTAAGTGATATGGCCGGATCTTCACTCTGTCAGACTCTTGCTTTGAAAAATAGTAGATATAGTGAGGGAAAGAACACCTCGCGTTATTACTTGTATTTAGATACGGATGGAATTCAGACAGGAGGTTGCACGCCGTATGATAATTCCTCAGTAGTGGGTTACGACTATCTCTTTAAATACGTTGTTGAAACGAGTAGCGCCAATCAGCCCATAGAGACCCTTTTAACCATGAACTGCGTATCAGGTAAATGGTCACCTTCCAATGTTCCCCTTGAGTCTAAGCGAGCAAAGTCTTGTGAGATTACGGGCGGACCCATCTTTGGTATTGACAAAGATACCTTTACGGGAAAATCAGATGTTAAAACCTCGGTTGGTTGGCGTGCGTATGCGGCCACTGCAAATTTAACAGGTAACGCCACCACTGTTGTGGACCGTGTAAACCCTGGATCAAAATCGGCTGACTTTACTTCTATCGATGTTGATCTTGTTGACTGTTTTAGTCAAGGAGATAAAGATAATTCTCAATGCGATAAGTTCAAGAAATTTGGATTCTTCCCTGGGGAATTTGGTCCTGCCTGTAAAGACGGCAAGGATAATGATAACGATGACCTTACGGACTGCAATGATTTCGACTGCAAATATGATCCATTCTTCTGCGCTGGAAGCTTTGGTGCAGTGAGTACTGATAGCACAGCGCCCAACTTTGTTGCGAATAAAATTAATACCAAACTTACGAATGCACTGAGTTTTATGTATGGTACCGATGAACCCTCCAATGGTTCGGTGCTCTTTTACGGTACCGATGCCAATTGCGGAACCTTAAACTCAACCAGCACGGACAAGGGATTGAGTGATGGTCTTAATCTGACAGATTATCGTCCTCACCACACCAGTGATATTGCCGGTCTTGCATTGAACACCACCTACTATTACAAAGTGAAGACCTGCGACCCGACGGACAACTGTGCCATCAGTAAGTGTAAGAATGCGTCAACTGCAGCAAAAGCTACGAATATTACCTTCAAACTTATCATTCCAACGAATTGGGTAGTGGACATTCCCAATATCAACCTCACCAACTACAGTGCGAAATACTCGCTGAAAGCACATTCCAACCTGTTGAGTAACATGACCATGTTTGTGCGAACCGTGAGCAACAATACCAACATGGAGTTCAAAGGTGTGGATATCTTTGAAAAACAAACCTTGAATCTCTCTGGATTTATTACGGGTACGAGTTTGTTAGGTCTTGATGCAAATCACTACCAGAACTTTAAACAGCGTACTGGTGTTGATCAAGTCAAGGTAAAAATTCCTGGAACCGGAACGAAACTCAATCACTGCGATGATAATGGAGCAAACTGCGAAACCGTGACTTCGGGTGCAACCTGTATCTTTGGTACAGACAATGCCCAATGTACGATTCCTGATGCAGTGGGGCTTGGATTCTCCAGTTATGGTGCTGGTGGAGCCGGTGGCGGCGGATCAGTTGGTGGCGGTGGCGGAGGACGCGGTGGCGGCGTAAGTAAACCTGCACCGAAAGGTCCTTTGGCTCCTGCAGCTCCTGTAGCTCAATCTACAACACCTTCCGTGCCCTTGCCTACTCCTGCAGCAGTTCCTGTAGTTGAAGAAGGAGTTGTCGATACTACTGCAGCTACTGAAGCAGAGAAGCAAGAAGAACAGCAGAAAGAAACTGCCGGTGCTGAGAAAGTCGTTTCAAAAGGCGCTGCATCCAAGATGCCGGGTGTGTTGAAAGCAGGAATCCTCTTAGTCGTCATCGCGCTCTTCCTGGGTTGGTACTTCAGAAGGTCGCATGCGAAGAACTAGGCCTTTGTTTTAATTTTTTTAACCTTCTCTTTTTTTCTCTTTTAATTCTGAACTTTTTCTTTTTTACTTACTAAAAATAAAACCAACTCCCTGGTTGCATCATCTCCTGCCCTGCTTTTGCAGCCTTCAGCGTTCTGAACTCAGCCGCGCTTCGTGCGTAAATGGTGATGCAACAGAATAGTTGTTATTATGATAAAAACGATAGTGTGTTATAAATTTATGGAATAAAGAAACTCTTAAGTATACCTACCTAATACTCTGCACCATCTACGGCACCGCGCATTCCTCTGTAAGGGTGCTTAATCATGCGCATATTGGTGATTAGATCAGCGCATTTCACAATCTTCTTAGGTGCTCTGCGTCCGGTAAGAATTACGGTCATGTCCGGCGTTGCTTTGTTAATGAGGTTAATAACGCGATTAGCCTTAATTAAACCCAAGGCAACTGCAAGATTGATTTCATCAAGGACAAGGAGTCTTGGCTTGTTATTTGTCCGTTTGAGGATCTTCTCGGTGAATTTAACGCCTTCGTCTGCAAGAACATAATCAATATTCTCTGGCCGTGAGAGGTGTGCGGTTCCTTCTCTGCCAAACTGATAAATTTCATAGCGGGGAGCGAGTTTTCGCATGATTTTGAATTCTCCCCCTTTTTTGTTGGATTTTAAGAATTGGACAACGGCAACGCGGTGATTGTGACCTAAGGCGCGGAGGGCAAGGCCAAGGGCTGTGGTTGTTTTTCCTTCACCATCTCCTGTGTAAAGATGAACACGAGCATGTTTGCGATAGTCGTGTCCGTCAGATATCATCAATCTATCCCCCTTTGTCCTTACAGAGTAAATATCTCAAGCTTCTTTTCAAGCTTGTTTAAGCCTCTTTTTTAATTTTTTCTCAGCTTTCCCTCCATAGAACAGATCTTCTTTTTATATTTTTGGAGTTATTGGCAAGTAGCAACGCAATCTTACATCGAACATATTGAGAAATATTCTCTTAAACCCCATTCCACCCTACTTCTGTAACAGCTTAACCAACTCTCTTCCAAATTCTGTAGCAGACTGCGGGCCGTCTGCGGTAATAAGTTTTCCATCCACAACCACTCGTTGAGGTATGTAGATGGCTTTTCCTTGTTGAAGAATCTTGATCGCTTCAGGTGTCTTGTATACTGTTGCTTTCTTGCCTTCAAGAACGCCTGCTTTTGCAAAGACCGTGGGAGCAATACAAATAGCACCCATCAACTTATCTTGCGCCTTCGCCTTTCTTAAGAGCTCAATCACATCTTTATCGTCTGCAAGTGCAGAAGCTCCGCTTCCGCCTACCATAACAACCATATCAAAGTATTCAACACGTTGCCTGGCTTCAGAGGCACTTAATTCTGCCGTGACATCCATGCCCAGCATACCTTTGCAGATTCCAGCGTTGACGCTTGCTATGACTAATACATGTCCTGCTGCGCTGAGAAGTCTTCGTGGCTCATTCAACTCTTCGTCGCGGAAGTTCTGTTGAGCCACAATAATCAGGATTTTAGCCATGGGCAGAAGGATTGCGGTTTTCTTTATTAAGTTTATTATGGTGTGTTGTTTATGACCTCATATGATGCTGGAAAATAAAAAATAAAGGAGTGCAGGAATCCCTATTCATCGCTGTCCCCATCATCACTGCCGTCCCAGTCATCATCACCATCATCATCGTCGCCCATTGTATAGAGTTTCCAGTCTTCCATAGTCATTCCTCCTGGTTTTTTTAGCTTTTTTTGAGATGCTTGTTCGCTGTTAGTAAGTGCCACCCGCACGCTGAATGTGGGGCAGGTAGGGGCAGAACTCCTATTTAAAGATTGTTGGGGCATACCTGTTGATATCCCGCTCATATTCCCTTGGGTATCTTTAGAACCTTCCGCTATGAAGAATCGAAGTAGCCAGCCAGAAGCCCAGGAGTCCTGCTGCAATAAAACCAAAGAAAGCGATAGCTGATATACCATAGATCTTTGGTCCCAGATCAAACGACATAATCAGGGCAGAAGCAATGACAAATGCGCCAGTAATGTAACCTAATGCAATTCGGTTGGATGAACGGTCAAGCTCCAGTTCAAACTCTTCTAAATCGCGGTGCCGTAATTCTACGGTAATGTCTCCCTGTTCAGCTCTTCTGAGAATCTTGTCCAGCCGTCTTGGCACGTTGCGCGTCGTTTTCCAAAACTTCATCACGGATTTTGCAAGCCGGTGGGTGATATAACTCGGTTGCAGCCGTTTTTTGAGCAGGTCCTGCATGACAGGATTTAATGCTTGTCCAACATTAAAGCCCGGATCTAATTCTCTGCAGATGCCCTGCACGGTTCCTAGTGCTTTTCCCAGCATAAATGCTTCTTTCGGAATTTGCGCTTCATATTTCACATTCAAATCGGTTAATTCCTGCACTGCTCTTCCGAGATTAATGTCGCCCAGTTCACGGCTGCCATATTCTCCCATAAGTTTTTGCACATCTTTCAAGAGCTCTTTTTCATTGATGGGTTTCTCGGCGCCGTCGTATCGGATAACTTCCTCGGTCAATGCCTTTGCATCTTTCTGAAGCAGGGCAAGAAACATATTCTCCAAATACTCATCTAATTCTTCATCCACTTCCTGCATCATGCCGAAGTCAAGATAGACAAGCTTTTGATCTTTGGTAACCATGATATTTCCTGGGTGTGGATCTGCATGAAAGAAATGATGGTCAAAAATCTGCTTGAACATGGACTGGATGAAATGCGTTGCAATGGATTTTTTGTCAAATCTTCCGAGCTTTTTTTTGTTGCCTGTTAATTCTGTAATTTTAATTCCTTCAAGATACTCCATCGTTAAAATTTGTTCGGTGGTGTATTTCCAATGGACTTGAGGTACCACGACGGTGGGATCATCGGCAAAGTTCTTTTTGAAGCGGTCGATAAACCGTGCTTCATTTTTGTAGTTGAGCTCTCTTCTCAACTGCTGTTCAAACTCATCAACAAAACCCTTGAAGTTGTAGAAGCGGAGCTTCGGGAAATGTTTTTCAACCTTCTCAGCAAGATAGTGCAGAATATCCATGTCCTCTTGGAGCGTTTTTTTGATCCCCGGTCGCAGCATTTTGACGATGACATCTTCTCCTGTTTTCAGTTTTGCCCGGTGCACCTGTCCTAATGAAGCAGATGCAAGAGGTTCTTTGTCGAATGCTTTGAAGAGCTGATGAATTGGCTTCTGAAAGTCGTGCTGGATCCGCGCTTCAACGAGATGATAAGAAAAAGGTTTCACCTGATCCTGGAGCTTTGTAAGTTCTTTGATAAAATCAAGGGGAATCAGGTCAGGCCGTGTCGAAAGCACCTGTCCAAATTTGACAAATGTTGGTCCTAATGCTTCCAAGGTTCTGCGCACGCGTTCCGGAAGCGGAATTTGATGCACGTTTTTTTGAAACAGCCGCTGCGTCAGTGGAATACTCGTGTTCAGATCCACTTTTTCTAAGAAGTAGCCGAAACCATTGTCTGCAAAGACTGAAAGAATATGCTTCAGTCTTGCGGTATGGTCAGGATGCTCATCCATGGGATTCCACAATTATTCCCCGCTCATCTTGCTGTTTTCTTCAGCCGATTGACGGTTTTCTCAAGCTTGGCAAGCTGGCTTCGCAGCAAGCGAATTTTTGTCACCGGATTCACCGGCGATTTTCTGAGCGCTCGTCCTAATTCTCTTTCCATAAAGTGGCGTGCTTTGCGTGCCTGGCTTTGCGACTGCCGCGCCAGCTCTCGGGCAAGACGTTTTCCTTCTCTTGGATTCAAGCCAGAACGTTTCATTGCCTTCTTGACGGTTTTTTCCAGTTTACTTTTTGTCAGAAGCCCTGCACCGATGCCCACTAAGACTGCTCTTTTGACTAACTTATTCATGATCACACCTCTTTTTGAATAGTCATCATCAATTATCCAGCTTTATGCGCTTGCGGCAATTTAAATATTGTGGTTTATTAATGGAGGATAACAGAATAGGGTTCATACTCTTCAATACTTTTAAATACCCTAACTTCTGCATCTTGACGCATGGTCGAATATAACCGTGAAATTGAGGAGATGGAGAAAGAACTCGGCAAGATGCAGTACAACAAGAGTACACAAAAGCATTTTGGCCTGGTCAGAGCAAAGATTGCAAAACTCCGGGAAGCAGAATTCAAGCGTTCAGGCGCTGGAAAAAAAGGACCCAGCTATGCAGTCAGAAAATCAGGCGATGCAACGGTTATCTTGATCGGTTTTCCTTCGACCGGTAAATCAACACTCTTAAACGCTCTCACCGGAACGCATTCTGCTGTTGCAGCCTATGCATTCACGACCTTAACGGTTATTCCCGGGCTCCTGGAATACAATCACGCGAAAATCCAAGTTCTTGATGTTCCCGGTATCGTTTCAGGAGCAGCATCAGGACGCGGCCGCGGCAGGGAAGTCTTGTCGGTTATTCGCTCTGCAGATTTGTGCATTATGGTGCTGGATGTCAATCATCCTGAACATCTTTCTGCGCTGATGAAAGAAGTTGAGCAAGCCGGCCTGCGCTTGAATCAGCGTATTCCTGATGTGAAAATCGTGAAAAAAACACGGGGCGGCGTCAGTATTGCTTCAACGGTTCGTCTTACTCATCTGGAAAAAGACACGATTGAAACGATCCTGCGCGAGTTTAAAATGAACAATACAGATGTGGTGATACGAACCGATATCACGGTTGACCAATTTATTGATGTGATTGAAGGAAACAAAGTCTATATTCCTGCGATTGTTGTGCTGAACAAAATGGATATGGTTGACGAGAAAACGTTGAAAGAAGTGCAGAAGCTTACCCATGCAGATCTGCCGATCAGCGCGCATCAGAGCGTCAACATTGACCCGCTGAAAAAATTGATGTATGAACGTTTGGATTTGATTCGGGTGTACTGCAAGGAAGCAGGAAAGAAAGCTGATTTGAATGTTCCATTGATTATGAAAAGAAACTCCACGATCAGCGATATGTGCAACAAATTGCACAAAGACTTTGTTGGGAAATTCAAATTTGCACGGGTGTGGGGAACGAGCAGCAAATTTCCTGGACAGAAATTGGCATTAAAGCATGTGATCCACGACAAAGATGTGGTGGAGATTCATGTGCGGTGAGAAATCAGAAGATTCCTTAATCCCCCTATTCCAATATCTATATTCTATCGTCGAAAATGCCCCTTTTTATCAAATTCAACCCTTTTACCACGTATCTATTTTTCCCTCTGTAATAGTTACTACGACGGTACAAGCTATAAAAACCCGTGCAACTTTTTAAAATAAAAATAGAAAGGTATATAAAGGAGATCGGCTTCTCGTTACTTCAGTGCTGAGTACATCTTTACTACCAATAATCAAATGGGGGTCGCACGATGGGACAACAAGATATTATCGACAAATTAAAAGACAATCCAATAAAATGGTTTACTTCTAAAGAACTCAGTCAAGAACTGGGCATTTCGATTGGTTCTGTCACCATGAGTTTGAAAAAACTCCGCGAAAGCAGAGCTTTGAAATTCCAAACTTCTAAACGCAACATGTTCAGGTATATGTATCGGAGATAAGTTGCGATACTTGCGATACATTGCGAAATTTTTGATGCTTTTTTCTTCTTTTTCTTACCTTTTTCTTTCTCTCTCTTTTCTTCTCTCTTTTCTCTTTCTCTTACCACAATCTTTATAAGAAAAACACACCCACCGATGCATCTATGCCTCGACATCCATCGCCGAATGAAATCACCATCACGTTTCCTGATGGTGGCATCAGAAAATATCCGAAAGGAATCACCGTAGAAGAAGTAGCGAAATCTATTTCTGAAGGATTAGCTCGTGCTACGCTGGATGCGCAATTTAACAGCCAGCATGTTGACTTCGACACCAAACTCGAGCAGGATGGAACCTTCAAACTCTTTACATTCAAAGACCAAGAAGGAAAAAATGCCTTGAGGCACTCCTGTGCGCACCTGCTTGCAGCTTCGGTGCTCGAACTCTATCCGAGTGCTGAAAATGCCATAGGTCCGCCTATTGAAGACGGCTTTTATCAGGATTTTGAACTGCCCCAGCCGATTTCTGAAGCAGATTTTCCCAAGATAGAACAAAAAATGCACGAGCTTGCTAAAACCTGGCTTGTGATGAAAGGGAAAGAGGTTACCCTGCAGGAAGCACTTTCTCAATTTAAAAAAAATAAATACAAAACTGAACTGGCCAAAGAGTTTGGCAAAGAAGGAAAAAAAATTACGTTTCAGATAGCGGGAAGTTTCATAGACCTTTGTAAAGGCGGGCACGTCTTTAATCCCGGTAAAAATCTCCAATATTTCAAGCTCTCATCGGTTGCAGGAGCATATTGGCGCGGTGATCAAAAAAATAAAATGCTGACACGAATTTACGGCACAGCCTTTCCCAGCAAAAAAGAATTGGATGAGCATTTCTGGAGGCAGGAAGAGGCAAAGAAGCGCGACCACCGCAAGCTCGGAAAAGAACTTGACTTATTCACGTTCCACGAACTTTCTCCGGGTTCTGCAATGTTTTATCCTAAAGGGGCGTATATCTACAACAAACTCCAGCAATTCATCCGCGAAGAATATCATAAGCGCGGCTATCAAGAAGTCATTACGCCTCAGCTCTTTCACAAATCCTTGTGGGAAACCTCTGGCCACTGGGAGCATTACAAAGACAATATGTTTTTGACGCAGGTCGAGGGCCAGGACTTTTCATTAAAACCCATGAACTGCCCCTCCCACCTTTTGATTTACAAAAGAAAACTGCACAGCTACCGTGATCTGCCGATTCGCATGGCTGACTTTTGCTGTTTACATCGCAATGAACTCTCCGGTGTGTTGGGTGGCCTCCTCCGTGTGCGAAAATTCAGCCAGGACGACGCGCATTTGTTCATGACTGAAGAACAGCTGGAAGATGAACTGCTTGCCATCATTGATTTTGCAGAATTCATTTACAAAAAGGTGTTCAACTTTGATTATCACATTGAGCTCTCTACAAAGCCGGAAAAAGCCATGGGTGCTCCTGAACTCTGGCAGAAAGCAGAGGCTTCTTTGCAAAACGCGCTGAAAAAGAAAAACCTCCCCTTTAAAATTAATCCCGGAGACGGTGCATTCTACGGCCCAAAAATTGATTTCCATATCAAAGATGCGATTGGAAGGTCCTGGCAGTGTGCAACGATTCAACTTGATTTTAACCAGCCTCAGCGCTTTGATGCAAATTATGAAGGCAAAGACGGAAAAAAACACCAAGTGATTATGGTGCACCGCGCTTTGCTGGGAAGTTTGGAGCGATTTATTGGTGTACTCACCGAACATTTCACAGGCAGATTCCCCTTATGGTTGAGTCCGACACAGGTGATTATCCTTACCGTTGCAGACCGCCACATTGCGTTTGCTGAAACGATACGAAAACAGTACCATGACGCAGGCCTGCAAGTTGAAGTGGATGATCGTCCTGAAAGTGTTCCAAAGAAAGTGCGAGATGCTCAACTGCATCAGTGGAATTACATTCTAGTGGTAGGAGATAAAGAGATTCAGGATAACACGGTTACGGTGCGGACGCGCAAGAATGAGATTCTGGGTATGAAGAAGGGTGATGTGTTTTTGAACGAACTTCTTGCTGAGATTGAGAAGAAGGAGATTAAATAAAGAATGAGATTAAATAACCCCGGAATAACCAAAGAGATTAAATGGGGATTATAATCCCCCGCCCAAAACCTTTAAATATCATGAGCCTTTCTCACACGTTGATCTTTATGAATCACGGTTGCTGCGGCGGAATGGATGCAAAACAAACAGTACACGCAGTACAAACAGCTTCAAAAAACGCAACAGCTAGTGCAACCGTTTCCAAAGAAGCGTGCTGCTCCCAAAAAACTGTAACACAAACCGTTACCCAAGATCCTGCAGGAGCACGTTCTCGTTATCACGATGGATATGAAGATGGTTTTGAACCCTTAACGTCCCTCGATCTTTCAAAATGCAATGACTTTGACGAGCTTGTCAAAGCCATGTCGAACACTGCTTTTGGCGGAAGAACCTTAGGAGAAGCAGCTGATGTGCTCTATGCCATGGTTACGGATCCTGATTGTTTTGTGGTGATGTCTCTTGCAGGAGCTATGACGCCTGCAAAAATGGGCCTGCTCATCTGCGACATGATTGACTTAGGCATTGTGCATGCAGTTGTTTCTACGGGAGCTTTGATGACGCATGGCTTTGTCGAAGCCAAGGGCATGACACACTTCAAGTACAAATTTGGACAAATGGATGATGTTGAACTGTATGACAAAGGATATGACCGTATTTATGATGTGCTTGAATTGGAGCAAAATCTTGATGATACTGAACTTATTTTCCGATCCATCATGGCAACATTTGACTATAAAGAACCTTTGTCCAGCTACAAACTCTTAAATCGATGCGGAAAATGGCTCATGGACAACACGAAAGGACGCGGCGTACTCAAAAGCGCGTTCCAAAAAAATGTTCCGGTTTATGTTCCCGCATTTACGGATTCAGAAATGGGTCTTGATTTTGGAACCATGAATCACCGCAGAAAAAAGAACAACCTTCCCCCCTACACCTACAACCCCTTTTTAGACCTTGATCATTTTGCTGACTTGATCAAAAAACAAAAAACCATTGGCATCTTTACGATTGGAGGAGGCGTCCCGAGAAATTGGTCTCAGCAAGTTGCTCCGTATCTTGATATTGTTTTGAAGCGTGTAGAAAATCAATGCCAAGCATGTGATGGAGACGGCTGTGACACCTGTGAAGGACGTGGATTTATCTACAGTGACAAAGGAAAAGCAGTCAACCGGTATAAATATGGCGTGCGCATCTGTCCTGAACCCGTGCATTGGGGAGGACTTTCAGGATGCACGTATAGTGAAGGCGTAACCTGGGGTAAATTTGTTCCTCAAAACGAAGGTGGCATGTGGTCTGAAGTCTTGATTGATGCTACGGTTGCCTGGCCTCTTCTCCTCAAAGCAGTTCTTCAACGTCTGCAAAAGAATGGAAAGCTCCCTATCCAGAAGAATTTTAACGTGAAAGAGATTCTCCACCTTCAATAACTCTCTTCAACACCCCCCATCTTCTTTTCCCCTCTTTCCCTCCTGTTTTTTCCTGTTTTCTCTACGAAATCTTTATAAATAACGTTTCCTAGGCTTTTCTTACCTTAAAAGAGGTGTGGCATGGTGGATATTCCGAATGATGAACCTTCTGAAGATTATGATATTGTTCCTCATAAGCGCTTGATTGAACTACAGAAACAAGTGGAAGATCTGAAGAAAAATCCGTATGGAAGCACAGATTCTGGCAAGAAAATGATGGAGACCATGACGAATTTGACCACCAGTATCGATGGTCTTCTTACGCTGTTCAAAGATGCTGCGCAAGAGATGCGGGTTGAAGAGCATGATGTCGGAATTCTCTCAAAAAACATGAGACCCTTGATGGAAAAGCTTGATGAACTGATTGAACAAAACAAGAAAATTGCCCGAGGCATTATTGCGATTGCAGACATGGTCAAAGAACATGGGGAAAGACTGGATCAACTTTCTGGTCCTGGTCAAAGACGTCCTTTACCTGGTGTTCCTCTGCCCCCTGGAAAACAACTGAGGCCGTTTGGCCCGTCAGGTTTCGGTCCTGTTCCTGGCCATATGCCACCTGCTCCGGGTTTGTTTGCACCAGGGCCGATGCAGCCGATGCAAGGTCCCATGTCAGCCATGATTCCTCCTGGTCCTTCTGAAATAGGTATGGGTGGAATGGGGCAAAGTGGAAATCTTCCTCCACCTCCTGGTTTTGAGCAAAAGAAAAAAGGATGGTTCTAGGTATGGCGATGCCTTTTCCACCCCCCTCTATGCAGACTTCTCCCTATGCACCCACTCCGATTCCCTCTTCTCCTGTTCCCTTGAGGCCTCTGCCTTCTGAGGTTCGCCGTACAGCACAGCTCCGCTGTTTTTTCCGTGCAGTTGTCCATGTTCTTCAACGTCAAACAAAGCCTGAACCAGGTTCTGCGCTGAAACAGTTGGGGAGAGATCTCATGCATTTCCAAAAACATGTGGTTGCAAAAAAACATCCTCGTTTGTTACGGCAGCAGCTTGATCAGATTCAAGAAAAAGTGAATGACACCATCAACAAAGAAAAATATATCCTTCAGATTCATGAACAAGAAGATCACTTAATTAACAGTATGACCTCGCGTTCTCCTTCGCGAGCTTCCCTTCTGCGACGCAGAAAAGCGTCGGTAGATCAGCCTGAAGGACATTCGCCTATTGAATTTAAGGGTCATTATGGATCGCTGTTGAGAACGCTGGGAAAAGAACCTGATCAGTCCAAGCAAACGCTTTCTGATTTAGAAGAAGAGCTTGCCAAGGTCAAACAGCTCTACAAAACATGCAGGCGTTCATCTCCGAAAGCAAAATCTCAGCTCAAACGCATTCAAATGCTTATCGTCAGTTTAGATCAAAAAATAAGAGAGAAGAAAAAGAAGAATTAGAAAACAAGAAATAGAAAAAATAATTCCTATCTAAACATCCTTTCCCATCGCAGTATTGCGTTTGTTCTCTTTTGCACGTTCCACTGCTTTGAGAAGACATTTATTCAGCGCATTATTCAATGCTTCAGCAAGGTCTCCTGCAACATTGCATCCTTCTGCAACATCTTTCAATTTTGCACGGACAACCAGCATGACATCTGCTTTTTTAGCAACAAAGTTGCATGAGACATCCTTTGCCATAACAGTTCTTCGTCCGTTATCCTTGGCTCGGGCAACGGCGTCTTTCATCAGTTCACGCGCCTTCTTATCTAAAGACTCTGCAAGGTCTCCTGCAACATTACAGCTTCCACAGACATCTTTGAGCTTTGCTTTTACAACGAGTAGATCAGTCATATCACTCACCCCTCCCTCTGAGGGTACTCACCGTTCCTTGTTTTATAAAGATTGTGGGGGTTTGGACTCTATCCTGTCCCATCCCATTTATCGATGCAAAAACACAAAACTGTATCGCTTCCCCTGCTTCTCATCAAGCCTGCAAAACCCTGTTCGCTCAAACTGGATGATATCCCCTACTTTTAAGTCATTGACGCGTGATTCTCCCACTCCTGTCATTCGCGACGCATCAGGCATTAACATTTCAACTTCAACAACTTCCTGTTCTTTAGGAAGCCAATGGATAATCAATTTTCCCGATTGCTTGTAGGTGTCATAATCGAGAGAATGAAATACCAGCCGATTGCCTTTCTTGACAAAATTCAAGCAGTCCATGAGCCGGATGATGTCTTTCTCGGTACTATTCTGAATTATGTCATAATCAGTTTTTGCCAAGAAAAAATCTTCCTTTGTCTTAAAAACTCTTCCTCCTTTTCTCTTTTCAGGATGTTTATCAAGTTCAACACGGCATTCAGGTGCAGTGTGGATGGTTACCGCAACAGGATCGTGGATAAAGAATAACCGGTCTGTTTTCTCGTCAATGACCTCTTTGTTGAATGCATTAATTGCTTTGAAGAATTCTGTTGCATTGACCTTTTTGTCCACCATCGTTACTCCCACGCTTTCAGCATATTTTGCAAAAGCAGGAGGCTGGTATCCTCTTCGTTTCAAGGCGCGGATAAACGGAAGTCTCACATCATCCCAGCCTGTAAATTTTCCTTCTGCAATCGCATGCCGGGTCTCAGTTGTTTTCAAACGCAGACCTTCAAAATTAATTCTTCCGACATGGATGTACTCCGGCATCTTCCACTTCAAATAATTAAAAATATACTCCTGCCGTTTGGTATTATCATAATGATCTTTTCCGCGCAGCACATGCGTCATGCCCATCTCATGATCATCGACAGCTACTGCAAAATTGAGCAAGGGCCAGACCCGATATTTCTTTCCTTGACGTGGATGAGGTTCATCGTTGATGCGCAGAAGCGGAAAGTCACGCATGGCAGGATTCTTATGGTGCATATCGGTTTTCAAACGAATTGCAATATCTCCTTGTTCATATCCTTCTTCTCCTGGCTTTCCTTCTTCAGGAGTAATCAGCATGCGGTGCCAGCGCTTCAGACGCTCTTCTTTTCCCAGCTTTCTGCACGGACAATCCACCATCTGCTGTGCTTTTGTTCTAAACTCTTCTTGTTCACATGTGCAGGCATAGGCATATCCTTCCTCAAGCAGTTTCAAAGCCCACTCGTAATACATTTCCATGCGGTCAGACTGCACATAACATCCATATTTCAGATCACTGCAGAGCCACTTGAAATCTTGTTCAATCATCTGATACGCATTTTTGTCAATGTTGTCAGGGTTGGTGTCAGCAATTCTCAGAATAATTTTTCCATTATACTTCTTGCAATACAAATAATTCAGCATGAGTGCGTAGGCGTGGCCAACGTGCAACGGTCCTGAAGGCGAGGGTTCAAAACGCATGACGACTTTTCCCTGTTCTGCGTTTTCCAAGGGTTTGAGTTGTTTTTGATCACGTTCCTTCACATCAAGCAGTTCAGGAAGCTCTTCGGTGAGCGCGATTAATTCAGCTTCTTGCTGTGCAAGCGTCATCGTGTTGACTTCTTGAATCGTTTGCTGGATCTCTTTTTGAATCTCCTGTGCATTTTTTTTCTCATCAGGATATTGGCCGAAGATCTTTCCAAGCACAGCATCCGGAGTTGCCTTGCCTCCGAATTTCACTGCATTTTGCATGGCAAAGGCGCGCATGGCTTTTTTGATGACGCTTTTCATGTCTTGCCGGCGGTTTCTGCTGTATTTAAAGTTTGTGAGCTCAAAGTCCTTTCAAAAACCCTTCAAAAACCATAATGTTTATATATCCTGGAAGTTCTGAGTCTCGTATGGGTCAAAAACAAGTTTATACACTTCCGAAAGCTCCGGTAGGGCGTATTTTGCTCAATGCAGGAGCCAAGCGCGTGAGTGCAGATGCAGTTGACGCATTTACTGAGCTTCTTCAAAGCATTGCAGAACAGCTTTCTAAGCAGGCTGTTGCTATTGCCGAACATGCAGGAAGAAAGACAATCCAAGACAGCGATGTGAAGCTGGCGAAGACGAACTGGAAGCCACAATAGTTTGCAGTACTCGTTCTCTCCACTCACCAAATTTAAAGTTTTTTAAAGTTTTTTCTCCATGCAAATCCGATACTCTTCAGGAGTCTCATGGCCTTTTTTGATTACACGTGCAAAAGAAAACCCATACTTCACAAGATATGCAAGCATTTCTCGTCTCTTGTTTCTTGTTTTCAAGCGGATGCCGGTGTATCCTTTTTTCTTTGCCCACTTGTCTTGGTACTGCATCAGTGATGTCAGCACTCCTTTTCTTCTGAACTTGAGAAGCACGCCCACCATCCAGCAGTAGAATGATCCATCTTCATGATGGTCAAATCCGATCAGATAGCCTGCCGGTTCTTTGTTTAGGTATGCAATGAGAACCAGCTTCTCTTTGCTTCCGCATTTTTGTTCGCAGTATGCTTTTGTAAAATGTGGTTCTTCCAACTCAGGGATCTGTTTGTTGATACGGATCGCTTCGTCCAGCGTTGATTCTTTAATGGTGATATCCATATTCTTGAGAAACACCAAGAGGTATAAATAACTTCTTAACCAAGAACCTCTTTTACAGCTTTTACGATCACATCAACCTCTTTTTTTGTTATCATCAACGGCGGAAGAAAACGGAGAACATTCCTTCCTGCTGCTAAGGCAAGCACACCTCTTTTAGTCAGTCCATCAAGCACTTCGTACACTGGTTTTTTTACACAAATGCCAATCATGAGACCCATGCCACGTACCTCAATAATATGGGGCGACGAGATTTTCTTGAGTTCGCGCATAAAATAGCCACCAACGTTTGCAGCATTGTCTGCAAGCCTGCGCTTTTGAATCTCTTCTATGGTTGCAATCGCAGCTGCGCAGGCCAAGGGATTTCCTCCGAAGGTTGTTCCATGTGCTTTTTTCGGTACTTTTATTTTTGCAGAACAGAAGGTTGCACCCATCGGAACTCCCCCTGCAATGGCTTTTGCCGTGCAGAGGATATCGGGTTTGATGCCAAAGTGTTCAAAACAGAACATTTTTCCTGTCCTGCCAAAGCCGGTTTGGACTTCGTCAATAATCAGCAGGATTCCCTCTTTTCTGCAGAGCTTTTCAACTGCTTGAAAATACTCTTTTTTTCCTGGGATGACTCCACCTTCCCCTTGCAGAGGTTCAAGAATAATTGCAGCAATGGTCCCCTTAAGGCGGTTTACTTCATGTTTTAATGCTTCACTATTGTTGTAGGGAACATGATGAAATCCTGGAACTAACGGTTTAAAGTATTTTTTGTAGGTATTATTATAGGTTGCACTCAAACTGCCCATGCTTCTGCCGTGAAATGCGTTCATGGCTGCAATGAACTGAATCTTTCCTGTGCTGGAGCGGGAAAATTTTAATGCAGCTTCTACAGATTCTGTTCCGGAATTGCAGAGAAAAACTTTCTTGATGTGCGGAGGGGCAATGCTCATCAGTTTTTTATAGCATTGGCTTCGCATATCATTATACATCCAGTCAGGAGCGGTGATCAATTTTTTTGCTTGATCTGAGATTGCCTTGACGACAGCAGGATTACAATGGCCAACATTGCAGACGCCATGCCCGCCGATGCAGTCAATGTATCTTCTTCCTTGATCATCCCAGAGATAGACTCCTTGTCCTCGTTTTGCAACAACAGGAAATTGATGTCCGAGATTGAAAGAATACTGCTTTTCAATCGCAATAGGATTCACAGAGCCACCTCTTGAGAATACCTGGCTTGCTGAATTTATAAGGTTTGTGATGCTATAGTAAATGACAAAATATTTTATACAAATTGTTGTCATTTACTAATAAGCCAATGACGTATGAGTATGACTATTTATGTCATTGGCTATAAGAAATCTTGAAGAGCCTCTCTTTTTCTGATGAGTTTTACTTTTCCATTGCTCAGAAGAACTTCCACAGGAAGAGGTCTGCTATTATAGTGCGACGCCATACTGAATCCATACGCTCCTGCATCATGAAATGTGAGTATATCTCCTATCCTTATCTCGGCAATACTTCTGTTTTTTGCAAAAGTATCTCCTGTTTCGCAGACATTGCCAACGATATCATACTCTTTTGTTTTTCCGTTGGGATTGCTCAGATTCGTAATATGATGATAACTCTCGTACAATACCGGTCTGATCAGATGGTTGAATCCTGTGTCAACGCCGACGATCGTTTTTGCACCACGATTTTTCAAGGTGGTTGCTGTGCAAAGCAAGATTCCTGCTTCTGCAACCAGATATCTTCCTGGCTCAAACCAAAGTTCAAGTTCTCTTCTATACTCGTTGCAGAACGTCTTAAACTTTTCAATAACCTCTTTTGCAAATCCTGAGACATCAAAGGGTTGTTCTGTTTCTCGATACGGAATAGGAAATCCCCCGCCTAAATCAATGAACTGGAGGTCTGGAAAGTGTGGTGCAACGTTCATCATCTGCCTCATACTCTCCAGCACGTGCTGTGCTGTTAATCCTGAACCGGTATGTTCATGGATTCCAACAATTTTCAGGTTGTATTGATTTGCAATTTTTAAGAGTGCTGGAACCTCGTCAAACAGGATGCCAAATTGAGTGTCTTTATACCCTGTCTGGACTTTTGTATGATGCCCTCCCACGATTTCAGGTGTTAGCCGGATGCATACTTCACTTCCTGGATATTTTTTTCCAAATGCTTCAAGTCTTCCGAGATCATCAATATTCAAAAGTATACCTTTTTGTACTGCAAAATCCATGTCTCCATCGCTCATACTGCTGACCGTAAAGAGCATTTCTTGTGGTTTGAATCCTGCAACGATTCCCAGTTCTGCTTCAAAAGGACTCACGCAGTCAAGACCCAAGCCTTCCTCATGGATGATGCGGAGAAGGTGGATGTTGGTGTTGGCTTTGCAGGCATAGAAGAATCGTGTTTTTTTCCAGTTTGCAAATGCCTGTTTCAGCGCCTGTGCTTGATTACGGATGATCTGTTCATTATAAACATAGAGCGGACTTCCATATTCTTCAAGCAAGGTTCTTGCTTTGCTTTCGGTGAGAAAAGACATTTTCGTTATCATGCTGTTCGGCGCATGGCTTCATCAAACTGCCAAGGATTTTCTGGCGGTAAGATGCGTGTTCCGCAGTCATATTTTCCTGGTTCGGTAATGCGGATATGTCCAGGAAATGCATAGGTGCGTTCATCAAGAACTTTTTCCCCTCTCCGTTCCAGTGCTTCTGCCCTTGACATGTTTCCTTCGATGATTCCATATCTTGGCTGGTTTGGTCTTGCCCAGAATCCGCCCGTGTCTTTCCAAAAAACGATCTCAGGCAATCCATAGACCTCCGCGATCTGCACCAACGTTAAATCAGAGGACCCTCTTCCGGTGCACATGACTTCTCCGCGTTGATTGCGTACGCCAAAGCCAGGAACAACAACGACTCGAGTATGATCATCTTGCACTTGTTCTGGCTGTTGTCTTTGGAGTTCATACGAGGCTTCAATATCCGGCGTTGCAAAGAGATACTCATGATTGTCTACGCCCAGAAGCGGATAGGTTGGTCCATGTTCCAGAACGGTTGTATCAATTCCTCTTGCTCTGAGTTCTCCTGCGAGTCTTCGTGCAGATTCCATTTCCGGCTGTACGAGTCTATACGCAACTTCGGGTGTGTTAAACACTCCTGTATACGGTCGTGGGGTTCCGCGCAGAGCTTGATCTAATCCATTTCTATCATTGCCATCTCTTCCTTGTTCTCGTGCAATGTCATCAATCGTTCTGTCGGTCGCTCCTTTTACTGCAGAAACGACAAAATAGATCTGCCGAAACATCCGGGTAAGGGGTGCAATCAGCTGAGCAACGCTGCTGTACGCATTGTCGTTGGGGAAGACTGAGCTTCCCGCCTTGATTCCTATGCTGTCTGAAACCATACGCTCGAGGCTGGCTTTGCTTTATAATAACTTAATGTTATTATAATAACAAAATTTAAATAGCTCCTCTTTTCTCAGGGTTATATGGTTACCATTGCCCATGTCACTACAAAGTATATTGAAGAACGTCCCTTTTTACAGGAAGCCCTTGTTCGCGGCATCATCAATTATGGAGCGCTTGCTGATACGATCCTTCCAACCCTTAAAACTGAGTTGAAAAAAGAAGTCAAGCACGCCGCTGTTATGATGGCGCTTCGTCGTCTCGCTGAGAAACTCGAACAAAAATTTTCCGGCGAAAAAACCATCAAAGGCTCCTTGATCAATCTTGCAGTCCAGTCGAATCTCTTTGAGATGACCGTGCTGAAGACTCCTGAAACACTGGCAGCTCTTAAAGACATCTACAAACTTGCTGACTTTGACAAGGGTGATACCTTAACCATAACACAAGGAAGCCATGAAATCACCCTCATTGCAAATAAACAGCTTGCTGGACGTATTGAACAGATTTTTGAAAAACAAGGAAACCGCATCAAGAAAAAAGTCCGCAATGTTGCTTCGCTCACGGTAAAAATTCCCCCCGAAGCAATCGACATTCCAGGATTTTATTATACCATTCTTCGGGCGCTTGCCTGGAACAATGTGAATCTTGTTGAAGTGGTCAGCACCTTTACTGAACTCATTTTGATCATGTATGAAGACGATGTGATGCGCGGGTATGCTGTTTTGCAGGAGTTGGTGAGAAAAGCGTAAGAAAAAAAACTAACAATTATATAACAACTATATCCCCGCCCTTTTATCCTTCATGCATACGTCATAGAAATCACATTGTCCTGTTGACCATTTGCATAAAGGGCCTTCGTGTCTCTGATAATCGTGAATGTGACTGGTCTGTGTATTAACATGGATCT
>Ga0209542_10008013_pt1 | contig 19890 bp, 19 predicted proteins | sample RifCSPhighO2_01_FD_184028 | JGI IMG/M metagenome (GOLD analysis project Ga0209542, IMG submission 184028) | Soil microbial communities from Rifle, Colorado - Rifle CSP2_plank highO2_0.1 (SPAdes) (version 2) | ecosystem: Environmental > Terrestrial > Deep subsurface > Rock core/Sediment ...
TTTCGATAACGACTAACGCAAGCGACGCGGGCAAGACCATCCGCCTGCGCGTTTGGACTAACGAAACTCGCTCTGCGGCGTGGGCCAACACCGGCGCGGGGCTGTTTAACTCGACGGATTGGATCGACGTTTCGATAATCGATGGCAAGCCGTATTCGACTGAAGCCGCTTCGAATGCATCGGCGCAAAACGCGGTTTTGGATTGGATTTTGTTTTCGGCACGGTGGTTCGACGACCTGGCGCTCTCGCAATACTGGCTGGAGTGGAATGCGACGGGCGCAATGCAAAACCAAACGCCGTCCGCCTTTGCTTTTTCCAACGATTCCCACTCGAACGTTTCAGTGCAGATTCCTGTTTCAAGCGGCGGGACGGTGGCAGCGCGCTTGTGGGCTAACGATTCGCTCGGCAATGCCAACGCCACGGGCCTGTTTTTCATAAACATCAATTCCACCCCGTTGTTCCCCTCGTTCCAGTGGCAGCAGTTTAACTTTACGAACGGAAGCGAATATGCCGCTCCCCTGGCCATCGCTTTTTACGCCAATTTTACCGACGACAACGGGACCGCGGGAGTAACCTTGTCTTTCAACGGCTCGAATTACACCATGGCGTTGTGGAACGGGACTGCCGTGAACGGAGTGTGGAATTACAACTTGAGCGGGTTGGGTGCGGGAACATACGGCTTTAGCTACACTGCTTTCGACGGCGCTTTTGCTTCCGCCTCACCCGGCTTTTCCCTCTACGTTTCCAAAAACTCGTCCGCGCCGCTGGCGCTGCACTTGAATTCCTCGGCGCAAAACCTTTCCATCATCGAAGGCCAGAGCGTCAACGCAAGCGGATTCAAAGGCTGGAGTGAAGGGGTGCTGGATTTGCTTCGCAACGCAACGCTCTTGGCATCCGGGCAGGACGTTTCGTTTTCAGACGAGCCCGCAGCCGGGTATTGGAATTACACGCTTTCTTACAACGAAACTCAAAACTATTCCGCGCGCGGCGAAAGCCTGTTCGTTTTAGTGTCCCCGCCTTCGTCGGGCGGCGGCTCTTCCGGTGGTGGCTCTAACAGCCTTCGGCAACGCCGTTGCCCGGCACGAACTTGGGCGAAAGCACGACTCCCGAAGTTTTCTATTCGATTGAAAACGCGCCCGGCGGGCTGAGAGTATTGCGTTCGGTGCGCGTGCTGCCTTTAGCGGACGGCGGAAAGTATTCGGTTGTAACGATCACCGTGTTCAACGGCGGCGGCGCGTCGCTGCAGAACGTGGTCGTTTCCGGCCCGGTTCCGCAGGGGGAATTGAATTTTGCCGGCGCGCCCCCGCAAGTGGAAGGGTCGCAGGCGAAATGGATTTTGCCTGAATTGCGTTCGGGCGAAAGCAAGACTTTCACTTTTTCGCTCGACCGGCCGATGGCGAAAACCGAGTTCGACGAGCTCACGATTACCGCCTTTGCCACTGTTTCATCACAGGACATTGCTCCTGCGCTGGGTTTGCTTATCCTGGTGTTCACCGCTTCCGGAATGACCGTGTGGTTCGTGCGCAAAAACCGCCAGCTTACTCCTGAACAACAGCTTGAACAGCTTGCGCAAGAGTTCGAGGCCGAAAGAAAGCAGGCTGAAAAATCAGATTAGGAAAGACATTGCTTTCGCGGCCTTGACCGGGTCTGGATAGTTTGGAATAGAGTGCTCGTGCAAAATGCGGATGCTGTCGCGCGTGTAAAGCCCGCCCATGAACGCGCAGAGAACGGGCTTTCCGAATTTCCTTGCAGCCTTGGCGACCACGAGCGCGTCTTCACCCGGCTTGGTCATGGTCTGCAGCGTTTGGATTACTATTGCCCCGCCCACGCTTTCCTGCGAAAGGACCGCATCCAACGCTTTTGCATAACGTTCCGGCAGAGCGTCGCCAACCAAATCAACCGGATTGCAGCGTGACCATCCTTTGTGCATGAACGGCTCGAGCTTGGCCAGAGTTTTCCCGCTCAGCTCGGCAAGCTTCACGCCCTGCTTTTCGCACGCGTCGGCGCACAACACTCCGGCGCCCCCGCCGTTGGTTATTATTGCAATCGAGTTTTTCTTCGCGCGCGGCTGCATGCTCAGCGCCTTGGAAACTTCGAACAATTCTTCAAGGGAAAACACGCGCTTGGCGCCGCCCTGCTTTAACGCGCCTGTGAAAACCGCGTCGTCGCCGGCAAGGCTTGCAGTGTGAGTGGCAACAGCCTTGCTTCCCTTAGCCCCAACTCCGCCTTTGAGCACAATCACGCTTTTTCCCTTCGCCTCCGCAAAACGCAGGGCGTCCAAAAACCTTTGCCCGTCCTTCACGCCTTCGAGATAAAGCGCGATTACCTTGGTTTTCGCGTCGCTGGCAAAATGCCTTATGAAAATGCTTTCGTCCAAAACCGCCTCGTTGCCCAACCCCACTATCGCCCGGAATGGAAACAATTCCTCGAGCGCCCAGTCTATCACGCTGTCAGCCAGCGCGCCGCTTTGCGACACGAACGCGACGTTTCCCGGCTTCGGCACGCTCAAGGCGAAGGAAGCGTTGAACGCGCCTGGAACCATTACTCCGATCGTATTGGGGCCGAGCAATGCAATGCCGTTCTGCAGCGCGATTTGTTTTACTTCCGATTCGAGCGCCTTGTTTCCCGTTTCCCCGAACCCTGCTGAAATGACGACTGCCGCCGGGATTTTTTTCGCCGCGCACTCGCGCAAAACTTTTGGCACGACCGGCGCGGGAACCGCAATAACCGCCAAATCGATTTTTTCTTTAACCTGCAAAACGCTGGGAAAACATTTCAATCCCATGATTTTCTTGTGGTGCGGGTTGATTGCGAAAACCCTTCCGCTGAAGGGCTTGGCGTATTTCGAGGGAAAAACGCTTCCCTTCAAAAGCGAAGCTAGAATGCCGTGCCCGACGCTGTCCTTCTCGTCCGAAGCTCCTGCGACCGCGATGCTTTCCGGCTCAAGCAAAAAGCGCAAGTTCATTTTTTTCCACCGTTTTCCCTTTTCCACTGTCAGCATACTGCGTTCAGCTTCTTTCCTTCAGCGAACGCGAGGATGTTTTCCTTCGTCGTCTCGCGAATCCTGTGCAGAGCCTCGCGAGAGTTGAACGCATTGTGCGGCGTGATGAGCACGTTGTTCCACCGCAGGAGAATGTGGTTTTCCAGCATGGTCTTCAGCATTCCCTGGTGGTTGCCTTGAATCGCCTTGAGCACTTCGTCCTCGTCGCGCAGCACTCCCTCTTCCTCCAAAACGTCGAGCGCCACTCCAGCCAGGATTCCCCTGCTCAGCCCTTCCAGCAGTGCCTTGGTTTCCACGATTGCCCCGCGCGCAGTATTCACGATAATCGCGCCTTTCTTTACCATTCCGATGTTTTTCGTGCTTATCAAGTGGCGCGTCTGGTTCGTCAGCGGCACGTGCAGGGTTATGAAGTCCGAGTTTTTCAGCAGCGTCGGCAAGGGAACGTATTTCACGCCGTATTTCTTTTCCACCTCGCGGTTTTTCCGCGAGTCGAACGCGAGTATTTTCATTTGAAAGCCGTTGGCGATGCGCGCGACGTTCGCGCCGATCCTGCCTGTTCCTACGATGCCTATCGTTTTTCCGGCCAAGTCGAAGCCCGTAAGCCCTTCCACGCTGAAATCGCCCTTGCGCACGCGCTCGTTCGCTTCGATTATCTTGCGCGAAAACGAAAGAATAAGGGCGAAAGCATGCTCCGCAACAGTGTTGTCGCCGTAAGAAGGCACGTTCGCAACTCTGATGCCGCGCCTTGCGCACTCTTGCAGGTCGATGTGGTCGAAGCCTGTAGAGCGCGTTGCTATGAATTTCACGCGCGGCAGCCTTGCCAGCGCTTTGGCGTCAAGCCTCGTCTTCGCTAGTGCGAAGCAAGAGACGATTTCGCACTGCGCTGCCTTAGCCAGGTTCTCCTCGCTCAGCTCCCCGCAGAAAACAAGCTTGAATCGCTTGAGGCTTTGCCTGAAATACTCCTCGTCCTCGCGCGTCGCGTCGAAAAAGGCGATTGCCGTTTTTTTCATTTTCCTTCCACCGTTATCTTCGCGTCGACGACGCGCGCGTTTTGCGCGTCGGCAATCACGGGATTGAAGTCGAGGCTTTCTACCCCGCTTTCCTTTTCGAGCAGCCGCGAGGTTTGCAAAAGCAATTCAACGATTTTCGCCTTGTCCGCCTTCCTTCCCCGGAAGCCTTCGCTCGTAAAGTAGGCAGATGCCTTGGTTTCGGCAATCATTTCCAGAGCGTCTTTCCTTGCGAGGGGGCATATGCGGATGGAAACGTCTTTGAACAATTCGACCGTAACCCCGCCGCTTCCGAACAAAACCGTTTTTCCGAAGACAGCGTCCGTTTTCCCCCCGACTATGAATTCCGTTCCCTTAAGCTCGCTTTGCAGCACGAACCCCCACTTCTTGTTTTTCAGCCCCGCTTCCAGCGCGTTTTTCTCCAGCCTCCGCGCGGCTTTGTAAAGCTGCTCGAATTCGTGCAGGTCGAGCGCGATGAGCTTTTTCTCGGTTTTGTGGAACACGCCTTCGCCCGCGACTTTCAGCACCCACGGTTTCGGCAGAAGAGCGCTTTTTTGCATGACTTCGTCTGGCGTTCTGCAGTAATGGCTTTTTGCGCTTGCAATCCCGTGCTTGCGCAACAGCCTCTCAGTCTCCTCGAAACCCAAGAGCATGCTTAACATAACCCGAAGGCGATTAAAAAACCCTATTCGGGCTTCAAATTAAAGAAAGGGTTTAAACCTTTGCCGGAGTCATGAATGGGATTTCAACCCTTGGTAGAGGAATTGATTTTTTGGAACTGCGTTTCTTGGGCGCCGCCCGCGAAGTCGGGAAAAGCTGTGTAGCCGTCGACACGGGCGAATTGCGCGTTGCATTGGACTGCGGCATGAAAGTGCACGACCACAACGAGGCACCGGCGTTAGACAAGCTGCGTTTCGACGCTTGCATTCTCTCCCACGCGCACTTGGACCACTCCGGCGGCCTTCCGGTCCTGTACAAGCACGAAAACCCGCCTACGTTCTGCACTTTCCCGACCATTCCCATGACCACCCTCTTGCTGGAGGATTCGGAAAAACTGGCGCAAATCAACGGCCACGAGCTTCCGTACAGGAGGACGGACACTATGAAGCTCTACCGCAAATTCACCCCCCTGCCCTACAACACTCCTTACGAGTTTTTCGAAGGCTCTTCCTTCGAGTTTTACGACGCCGGCCACATTCCCGGCAGCGCAGGAATCCTTTTCGAGTCGAAAGCACAGGGAAAGAAAAAAAGCGTTTTCTATACCGGCGACTTCAATTCGGGCGAAACGCGCCTGCTTCCGAAAGCCAAATTCCCGCGCGACGGCGTGAATGCGGTCGTGGTGGAAAGCACTTACGCCTTCCGCGAGCATACCGAACGCGCCGCGCTCGAGAGAAAATTCATCAACAGCGTTGAAGACTGCCTGGCCGACGGCTATACCGCGCTGGTTTCCTCGTTTGCAGTGGGCAGGAGCCAGGAAGTAATGCTCGTATTGAAGTCGCTGCTGCACTCGAAGACGAAAACGTATTTGGACGGCATGTCGCAGAAAGTCTGCACCATACTCGCCGACTACCCTTCGTACGTAAAGAATTACAAGGCGTTTGCCGACGCGGTGAAAAGCCTTTCTTTCGTCAACGGCGGGGCGATGCGCAAGCGCATTGCGCAAAAGCCGTGCGTCATACTCACGACAAGCGGAATGCTGGAAGGCGGGCCGATATTGAATTACTTGAAAACGCTGAACAAGAGCGGCAAGGGAAAAATCTTTTTGACGGGCTTTCAGGTCGAGGGGACTAACGGGCGAAAGCTTTTGGACGGCGAGCCGCTTTCGGTTGACGGAGGCGAGATGGACGTGCAAATGCCGTTCGAGCACTTCGACTTTTCGGCGCACGCCAGCGCCAAGCAGCTGAGGGACGCAATACGCAGGATGAATCCGGAAAAAGTTTTTTGCGTGCACGGCGACTCGTGCGGGGCTTTTGCGGAAGACTTGCGCGAGAACGGCGGTTTTGACGCCTTCGCGCCCGCGTTAGGCGAAAAGCACGCAATTTAAGCCAAGTTTTCGCCTAACTTTTTTCGTTCAATAAAAAACCGTTTCAGGGGAAAAAGGAAAAGGCGATTTGCTGTGCGCTTGCTTATGCTCAACCCGTTTTACTATCCCTATTCCGGCGGCACGGAAAAACACTTGTTCGAAGCATGCCGGCGTTTGGCTAAAAAACACGACGTCACCGTGCTCACGTCCATGCTCCCGCACACCAAGCGCGAAGAGGAAATCGAGGGGGTGCGCATATTGCGCACGCCCGCCGCAGTTCTCACGTGGCTTCCCCATCCCCTGCCACCGCCAGTCCCCTTATACCCGCTGCCCTGGCCCGATTTTGTCAGGGAAGTGAATGACGCTGACGTAGTTCACATTCACAACCGCTTCGTCTACAGCCTGTTCGAGCTTTTTGCAATCAAAAAAATCCTGAAGAAAAAGCTGGCGCTCACCCTTCACAACGCCAAGCCGCAAGGCATCGACTTGCCCACCGATTTCGTGGGAGGATTGTACGAAGACGTTTACGGCCGCAAGATAATGGCGAATTGCGACGCCATCGCCGGCGTGAGCAAAAACACGCTCGACATCACCGTGCCCCCTGATTTGCTCATGCCGAAGCAGGTCGTTTACAACGGGGTGGACGTGGATTGGTTCAACCCGAAAAATTCGGGCGGAACGGTTTTGCGCGATTTGGTAGGCGTCGAAGGGAAAAAAATCGTTTTGACCGTGTGCAGGCTCGTGGAACAAAAAGGGCTGGACTATTTGTTGGAGTCGATTCCGCTTGTGGACAAGCAAATGAATGGAAAGGCGCACTTCGTGCTCGTGGGAAGGGGGCCGTTGCTGTCGCACTTGCAGAAGAAAGCCAGGTCATTGGGCGTGGAAGGAAAAATTTCTTTCCTGGCCGAACGGTTTTCCGAGAAAGACTTGGCCGCGTTGTACGCGGCTTGCGACTGCTTCGTGCTGCCGTCGTTGTGGGAGCCGTTCGGAATAGTGGTGGTGGAGGCCATGGCTACCGGAAAGCCGGTCGTTGGAACCGACATCGGCGGCATTCCCGAAATAATCGCGCACGGCAAGAACGGTTTCCTGGTCCAGCCGCGAGACGCGAGGGCTTTGGCCGAACGCATCGCGTTCGTGCTCGAAAACCCGAAGGCCGCGAAGAAAATGGGTGCCGAGGGAAGGAAAATAGCCGTGAAAAATTTCACTTGGGACGAGACCGCGAAAAGCTACGAACAGTTTTACGCAAAATTCTGACTTGAAACTATTATGCCGCCGTCCCTAAAACCGGATTTTTCACTCCAGCCTGATTTCCATCGTTCCGTAGTAATCGCCTTGCGGCGTGCCGGGCGGCACGATGGCGTAAACGCTCACGTTCTCGGTTTTTCCCGCCGCGATCGGAAAAGAATTTCTTGACAGCGAAATCCATTCCGCCATTTGGCCGTAAGCCCTGAGCTCGGCTTTTTTCGTCGTTTCGAGCGTGTTGGTGATGAAAACGGTTTTCCTTCCGCCACCTCCAGTTGGAATCGAGCCGAATTCCAGTGCGTTGGACACGTTAAAGCCCAAAACGCCTCCGCTCACGCGCAAGTGCATGTACAACTCGGTTTTAAACTCGTTCTGCTGCGCTTTTGCGCCCATGCCTGCAGCGAGAATGAAGAATGCGGCTGCAAGGCAGACTGCAGCATAGAACAGCGTCTTGTCTTCCTTTGCCCGCGTGGCCGTTGCCATTTTTCCTAGCCGCCTGCTTTCTTTGCATGAAAAAAAGTTTTTGTATCCTTCGCGTTTTGTCCTTATTTCTGTTCTGCAGGCGCGATTTTAATTTTGTCCTTGAAAAACCACAATCCGGCTATCGCGAGGATTACCGCGACTGCCAGCCAAATATACTCTGCCGGCGTTTGCTGGTATACCGTGTCTTTGATTTCCAGGATGCCCTTTCCTTCCGTCGTCTTGTCGGCATAACGCACTTTCACGAGCAAATCGTAAGAGCCGGTGGGCGCGCTTGCGGTTTCCCAAAACCCTTCAAACGTTTGTTTTGCGAACGGCGGCATGTCCGCCGACTGGGTTTTTGCAGTTCCAACCTGCTTTCCAGCCTTGTCAACTACTTCGATGTCTGCGAAAACGCCCTTAATCGTGTCTCCCCATTTGCTTGAGGCGCTTATCACGATTTTTGCGATTCCGCCTTTGGCTACTGGCTGGGCGTCAATTCCCGTGATGGCTACTTCCAAGCCTCCTATCCTGAACTCTTGCTCGTGCGTGACCGCCTGCCCGTCGAAAGAAAACCTCATCAAAAGCTTGTAAGTGCCGGGGTCTACCTGCTTAGTGTCCCAAAGCGCGTTGTACTCCGCGCTCTCTCCCGACGCGATGTCTTTCGGGTCGAACGAAAGCCTGTCCTTGCGCACTCCCAGCGGGTCCATGATGTCTGCAGTGAGCACTGCATTCTTGACCTCTTCGGTCCCTTCGCTCGTGACCGTCATTTTTATTTTCGCTTTCTTGCCCCACTCTACGTCGGGCACGTCGGCCGCAAGCAAAAACCTTTTGCCTTGGTACGGGACTTTAAACCACAATTGCGCTTCCACTGCCGCTATGCCGCCCACGACCGTCTCTCCCGGCTTGAACGTCAAGGGCAAATCCACGGTTCCCACGCGCGTTTCCACGATTCCCGGCTGAAAGCCGGTAACCGCAGGCATCGTTATCTTGGCGCGAAGGCCTTTCTCCTCGTGCGGGTTCAGGAAAATTCCCGCCTGGTCGAGCGTAATGTCGCCGTCCTCAAGCTGGTTGATGACTTTCCTTTGGGCTGCAGTGCAGTCCAAATCAGAGAAAATCGTGGATGACACGTCGGTTATCTGGATTTTGTCGTAAAAAGTGCCGCAAACGTAAATCGCAAAACGCGCTCCGACCGACGCGCGGTTGATTACAGTATACTCGAGGCTCAATTCCCTTCCTTCCTGGAACGGGTATACCAAGCGCGCGGGCCTAATGCCTACGGCGAAAACGGTTGCAGTCAAGGTGAGAAGCAAGAGTATGGAAAGCAAGATGCTGAAGTGTGGTTTCACGGCGTAAAACCCCTCTGCGTTGGCGTAGGTTATACTAACACAACTCAACCTTCTTTTAAAAACACTGTTGTTCTGCGAGCCGAAAGGGAAACCTGCGGTTTTCCTGTGAAGGGGCTTGCCACCCTTCAACCCGAAGAGACTGCCGACCCTTTCTCTTCCGCAGCCAAGAAAAGTCGTTTTGGCAAACCTTTTTCTTCCCGCCTTGCGTTCTAGCTTCGTTTTGAAAATGGCTAGCGAAAACTTCGGAAACGTTTCCGTCGTAATACCCACTTTAAACGAAGAAAAAAACATAGGCAATACCCTCCGGTCTCTCCGCAAAATGCTTCCGCACGCGCAGGTGATAGTCGCCGACGGCGGGAGCAGCGACAAGACCGTTTCAATCGCGCAAAAGCTTGCGGACAAAGTGTGCCTGGAAAACGGGCATAAGAAAGTGCGGCCTTCCATCGGCGCGGGGCGCAACGCCGGCGCGCGGCACGCCAAGCGCGAGTGGATTGTTTTTTGCGACGCGGACAACACCCCGCCAAAGCTTTTCTTCACGAGAATGGCTTCCGCTTTCAGGGACCCGGGCGTAGTGGGCTTCGGCGGGAAAGTCATGCCTAAAGACTCGACGTTTTTGCAAAACTGGTTTTTCGAAATCCTGAACTTGATAGTGCAGCTCGCCACATTGTTCGGACGGCCGGTTATCGCAGGCAACGCGGCTGCGTACAAGAAAAAGGATTTCGACGCGGTGCACGGCTTCGACGAGGAGATGGAAGCGAGCGAAGACCAGGACTTGTGCGTGCGCATTGCAACGCGGGGCAAGGTTATTTACGACCCTGCTGTCGTAACGTTCACTTCAAACCGCAGGCTCAAAAAATTCGGGTTGTTCGGGCTGACGTGGGACTGGGGCAAGACCACGCTCAACTTCATGCTCGGAATAAAAACCAAGCGCTACGCGATAATACGGGAAATTTAAAACCCCGCTTGTCCAATACCTTTTATTGCAAGCCCTAGTTTTGAGTTTAAAGTGATAAAGAAAATGCTCGAAGGATTGCGAAACAGCTTCTGGTTTTCCGCGCTGCTAGTGGTGGGTTTGTTCGCCGCGTTTTTCTACGCCCTCTTCGCAGTAGTGCCGTATCTCGCGATTTTCCTCGCAGCCAACTTTCTATTCGTCTACGTTGCGGTCGTTTACCTGCTGAAGTTCTGGGAAAAGGGCGAGCAAAAGCTTTCCAACAAATTCCCGTCGGCCAGCGTAATCATCCCGTGCTACAACAGCGCGAAAACCATCGACCGTTGCGTGGAAAGCGTTTTCGCGCTTGAATACCCGCGCAAGCTGCAAGTCATCGTAGTGGACGACGCGAGCACCGACGCGACCAAGCAAAAGCTTTTGCAGCTCAAAAAACGATTTCCTTCGCTCGAGATAATGCGCCATCCGCGCAACCAGGGCAAAGCCCGATCGCTGAATCTCGCGTTGACGAAGGCGAAGGGCGAAATAGTCGCGTGCATCGATTCCGATACGTATCCGGCGCGGGATGCACTCAAGAGAATGGTGCGGCTGTTCAACAATGAGCGCGTGGGCGCCGTCACGGCGTTGGTTTGCGTCGAGAAGCCGCGCAATTTCGTACAGAAAATACAGGAAATCGAGTATTACGTGGCGTTCGGGTTCTGGCATACGGCGCTCGCCGAGCTGGACGGGCTGATTGTAACGCCGGGACCCATGTCCATTTATTCTGCCGCCGCATTGGAAAAAATCGGGGGTTTCGACGAGGACAACATTACCGAAGACATGGAAATAGCGCTGCATTTGCAGTCTGCAGGCTACAAGATTCGCCTGACGACCGACGCGGTCGTCCGCACGGACGTTCCCGACTCTTGGGCGAAGCTCTTCAAACAGCGCTTGCGGTGGCTGCGAGGCAAGATATTCAACGGGCGGAAATACCGCCACATGCTTTTCAACTCGAAGTACGGCGATTTCGGGCGTTTCGTTTACCCCGTTTCCTTTGCAGTCGAGCTGTTGGGCGTTGTGGTGGTGTCCCGCATTCTTTTCCTGCACGGCGGGAATTTCATCAACGACCTGCTTGGCGCGGTGGGCGTGGCGCAAGTGGACGCTTCGCTCGTCACGAATTTGGGCATTTACTCGGGCGCGATAGTCAATTCCTCGGTGTTTTTCTTCCTCTTCACCATAATGGTGTGGCTTTACATAGTGTGGTTAAGCTTCGGGATCGCGAAGCAGAAAATCAACGTGTGGCACGTGCCGCCGATGGTGGTGTTCATGACGCTCTACTCGATGTTCATTTCCTTCGTGTATTTCTCGGGAATGGTGCACGAAATAGTGGGGACTGAGCGAAGATGGGAAAACAAGGAGAAGGTGAAAGCATAGCATGGTAAGCGTTTACGTCAAGGCTTTGGTCATTACGCTCGTGCTTTTCGCGGGCAACTACTTTTTCGTGAAATACCTGGACGACTCGCGCGCGCAAGACCTTCAAACCCGGGTTTCGGATTTGGAAGAGGAAATGCAGTCCGCCCGCACGCTTTTGCTTTACACGCAGACGTACAACCGGTCTACCGAAATTTGCCCTGCGCTCGAGGAAACCACGCGCGCGCAAATCAACAAGCTTTACGACTTGTTCAGCCAGCTTCAGCAGACCGAATCTTCCGCCGTGCTTGCTGATACGGCGCGCACCAAGCGCAGGTTCATCCTGGCGAACTCGGAATTGTGGCTTTACTTGCGGCAGCTTGAAAGCGTGTGCGGCTCTTCGGGCATAACGCCCATCCTTTACTTCTATCCGGACCAGCGGGATTGCGTCGAGTGCCGCGCCCAGGCGCAGATATTGAACAGCGTGAGGGACGCGTGCAGTAACGTGCGCGTTTTCGCTTTCCCGACCGACTTGGACTTGGGCGTTGTGAACGCCATCAAAAGCCGTTATTCCATAACCACCACGCCGTCGATTGTAATCAATGAAAAAACATTGGCAGGAATAACTTCCAGAGATGCGATACTATCTGAAGTCGCTTGCATCAAAAACTAGGCGTTTATTCCTCATCGATTTGAGTTTGCCCGAGTATTTTGAGGACTCGGACGTAGGGCACGCCTGTCATTTCCGAAGCTTTTCTTATGGAGTAGCCTTTGGTTCTGGCTTCAACAACCGCCTTTTCCTCCAGTTTTTCCATCAAATACTGCCTTGCTATTCCTGCTCTGGAAGTATAATTTTCCTCGGCTTGCCTGTCCAAATATTCTACCGCCTTTTTCGGCAGAGACACGTTCACGCTGCCCATTCCAGCCATTTTCACCAACTCCTGATTCTTTTTTCAACGGATTCCAACATTTTTTTGCGCAAATAAACCGGTTTGAGCCTTGCAAGTATTTCAAGAGCCTCGCTTTTTTCAAGCCCAGGCTGCGAGGAGCGCGCCCATGGCGAGCATTGAAACCAGAAGCTCTCCCACGTTTATCGCGTAGAACTTGAGCGACTTCCCCTCCCACAACACCATTCCCGACGTTACGGGCACGACGAATCCCAGCCACGCCCAAAACGCGGCGAGCAGCCCGTCGCCTAGAGTAGGATAGCCTTCGGTAGCGTAAGCGATGAAGTGCGCGAGGACGTAAGCCATCGCCAATCCCCCTAAGAACGCGATGCCGAATTTCTGCGCCATTCCCTTCTTGTGCTTGCGCATTTCCTTTTCAGTCAAGCCCGCTTCCTTCATCCACGTTTTGCCAAAAAGCGAAGGCGAATACCAAAGCATTCCGATTACGAAACTCGCTGCCGCAGCCAAGACTACTGCCACCAGATTCACGCTTGCGACCGGCATTGCCATTCCCACCGCCCTCCCCCCTAGATTTTATGCTGATTTCTTAATACCCGGCCGCGTCTTTTTAAATCAGCGGTGCAACAGCTCTGCATAGACGTCAAGCATTTTTGAAGTGCTTTTCGGGATGGAGAATTGCTCGGCGGTTTTGCGCGCGTTTACGGCCATTCTCGCGTAAGCCCCTTTTTTCATGCTCAAGACGCGCGTTATTTTCTCGGCGCATTCTCCTTCGTCGCCGGGCGCAAATAAAAACCCGTTTTTTCCCTCGCGAATGGCTTCGGGAATGGCCATCGCATCCGCCCCCACGACCGGCTTTCCGCAAGCCATTGCCTCCAACAGGGCAAGGCCTTGCGTTTCGAAAGTGGATGCGGTGGCGAAGCAATCGCACGCAGCATAGTAAGAAGGCAGGTATTCTGGCTTTACGAACCCGGTGAAAACGAAGTTTTTCTGCAGCCCCTCGCTTTTAACCAACTCTTCGACGCGTTTCCTGTCCGGCCCGTCGCCCGTGACCACGAACTTGACGTTCTGCCCCGCGGTTTCCTTAAGCACCCGTGAAGCGCTTTTCACTATCACGCCGATGTTCTTTTCCTGGCTCACCCTTCCTGCTACCAGGACTATCTTGTTCGCCCCGACCAGGTTTTTCACCACTCCCGGTTTGAGCGAAGGGTTGAAGCGGGCGGTATCGATGGCATTAGGGACGATCATGCTTTCAACGCCCTTGGCGCGCAGGATTTCCTGGATGGTTTTCGTGGGGCAGGTTACGAGGTCGAACCTGTCGTAAAAAACCTTTACGGTTTTCCACAGGATTTTTTCGGCAGTGCGCCCCAGCATTTTTTTCGCGGCAAGCGGCACCATCGTATGGAAAGTTCCAAGCAAAGGCAAATGCAAATCGCGCGATGTTTTAATCGCGGCCAATCCCATCGACGCGAGCGCATGGCAGTGCACCAGCTCGATTTCCCTTTCCCGCGCTATCCGCACCGAGTCGAACGGAAACAAGGCGATCTTGTACTGCGGGTAAGGCGGAAATTTGAAAGAGCGGAACACGAAAACGCGCTTGTCCTTGTTCTCCTCGCGCGTTTTCTTGTCGCCCGAAGTGAACACGAAAACGCTGTCCCCGCGCTTTTGCATTTCGTTCCTGTAATTCATCAGCGTTGTAACTACGCCGTCGACGTTCGGATAAAACGTATCTGTGAAAAACCCCGTGCGCATCCAAACAACCTTTTTCTTCCTTTTTTTGATTCCAATTTTTCAGGATGACAATAGCAACGCCAGCACGAGCAAAACCGAAATGGCGAATATGGCCGGCGCGAGAACGCGCGCTATCGCGACCACGGAGTTTATTGTTGAAGTGAGTTCGCTTTGCTTTCTCCCTCCAAGCACGCTCAAGCCCACCGTATCGTAAAAGAACGCGGCCTTGCATTCCTCCAAGTCGCCCGACGCTTCTTTCACGCTTTGCTTGATTTCGGCAATGAGCTTTTCGTGGTCGAGGTTGCGCCCCACTGGATTGTGCACTCCACCGATCTTGTTTCCCGCATGCGTATCTGTGGAAAAAACGTCCGCCCACTCGAAGCCGTAATTCCTCAGCGCCAAGAGCGCGTTGGCGCGGAACGAAGGCAGAATGTTGTTGCCGTCTATGACCACGATGCAATACTTCCTTCCGCCGATTTCAAAAACAGCGGCCTTGATGCCCGCCTTGCCTATGCCGTTGTCCAGCGTGAATGATTCCAGCGTTTTTTCCGCAACCCCCATTTTGAACCGGGATTGTGCGGATGGAGCGATTTTCGACACCGCCTTGTGGAATTCTCCGAATTCCCTGCTTCCGACGCGGAAGATGCTTCCGTCAGTCAGGGAATTGTGCCTGTCCACCACGACTGCATTGTCGAATTTCTTGAGCGTGGCGTTTTTCAGCGCCAGGCCCAGCGAAAGCTCGATGTCTTCGGTGCTTTCCGGCGCACGCGAGAGCGTTAGCAATGCGTTTCCGCCGAAAGCAAAGCCTGCTACGCTTGCGCTTCCCTCGCGCGTTTGCATGAAGCAGGCGCTTGAAGCAAAGTTTTTGGCGCCTGCGATTTGCTGGACCGCTTTCTTTGCTATGAGCGCGTGGCTTGAAGAGTGGACTGGGTTGAAGTCGTGGTTGACTGTGGAATGGAAAACGAAGCAAGGGGCTTTCGCGTCAGCGGAAACCTTTTGCGAAAGCAAGAACGGGAATTCGCTTCCGCCGACGTTCCCGAACGGCCCGAAGTGCACTTGCGGCGAAAGGAATACCGCCTTGTTCCTGCCGCGCGCGTTTTTGAAGACAACGCCTTCAATAGCCGTTTCGACGGGCTCTCCCATTTCCGCCAGGATTTCCTCGAATTCTTTCTTGCCCGTAGTCCACTGGGCGAAAAACAATGCGACGGCCTGCACCGTTGAAATGCCGAAATTGCGTTTGCCCGGGGCGTTAAGCAAATAAAACAGCGTCCACAAGCCCAGCAGCAATATGCCTGACGAAACGAGGATTTTGACTGCGGCGATGGGAAGCGAGCCTATTGCGAGCGTGGGTTCTATGAATCCGAAGCGCTGCCAAAACCACAAGAACGAAGCGTTGAAAAAAGCCTGCAGAAACGCCAGGGGAATGGACTTGCGTTTTTGGTTCAAGCCCACGAACGAAGAACCGAACCACACGAGCACGGCAAGCGCGTTCGCTATTACGATGCCGATGAGAACCTGGCCCGTCGCGAACCCCATGAAGTAAACCAAGCCGACGAGCACTGCGGCGAAAGCGCCGATGAAAATGTTGTACTTAAACGGCTCTTTCGAGTAGAGAGAAGCGAGCGTGCCCGCAAGCAGCGCCGGCAACCCCAGCAGAAGCACTCCCTCGGCCCCGCCGTAAACCAGCGCGTTTGCAATTCCGCCCGTGGCGTAAAGCCTGAACAGGAAGCCCAGCACGAACGTGGACAAAAGCAGGAAGAGGAGCGTGCGGCGCGAGGGCGGGACTCGGAAGAAGAGCTTGCTTGCGCTCAACGCTTTTTCCCTCTGGTCCACAACCAACCCAGCCACACCTTTTTTGCTTCGCTTGGAAGAATGAAACTATAGCAAACCAAGAACGTTTTCCGGTTTCGCCATAGTTTAAAACACTCGCGCGATTAAAAAATATGCTTGTCGTTCTATATAGGTAACACGGGCCAACGCGCTAAAAAAGGTGTTTCTACTGAAAATCTGTCCTTCCTGCGGAAAAAGCGGTTTGCCTTTCGTCGGCGCTTTCTGCATGGATTGTTTCTCAAAGCAAAACCTGGTCGAAGTGCAGGACAAAAGCATGGAAATCACGCTGTGCAGCCGCTGCCTTCGCATTAAAAGCGGAAGCGCGTGGGTGGACTTCGCTCCTGCACTGGTGGAAGCGCTGGTGTTGCGCAAGAGCAAGTCGCCTTACCCTCTTTCGGCGAGAATGTCGTTCACGCGCGGAAAGCATTTCATCGACGTAAAGGCAGAATTCCATTTGAAGGCTGAAGGCAACGACGTCGTGCAGGAAAAGCGCTTTCAAATCCCCTTCGCCAAAACCCTTTGCCTCGACTGCTCGAGGGAAGCCGGCGGGTACAAGGAAGCGATAGTGCAAATCCGCGGGGACGACGAGCGCAGGGTCGAACGGGTTTTGCATTTGCTTGAAACGGCGCTGGAAGGGAAAACGTTCTGGAAGACGGAATTCAAGAAAACTGGCGGCGTGGATTTGACTGCCGGCAACAAACACGCGGTTTTGAGCGCCGTGCGCTCGCTGAAAAAGCCGTTCAGCACGTCGCACAAGCTCATGGGCGTGCGCAACGGCAAAAAAGTTTTTTTGGTTACGGTCTTAATGGAAATCTGATTCTCGCGAACTCGTGCAGTGCGGATATGGCTTAATGCCGTGAAAGGGGTTTTTTCGTGGACGCGCAGCAGGACGACTTGGAAAAAAAGCTGGAAAAATCCAAGGACTATTCCATCAAAGACGGGTCTTTCTATTCCGTGATGGTGGGGTTCGGCGTCAACTACCTGACTCCCTTCGCCCTGCGCTTGGGCGCAAGCGTGGCGGACGTGGGGCTGCTGCAGACGCTGCCCCAGCTTTTGGGAAGCGCCGCGCAATTGCTTTACTCGCGCGTGTCGCGCGTGGTGAAAAGCAGGCAAAAACTCGTGCTTTCGCTCGTTTCCATACAATGCCTGGCGTGGCTGGGCTTGTTTGCCCTGACTCTCTTGAGCGGCGACAGCATAGTTTCGTGGCTTATCCTCTTCTACAGCATTTCCGTCCTCGCCGAATCTTTCGCCAACCCGGCATGGATGAGCTGGATGGGAGACATCGTAAAAGAAAAAGACCGCCCGCAGTATTTCGGAAAGCGCAACGAGATTACGGGTTTTGCGGCGTTCGTTTCAAGCATCGCCGCAGGCTGGGCGTTGGGCTTGTTTCAAGAATGGAGCCGTGCAGCCCTCGGCTTCACCGTGATTTTCGCCATTGCATTCCTCGGCCGCCTCGTCTCGCTTTATTACCTGAGCCGCAAGTTCGAGCCCAAGCTGGAAGAGCGGACGCAGGAAATAACATTCCGCTCTTTCCTCAAAAGCTTGAGGCAAACGAACTTCGGGGCGCTCGTCCTGTACAATTCCGTCCTGTCGTTCGGCGTTTTCATCGCCGCGCCGTACTTTTCCGTCTATGCCCTTAGCGTCTTGAAATTCGATTACTTTACCTACGCCGTGGTGTTCGCCGTCGCGCAAATCTCGCTTTTCCTGACCATGGTGTACTGGGGCGACGTGGTGAACAAGCTAGGCAGCAAATCCGTCTTGTATGCAAGCGGCCTGGTGGTCGCAATCATTCCGCTGTACTGGGCGCTGTTTAAAAATCCGTTTCTCCTGTTTTTCTTCGAATTGTTTTCCGGCTTGGGCTGGGCTGGACAGCGCATTGCGACGTTCAATTTGATTCTCAAGACGACTCCCGAGAAGGACAAGTCGAAGTTTGTTGCGTATTACAACGTGCTGCAGGGAATCGCGATTTTTGCGGGCGGCATGGTCGGCGCTTTGCTGGCGTGGTTTTTCGAAGCCAACAGCATTTCGTTGCTGGGCGCGCTGCCTGCCGTTTTCGTGGTCTCGTCGGCCTTGCGTTTCGCGGCAGTCCTTCTTTTCGCAAGGCGGATTGAAGAGCAGGAGAGCAAGGGCTTCGAAAGCAAGACGTTCTTGTTCAAGACCATTACGCTTTACCCGGCGAAGAGCGCGATGTATGAAGTGCAGTCCGGCCTGCGGCGCGGGCTGTCGAAGGCGTTCGAGCTGGAGAAAGATTTCCATACGCTCAAGAAAAAGTCGGACGAAATGCTCAACAAAATGAAAATCAAGAAAATCGAGTTCTAAAAAATCACTTGTACCGCAGGAAAACCCCGAGGCCGCCGAACGTGCCCCTGAATTGCTGGCCTTCAGGCGTTTCCTCGGAAACGAATATGACTTCGATGCTTTGCTCCTCAGCCTGGCTGATCAAGTGAGACACCACGTTTTTTCCTTCCTCGAGAATTTCCAGCCCTTCCGTGACAAGAAGCTTGCCCGCCTTGCGAGATGCGACCATTTGCCTCACGTTCTCCAAACCCCACGACACCAGCCCGCCTTTCGCCGCTTCAGTCAGGAACTCGTTCAACAATTTTTTTTCGACAATCGCCTCTTGCTCCGAAATCAAGCCGCTCGCTTTTTCAAGCAATTCGCGCAGCCCGTACTCGTCCGTATACCCCGTATCCACGACCCCGAGAACTTTGATTTGATAGTTGAAAGGCGACATTTTCATGAAATTCTCTTTCGCGGGCCCCGGGCCTCCCACAATCGCTCCTTTGAAATTCTTTTGCCCGACGAACGCGCTCATTGCCTCGCCAACGCGCTTGTAGTAATACTCGATTCCCTCTTCAGCCAAACGCTGGAAACGCTGGGATGACTGTCCCCCCTTGTGCACTTTCTGGTGGGCAGTCGATTCCAGTTTCTTTATGACCTTCACCGTTTTCCCGCGGAGGATTGCCACCGTGCATTCCTTCCCATCCATAACGACCAAACCATACGTGCCAGCAACGTCGAGCAATTCCTCGAGCGGCTCGAGGACAAAGCGCGATTCGCATCGGTAGAATTGAACGGGGACCGGCATTGGCGGGACTACGGAATACAATTCTATGTCTATTTTGCCTTCGGATTCGGAAACGTTTCCTGCGAAAACGGCCATGCCGTTTTCGGGCGGCTTGTTCGCGCCCTTCAAAAAGTGCATTATTTTCTCGAGCGCCGACTGGACGTTTTTCTTGGTGGTCGCGCTCTTGATGTTCGACGCTTGGCCGTACTCTTCCTTGAGCTTCGCCACGATTTCGGAAATGTTGTACCCGGGGGTGATGTAAACGCTGATCAGCTCGGTTCCCCTGCCTTGGAACTTTTTCAGCGCTTCCAGCTGCTTCCTGAATTCGTACAATGCTTTCGAGTCTGAAGACATTTCCCAAAACCTTTTCGCATCGGTTATATTCTTTTGTGATGAAAGCACTTTTATGTCTTCTACTTTCGGGGAAATACTCTCCTCACCCATCTTGAAGAATACCGTGTCGAATATTTTTGGCAAGAAGCCTTCCATTGCCGTTATAGAGCGGCCGGGCTGTTTCATACTTTCTCTTTCTAACGAACCTGAAGAAGGGGTTACAAGAATAATCGTTTTGAAACCTTATGGCTTTACTGCAAATAGCACCGGTGAATTAAGCAGCCATCCAGAAACAAGGGATGCCACGATTGAGATCAAGGGCATTGCACGGAAAGTAAATAACGGCTATGCCCCTGCAAAAAAGTGCCTTGAGTTTGTTTATTATTCCGGCAAAACCGCCGAAACATTGGAGTTTTTTCCTTATGCCAAAGCTGACCGCGCCTTGAAATCTGTTAAGAACTCGAGAACTAAGTTCAAAGTTGTAAAACCGGGCGGTTTCGGTTTTTATCATAACCTGATCAATCTCACTGGCGAATGGCTTGTTTTGGTGTTGAGAAAGAAACTCGATCTGACAAAACAAATAGATTATTCCCTACTAGACGATTTAA
>Ga0209542_10008016_pt1 | contig 19886 bp, 27 predicted proteins | sample RifCSPhighO2_01_FD_184028 | JGI IMG/M metagenome (GOLD analysis project Ga0209542, IMG submission 184028) | Soil microbial communities from Rifle, Colorado - Rifle CSP2_plank highO2_0.1 (SPAdes) (version 2) | ecosystem: Environmental > Terrestrial > Deep subsurface > Rock core/Sediment ...
AAAGCCTCGTCCGCCTTCCCATCTGTACCCTGACCGGCACCCTCACTTGCTCCGGCTGTCCCACAATTTACGAATACTTCATCAAGGGCAAGGAACCGAAAACGGCCTGCAAAAGTGAAGACGTCGCCAAAATTATTGAAGACCGGACCAGGGCTACCCCAACGCCAACTAACCAAATCCTCACTGGCGCCTCCACCTCCCGCTGAATTCGTGTCACTGTGTCACAGTGTCACCTTCTTCTTTCCCTCCTCCACCAACTTCTTCAAATATTCATCAAACTCCTGTCTTTGGGCAAAACCGGCGTCGCCATGTCTCTGCCCGCCATAACTTTTTTTCTTATAAGCAGTAATCAAGTTAAACAATAGCCTCACAAAACCTTGGTCTATTGCCACATACGACTGCGCCCTGACCTCACCGCAAGAACCGCGAGCGACATACAAAAAATACAAAAATTCGTCTTTCGTCCCCCGTTCAAATCCCTCGGCGATATTACTCATCACCGAAACCGCCGCCCTCCTAATCTGATCTTTCAGTCCATAATCTTTCCAACCATTTGTCGCTTGATAAACCAATCTCACCAACTCTCTCGCCCTCTGCCAAACAAACAAATCTTCAAATCTTTCAACTTTCTTCTTTTCCATATTCCGTGTCACCGTGTCACTGATTGACAATCTTTTCTAACAATGGAACGTGTTCTCCTTCCCAGTGTCTTATTTCTCCCTCCAGGAATTTAACTGCCGTCTCATCATGGTTTTTCCAAATATTTACCTCAAACAAATCCTCTGGTAGTTGTCGATAAACTCGATTTAGTTTTTCCACAAGAAAGACAAACTCATCATAAACTTCTTCCCAACTCTTACTCTTTCTGGTACTCACCCCTTCCTCGTTAAATTTATCTACGTCGGGCTCCCAGTATGGCTCCGCCCCCCTCATCAAATTTTCCAAACAATCAATATCGTGAACCATCCAGGTGTTCAGATGAGCGACAACGTCTTTCAGCGACCATTTATCAAAAAGAACCGCCTCCCTCTTGTTGGCAGGAAAACGGTCGATCAGATTTTTTACTTTATACCTAACTCCCTCTACTTTCTCAATCAAATCTAAGTATTTACTCATATTTTTATTCGTGACACTGTGCCACTGTGACACCTCTCCCAATAAATCAGGGTCATCTGGCAAGTGGTCGATACCGCCAAACTCCCTAACAACCACCGATTTAATTCTCTGTCTTTTCGACTCGTTAATATGTGGGTAAGTCATCTCCTTTTCTCCACCGATGCTCTCGCAATCATCCTCGATCAGTACGTCTGGCATTATATCCTCCGCGATGTCCTTGTAGCTTTTATTCTGTTGTCGGTAATATAAATTCGACGGATTTGGAAATTTGTATTTTCCAAGAATCATCCTGATTGTGTCAATTTCCCCCTTAATCCTTCTCGATGTTAGATAGCATATCCCTGCTCCCTGAAAGTACCATGCCCATATCTTCCCAACAGAATTACCCACAGGGATGTAACTTTTCAGATCATACACCGAACCTGGTTCTACTGACGGCAACGGGGAATTACTTTCATAAGCGATTCTTCTTTCTTCACCTTGGATTCCCTCCTTCTGACTTTGCCTGACTCGTTCCTCCCTGCTTACATCCCCTCCGGATAAATGCATTATTATTGTTCCTTCGGTAAAAATCATTATTTTCATATTCGTGTCACTGTGTCACTTTTCTAAAACTTGTAGATTTTCGGACCAAACAGGCCACCCTTTTCCGACTGCGGCGCAGCCTTTGGTTCTGAAGTTTGTTTGCGTCCGCCGCCAAAGTAAAATACCAGGGTCGCTATCACCGTCAGCACCAGAATCAAAACCAGCACCCATTTGTTCGCTTTTTCCTCCTTTTTCCCCCGCCCGCCTGATTGCGTAGCTTTCGGCGGGTCCTTCGGGGTTAACCTTAATTGCCTTGGTTGCTCATCACTCATGGCAAAAGGGTAACAACGCTTGAGCTGAAGCGTTTAGTTTTTCGGCTTCCTTTTCTGAAAAATCCACTTCCAGTATTTTCTCGACACCACTTGCTCCCAAAATACAGGGGACAGACAGGGCGACACCGGAAATTCCTGCGTAGTTAGTCAGTGGTATCGATAGCGGAAAAACCGTCTTGCTGTCAGAAAAAATCGCTTGCATAATCTTGGTCACCACTACTCCAATCGCATAATAGGTCGCCCCCTTCGCCTCGATAATTTTCCCGGCCGCCTCGCGCGTTTTTTGGTAGGCCTCTTGAATCATCGACTCGGTCACCCCTGCCATTTCCATCAACTTTTGTCCTCCTACTTGAGTTTGGGCGTAAACAGGAAAAGATGTCTCCCCATGCTCGCCCAAAACGTAAGCGTGAATACTATGCGGGTTAATCTTTAGCATCTCCCCCAAATGGAAACGGAAACGGGCGGTGTCCAGCATCGTCCCCGAACCAAAGATTTTTCCCTTGGCGTCGGGGACTATTTTATTGCCAAAATAGGTCAAAACATCTACCGGATTGGCGACGATCAAAATTACCGCCTCCGGCACAGCCGCATGAATCTTGGGCAAATTTTCTTCCAATATTTTCTTGTTGGTGCTGACTAGATCGAGTCTGGTTTGTCCGGGAGCTTGAGCCACTCCCGCCGTATAGACGACCAACTTGGCGCCGGTCAACTCCTGGTAATCATCGGTTCCCGTTATCACCACATAGTTGGCCAAAAGCGAGGTCGCGTGCTCCAGATCCAACTTCTCCCCCATTGCCTTTTCTTTATTCCGGTCGAGAAGGACCATTTCCGTTGGCGTTCCCGACAGCATCATCGCGTAAGCCGCCGTCATGCCTACCTTGCCGCAACCCACCACCCCCACCTTAAATGATCCCGTATTCCCCATGCCTCCAATATACAATGTCCCGTGTCACTTGTTAAACTTCCTTAGAAGTTTTTGGTCAAAGGTTTCAAATTCGTTGACTCCCAATGTTTTTGCGTAGATAAAATTATATGAATCCTCCAAATCAAAATTGTACTTATCCATTTGATTTATTGCCTCAACCAATAATTCATGATTTTCAAACTCAACAGTCAATTGCAGAACCTGTATCAACTTCTGCTTCAAATCGTTTCCGAAAAAATCATATGAACTCTTTAAGACCCAGTAAATTTCAAATATCACAATGGTTGAGGTGTGCAATTTTACGTGAGACATAATTGCCTCGTTAAAAATTTTCCTGGCCCTCTCAGTTTGCGTCGCCACGTCGCCAAGAATAAATCTCAAAAAAACATTCGTGTCCACGAAAACGGATTTCATATCATCGCACCTTTTTTCCGAAAATAACTCCTTTTTGCCTCCTCGATAACTTCATCGATATCCCTTCCGCGCAAATGGTCTGGTACCTTCACGCTCCCGGCAAGTTTGTTTAGCAAATCGAGGGAAGATTGCATCTTTATTTGATCACCGTCAATCGACAGGATTACTTTCTCTCCCCTCCTCAGGTTGGACTTCCGAAAAAGTTCCGCTGGAATAGTCAATTGCCCCCGACTAGTGATCGTTGCTATATATGTCATTTGCATTCAATATAGCATCGTGCAATGCTATTTGTCAAATGCAATGTACACCTAAAGCTTCTCCTCTACCATCTTCACTCGCCGGCGCAGCCACTTGGTCATCTCGCGCCGCCGCAGCAGCCCCGATTTTGCTCCCAATAGCGCGACCTCGCTCGCGCCATTGGCTAATCCCATTCTCAATGCTACTTCTACGCCTTTTCCCGACACTAGCCCGGCGACCATCCCGGCGACAAAGGCGTCCCCCGCCCCGGTATCATCAACAGACTTCATTTTGAACGCCGGTGCAAAGATCCACCTTCCCTCAGCCTGCCCGCCCGTTTGCGTAGCTTGCGGCGTGGCCACACCCGCCCCTCTCCGACCATCAGTAATCGTCACGACCCTAGCCCCCTGGTCGAGAATTTTCTTAGCCATTTCTTTCATTTCTTCATAATTGTGACGCAGTAACTGTGACGCCTCCATTCGGTTAACAATAAATAAATCAATCTTGGGCAACAGCCGGAAGATCCTTTCTTTTTGGGTCAGTTCGATCTTCCCCGGGTTCCAGCCAACCCGAATCTTTTTACTCCTGGCAAATGCCACCAGGTCCTCCACCAAGGAAAGGTTGCCACCAAGGGGCCCGACCTGCAGCCAATCGGCGCTTCCGACCTTTTCCCAGTCAATTTTTTTGGAATCAATCTTTGCCGCCGCTCCCCGCGAAGTGATTATCGACCGCCCGCCATCAACCGCGACCAAAACTACTGACAAGGCCGTCGCCGTTTTATCGTCTTCCTGGATCTGACTAATATCTACCCCCTCCAATTTCAGGTTATCGATTATTCTTTCCTTCATCCAATCACTACCCACCCGCGTAATTACCGCTGGCGTCAGACCAAGCCGGGATAGCCCCACCGCCACATTCGTCGCCGAGCCGCCGGTGTCCATCACCATTTCATCCGCCTCCGTTTTCCCCCCGTAGACCTCGCAGAGTGCCACCCCACCGCTGACTTGGTGACTCTTCATTACCCGAAAATCATTTGACCTGACCAAAATATCTATCGTCGCCGAACCAATACACATCACTTTCTTCATGTCTTCATTCTATAATATGATCCGTGAGCAAACTCAAATTTTTGAAACCAAAAAACGGCAAGGAAATCCCTTTCCTCATTCTTGTTTCTTTCCTGGCAACTTTCATCATCTCCCGTACCGTTGTCTATTTCGCTCCCGGTCTTTTTCTAACTATTCGTGGTGTTCATCTCCACCACTTTGCTTACGGCATCATTCTCCTGGCCCTCACTAACTACTTTCTCCTCACGGCAGAAAGAAGCGAAAAAATTCGTCTCCGCTTCTCCATCATCTATGGCATTGCCCTGGGCTTCGCCTTCGACGAGTTTGTCATGTGGACCGAACTGGAGGGCATCTATTGGGACCGCACCAACATCGACGCCGTCGCTATCGTCACCCTCCTTTTTCTGAACATCGTCTACTTTGGCGGTTTCTGGCACAAATGGGGCACCCGCCTGGGCCGTTTTCTGCGCCTCGTCGGGAGCGATTAGTTACCGAAAACCAAACTCGCCAGCTTCTTCGTTATTTCCTCCGGATTAACTGCCTGCCAAACATTCCTGCCAATCGCGATTCCACTCGCTCCCGCCGCCAAAGCCCCGGTCACTTCCGCCTCCAGTTCCGGCCAATCCAGCCTCTTGCCTCCTTGAACCAGAACCTTCGTTTTTCCCGCCGCGGCCACCACCCACTTGAAGCTGTCGACGTCCCCCGAATAGGCAATCTTGACATAATCGGCGTTTAACTCCAGCCCCAGCCGGGCCGCATAGGCCAAAGTTTCTTTTGTCGTTTGTTTTCCTTCTACCTTTTTGCCCCGCGGGTACATCCAGGCGATCACCACCAAACCCTTGGCGTGGGCTTCGTCCTCGATTCGGGAAAACTCCGCCAGCATTTGCTCTTCGTGCTCACTGCCCACATAAACGGTATAGCCAACCGCCTTCGCCCCCAACTCAATCGCTTTTTCCACCGTGCATAGTTGGAGTGACAACGGCTCCTCTCCCTGAAACGAAGTTTTTCCATTGAGTTTTACGATCAAGGGCGGTAAATTCTCTTTGTCAGCCGCCGTCGCGTAGTATTTTGCCGCCACCCCCTCCTGAAAAATCACCCCGGTATAGTGATTAGAGCGGGCAATATCCATGATGTAATTCGGGTCGACACTTTTTTCATCGAAATCCACCGGCCCATGCTCAAAGCCCTGATCATAGGCCAGGAGCATTACCCTGCCGTCTCGTTCAATTATGCTCGTATCACTACTCATCGCCTTTCCTTAATTTTTCCGACAATTGCTTCTTTAGTCATACCATATTTGGCCAAAAGTTCGTCCGGCTCGCCCGTCTCCCCAAACTTGTCCCTCATCCCCACCCGTTTCACTGACACCGGATATTCTTCAACCAGCAGTTCCGCAATTGCCCCCCCCAGGCCGCCGATAATCGAGTGTTCCTCGGCCGTCACCACCCTGCCTGTCTTTCGCGCGCTATTGACAATAGTCTCTTTATCCAACGGTTTAATTGTGTGTACATTAACAACCTCGACATCAACCTGTCCTACCAATTCCTCCGCCGCCAAAAGCGCTTCGTAAACCATCGCCCCACAGGCAAAAACGGTCACCTCTTTCCCGCTCCTCAAAACCTGGGCCTTACCGATCGTTAACGGTGTTCCTTGAGTCGTCACCTTCGGCCTTACCGGTTTAGTCATTCTCATATATACCGGCCCAACTAACTCCGCCATGGCCAAGACCATTTTCTTCGCCTGTTCATAGTCTGCCGGCACCAACACCGTCATATTCGGTAATACTCTAGTTAGAGCCACATCCTCGAACATCTGTTGGTTTCCTCCATCAGTTCCATTCCCAAATCCAGCATGAGCTCCAACCACCTTGACGTTATTCCCTGATAGACAAACTGACAGTCGCAGTTGTTCCCAGTTGCGGCCGGGATTAAAGCAGGCATACGAATTTACGAAAGGAATTAATCCGCAAGCCGCCATCCCCGCCGCCACTCCCATCATATTTTGTTCCGCAATTCCCATTTCGAAAAAACGCTCCGGAAATTCTTTTTTGAATAAATCAGTTCTTGTGCTTTCCGTCAAATCGGCGACCAAGACCACCACCCTTTCATTTCTTTTTCCCGCCTCCACCAACCCTTCGCCATAGCCATCCCGCATCGCCACCAACTTCGGGTTCCTCAAATCTTCGATTAAGTGCATTTCCCCATTAATCATTGGTAATCTTCCCTCCCAAAGTTCTAATTTTCCTAAGTTCCGCCAATGCTTCCACCGCTTCCGCCAATTTCGGCGCCTTGCCGTGCCAACCCGGATCATTCTCCATAAAATCGACTCCCTTGCCCGGAATTGTCCGTAAAATTATCGCTGTCGGTTTCTCAAAGGTTACCCTCGCTCTCTCATAGGCCTCCTTTATTTCCATCAAGTTGTGGCCATCGATTTCGACCACGTTGAAATTAAAGGCCGCCAATTTCGCCGCCAGCGAATCAAGAGGCATCACGTTTTCGGTATGGCCATCAATCTGAATATTATTTCGGTCAATCACTACCGTCAGGTTTGAAAGAGCATATTTGGCGGCACATAAATAAGCCTCCCACACCTGGCCTTCGTCCTGCTCGCCATCACCCATGAAACAAACAACTCGCCACTTCTGGTTATCCATCTTGGCGGCAAGAGCCATCCCCACCGCCTGACTTATTCCCTGGCCGAGTGGGCCGCTGCTGGTTTCAATTCCGGGTAGGCTCCTGGCCACCGGGTGACCCTGCAGTTTACTGCCCAACTGGCGCAGTGTCGCCAGTTCCGATTTGGGAAAAAAACCGGCTTCTGCCAAAACCGCATACAAAATGGGGCAATAGTGACCGGCTGACAACACCACCCGGTCTCGTTCCTCCCACCAGGGATCATTCGCTTTGTAGTTAATTAACCCTCCAAAATAGAGCATGGTCCAAAAATCGGCTGACCCTAACGGCCCCGCCGAGTGTCCCGTCCCGGCGTTGGTCAGCATTTTCACCACTTCGGCACGCAGTAAATTCGCTTTCTCAGCCAAATCATCCATCGAAACGGGCAGCATACGTAAATTTTACCCTAATCCAGGAACGCCTGCTCCCCGGTGTCCGTCGGCGCATGAACCTCTTCCGGATTTTTCTCCAGATAGGCCTCGTGTTCGGCCAGCGCTTCAACTACCGCCTCCGGTGTGGTCACGATTCGATAGACCTTTAGCGATTCCGGTCGCTGTTGGGCAATCAGCATATTCGATACCAACGCCTCCATGATCGCGTGCCAGAAATGGCCATAAAGGATCAGCGGCTTGTGGTGGCCGAAATAGAGGTAAGCCAGACCCCAGGCCATCCCAAACTCGCTCAAAGTTCCGGTTCCGCCATTAAAAATGACATAAGCGCTCCCCAGCTCGAGTAACTTCATCGTCCGATCCAGATAGTTGCCTTCAATTATTTCTTTGTCCGCCTTGTTGCTCGGGTCCTTTCCCTCGAAATGGTTAATGTATTTGGGGTAAAAAGTAGCAATCGCCGCCCTACCACCACCAGCGTGCGCTCCTTCGGTTGCCGCCCGCATTATCCCCGGCCCTCCCCCATTGACCACCTCCAGTCCATGAGTGGCTAAAACCTTCGCCACCTCAAAAGCCGATTGATAGAGCTCGCTATCCGGCTGGGCGTCAGCAAAACCAAAAAACGACACCGCCTTTATCCGCTTAAATTGTGTTGCTTTTGTTGGTTCATCCATGTTTCATCAGACGCAGATTCTCTAATTCCGCCTCAATATTCTCCGCCGAAAACAGGTGACTGCCCACGACAAACTCAATCCGGCAGGTCGATCTGTCCAGCTCATTTTCAGCGATTTCTTCTGCCCACTCGGCCGCCAGGCATTCTTTCATTTTCTCTTCATTTAAGCCCCCATCAATCACGATCGTGATTCTTTTGTTCATTTTTCTCACTTCCTTTATTTTTTCTAGCACCCGGTCATCAAATTCCCTTGCCTGTCCTCCCGCCGGAACGCTCATCAGCAGCACCGCATCAAGATCATTAATCACTTCAGGTAAACCGGTGAGCGGGGTATCAATGTCATAGGCCAAACCCGCCGCCATCGCTTCCGACTGGGCATCGGCAATAAACGCCGTTTTGTCCTTCATCATTTCTACCTGCCCGAAAACGCGATCTACCCCACCCATGACACACTGTTTGATCCATTTTTCCGGTTGGTCCACCATCAGATGCGCGTCCCATTGGACAACCGTGTCTATTTGATTCAGCATCTCCGGCCCAATTGTCTTCTCCGGTCGGTACACTCCATCCACCACGTCCAGTTGAACCCTGGGCGCGTGACCCCACACCCTCGCCAACTGCTCTTCCAAGGAAGCCTTGCTCTTCGGCATGATCGCCGGAATTACTGTCACCATACTCTCATTTTAACAGCTTCCGCAGCCCGAGCGAACTGAGCGAACCGGTCGAGCGAAGTGTCGATTCTCAAATCGACCTGGTTGGGCGAGGTGCCGATTCTCAAATCGACCCCCCGCCCAATGACTCCAGTTTCCCCAGTCTCCGCTTATATTTCTCTTCTCCGCTAAACTTTGTCTCCAAAAACACTTCAATCATCTTTCTTACATTGTCATTCTTGATGTAGTCCGCCGGCACCGACAAACAGTTGATGTCATCGTCGGTCCGGCCCCTGGCCACCGCCCCGATATCAAAGGCCTCACCGCAGCGCACGCCCGGAAAACGATTGGCCGCAATCATCATGCCATAGCCATTTCGGCAGAACAGAATGCCCAAGGTTTCTGAGTCGCTGGCTACTTCACGAGCCACCAAAACCGCATAGTCGACAAAATCATCCTCCGGCTCCAACCTCTCCGCCCCCACATCCAGTACTTCGTAATTTTGTTCCGCCAGCCACTTCTTGATTTCCTCCTTCAATTCAAATCCTCCATGATCAGCCCCCAAAATAATCTTCATATCCATAAATTTTATCAGAATGGAATGTCTTCTCCCAACGCAATCTCCATATCAGAAATAAATCTGCTGGTTTCATCACCGAAAGACTCGCCGTCGGTATCCAAACTAGAACAATAATAAATCTCATTATGCGTTGGAAAAACACGTTTCCTCATACCCTTATCAAAAGTAAGTATCTGCGCATCAAACTCCATACCAACATTCGCTATCACGAAATCAGATGTTTTCATCTGTAAAAAATCAGAGTTTCCAGAAAGCCGTTTGCATAATTTGAACGCCATAGTTTCAATAATCGGCACGTTTATCACATTCGATAAGTGCAATAATTTCCAAAATTTATCCTCGATCTCCGAATGAGATATCCCTTTCCTAATTAGGGTAACAATCGACTCAAAAAATACTACCGAAGGAATTAACACTATAACTCTATCTTTACATTCCAGTATCTTTTTGAATATAAAGACAGCATCCCTGTGAAAAACATCTCCAGGATCCATTACTGCAATGACAAAGCTACTGTCCTCCAAAACAAAGTGTTTCATGCACAACCCAAACCATATCTCACCTCCATCAAAATTTCATTGGACGATCTCTTGTCTTTTGGCTTGTCAACTTTAAGATAGAGATCACGTATCACCTTTGGTACGCCCACTAAAGCTTTACTTTTTGCTTTCTCCAACTGTTTTTTTTGTAGATCAATCCTACTTTTACTTCCCATAACTCCATTATTGCATACTAATCAAAGCCCAACTCGGCTTTGGCCTCATCACTCATCATCTCCGCCGTCCAGGGCGGGTCCCAAATTAGTTCCAGCGTTACTTTTTTTACTCCTTTAATCTTCATCACCACCATCTTCACGTCTTTATCAATCACACCCGCCAGGGGACAACCCGGAGAGGTCAGAGTCATCTCTACCTCGACAACGCCGCCTTCTTCCCGGACATCATAAACCAAACCCAAATCCACAATATTAATATGCAGTTCCGGATCAAACACCTTTTTCAACGCCGCGCGAACCTTCGCTTCCAAATCTGTCATTCCCTAATTCTACCCTAACTCACCCTCAAATACCCCTCCACCAGCAGGTAGACACCCCAAACCGACAGAATTATCCCGATCAGCATCCATTGAGTGCTCGCCAAATAGAGATCATTTCCCGTCGCCCCAATCCCTGCCAAAACCGCCGAGACTACCGACAAATAAATCAAAAGTTTAGCGATTACCGGTTTATTTTTATCCGCAAAATCCAACTTTACTCACCTCCTCCAAGGTCATCCATACTTTGATTGTACTCACTTAGTCAATGACTTATCAAAAAATGATGAGATAGCCAACCACTACCAAAACGAGGCCCATCAATAGCCTCATCCAGCGCCCGTATTTATGCTCCATTTCTTTCATTGCCACTACTTCCTTCCCCGCCCCCATTACCGCCAAAACCACCATCAAGGGCAGAATGAAAATCAGATTGTAATAAAGAAAATAGGCGAGGACTAGCGCCATTGGTAAACCGGATCTCGCAATCACCGTCGCCGTTCCGACATAAAGCGGCAGCATGCACGGTGTCGAAAAGGCGGTTACCGCCACCCCCACCAAAGCGGCCATCGGCAGACTCATCCTCGCCATCAGTTGGTTTATCTTCTTGCCACCGAAGTCCGGCATCCGCAAATGAATCGGAGAATCAGGCCAGATCCCGTCTTTGATCTGAATCAATCCCGCCAAAAAGATCACCCCACCGATAACATACTTGAAAACACTGGCCAACCACAATCTCTGCAAGTAAAAGGCCAAGCTATAAAACAGTAGACCAATAAACAAATAGGTGGCGAAAACAGCGCCGATATAAACTGCCCCCAACTTCCACAAATAATATTTATCCTTTTTATTTTGCCCAAAAACCAGCAGGTATCCCAAAAAGGTAATCATCATCCCGATACCGCAGGGGTTAAGACCATTCGTGATTGCCGCTAACGTCAAGGAAAGAAGCGAAATTGACATTTTATTTCAACAACTCCTTAACCCTATCTAAGACAAACGACGCCGCCACCTGTTCGCCGTTAACAAAATAAGTTGGCGTCCCGGCCAGTTTAAGCCGACTTCCCAAAGACGAATCAACCCCCACCGCCTCATCCGTTTCTTTACTAAGATATTTCTCCCGAAATTGGTCCTCCGCTAACCCCAAATCTTTCGCGTACGAAACAAACTTATCATCCGGATTACCCAGATCAGACCATTCCGTTTGTTTGTCAAACATCAGCGCCATCATTTCCCAACCCTTACCCATCATCCGGGCCGCCTCCAGCGCCCGCGCTCCCTTCCAGGCGTTTTTATGGATAGTGGTCAGGGGAAAATGCCGGTGAACAAACTTCACCCCGGGCAGTAAGCGAAGCGCCACTGCCATCGGTTCGGCCGCCTTGCAGGCCGGACACTGGATATCCGTAAATGCCGCCACCGTTACTTTAGCTTCGCCCGTAGTTACCTCCCACCTCGCTCCTTCAGTCAACTGCTCCACCGGTACGGTTATCGTTTCACCGCCGCTACCGGATAGCTTGGACAATCCCACCGCCATCAAAATCACCAGCCCGACACTCGCACCAAATACACCGAGTATCGTCTTCCAATTCTCCATTCAAACATTGTACAAGAATCGATTATGCGGTGCAGGGGCATCCGAAAACCGCGCGGAACGACTCCTCGTATTCACGAGGCGAGGTGAGCACGGATTTTTGCGATACCCCGAACCGTAAACCACTTACTTCGGCCAAATCTTTTCTCCTGTGGTTACCTCAATCACCTCAATCGCCGCCGTCGGACAGCTCTGGGCCGCCAACAGTTTCTCGCTGTCGACGTTGCCGTCCTGGTCAATAATGTCCGCTTTGTTGGCGTCGTTTAGTTTGAAGGTCATCGCCGCCACCGCCACGCAGGACGCCGCCCCGATGCACTTATCATTAATCACTTTTACCTGGTACTTGGTCTTTGTCGGTTTGTTTTCACTCCCAACGGTATATGTTTGGTCTGCCATAGCAAAATCTTACCATCTCTTTAGAAGGAGAACAAATCAAGCAGCCTGGAAACGAATGTTTGGTTTATCTTGACGACCTCTCCGGTCTCGGCCGAAACCTCAATCTGTTTGGCTAGATCCACCGACAACAGCCCAAACAATTTCTCCTTTTTTGTCCCCGCCAGGTCATAAACCAACTCCCCCGTCTCATTCTTTTTCAGCTCGGACTGGGGTGTTCCCGTCTTGTTTTCCGCCAGGTCATCAATTAGACCCCTCACCCGCAAATCCTCCGTCACCGTTCCCACCCCCTTCACTTCGGTCTCCCGGCCCGTCTGGGGTGATTTCACTTTCATTTTCTTTGTATCGACATCGATCACCACCGGCAGGTTCGTTCTCACCCTCTCTCCCTCGTGCTCTACTTCAAGCTCCCCGTCAACCGACTCAATTTTTACCCCGTTCTCGACTTCTACCTCCACCTTGTCATCTTCAGCCTTATTTATCAGCCTCTCCCTTAGCACTTCTTCCTGCTTCTTTTCCACCTCTATCCTCTGCTTCATTGTCTCTCTTTGCGATTCCGTCAGGGACCCTTCCTTCGTCTTCTTCTCCAGTTCTTTCAGCAAAGTCTCCCTCGCCTTTTGCTTCTTTTCCACCGCCGCCTTGTTCTCCCGGCGCTCCTGCTTCACCTCAACTTTTGGTTTATTTCCACCCGTTACTTCCACCTTCAAATTCTCCCGCTTAATCCCCATTTCCTTCTTAACCGACTCTGCCTTCTTTTCTTCCCGTTTTACCTCTTCCCGTCCTCCTCTTTCATCATTATCGCCCAGCACCGCCTCCCGATAACCAGTCACTATCCCCGATTTACTAATGGTCACGGTATAGGCACTGGCACCTTTTACCGCCAAGGCCAAAATCAAACCAAACACCAAGGGAAATAAGACAATTTTTCTCTTCATCTACTCCACGATATCACATCACCAGAGAAAATTTCTAGAAGAATTTTTCAAAGTGGACGTCCTCCCGCCTTACCCCCAACCCCGAAAGAGTAACCGCCACCTCCTCAATCATCTGTTGATTCCCGCACAAAAAGGCCTCCCAGCCTTCCCAACTAACCCGGTGCTTGATTAAACAATCATTGACGTGGCCGGAACAGGCAGACCATTCTTTAGTCGGCTTCGACAATACCACGTCAAACTTAAAATTGGGGTGGTCTGCTTCCAGCTTTTTGAATTCGTCTATCCAAAACAAATCTTCTTCGTATCTCATCCCCCAGTCCAAATGGATTTCATCCGTAAAACCCCGCTTCTCTAGCAGTTCACGGATCATCGGTCGAAAAGGCACGATCCCACTCCCCGTCGCTACAAAAAGCACTTTCTTGGGAGAAGGCGGCAGGGTAAAACGCCCCAGCGGCCCCAACACTTCAACGCTATCGCCCAGCTTAAGTCCCAAGATATATCTACTTCCTGCCCCCATCGGTCCAACGTCAACCAATAACTCGATCACTTTCCCACCAGGGGCACTGGCAATCGAGTACGACCGCCTCGTCCCGTCCTCCGCCACTTTCAGGCTGACATACTGACCGGCTAGAAAGGGGTAGTCATCAGGAAATTCAAATGTCACCAACCAACAATCCTTGGCCAGATTTTCTTTCTTAGTTACCTTGGCTGTCAGTTTTTGCGGAGGCATAGCCTTATCTTACTCCGGTCGTAAATAGTTTTAGAATCGCGTTGTAGGCCAGGGTGGCGCACTTCATCCGCCCGGCGTTAATCTCCCCGCCCAATAATCCCACCACCCCATCAACGCCAAATTTCTCCAAATCACTTTTGTCCATCCCGACTACCTCCTCGGACAACATACTTGCTGCCGCCGTTGAAATAGCGCAGCCCACCCCCCGCCAGCGCAGGACATGAACCCGACCTTCTTTCGTTAATGTTCCCTTAACCTCGACCATATCCCCGCAGGCAGCATTATTCTCGCGCACCGCAATGCACGGCTCCTCCAAATCGCCAAAATTCCTTGGGTGCTTGTAGTGATCAATTATTTCTTGACGGTAATCCATAAATCTTAAATCTGAAATATCTTAGGCACTTCCCTAATTTTCTCGATCAGAAAATCAATTTCCTCTTTGCTGGTATAGACATAGAAGCTGGCCCGCGCCATCGCCATTTCCTTAAATCTCTCGACGATCGGCGCCCCGCAATGCTGGCCCGACCGAACGGCAATGCCGTATTTATCCAAAACCTGGGCCGCGTCATGGGCATGTACCCCCTTAACATTGAAGGTCAACACCCCGCCTCTTTCCTCGGCACTTCTTGGTCCATAGATCGTTACCAGTCCTTTTTTCTCCAACTTTCCCATCTGCCCCAGAGCGTAGCCGATCAATTCCTTCTCGTGTTCGCGGACATTCTCCATCCCCAAATTAGTCAGGTAATCTACCGCCGCGCCCAATCCAATAATACCGGCAATATCCGGCGTCCCCGCCTCAAACTTCGAGGGTGGCCCCGCCCAGGTCGTCCCCGTTAATTTAACCTCGCCAATCATATCGCCCCCATATAGAAACGGTTTCATCCCCTCCAAAATCTCTTTTTTGCCCCAAATTACTCCGCTCCCCGTCGGACCCAGCATTTTATGTCCCGAGAAGGCCATGAAATCTGCCCCCAGTTTGGCGACGTCCGTTTTCATATGCGGCACTAACTGCGCCCCATCAATCACTAATTTCGCCTGCGGTGCTTTTTTCTTTATCAAAGCGGAAATTTCAGCCAGCGGCGTGATCGTTCCCAAAACGTTGCTTACCGCTGTCACCGCCACCAACTTTACCCTTTCATCCAAAAGGCTGGCCAAGCCCCCCGTTGTTACCGTCACCCTTCCCGTTAATTGAGTTGTCCCCGCGCCATCCAAAATTAGCCGACCCTCATTGTCGATCTCGATTATCCGCAAGTGAGCCCCAACCTCCTCACATAATATCTGCCAGGGAACCAGGTTCGAGTGGTGTTCCAGCAGTGAAACGACCACCACATCTCCTTTTTTGATATTCTCTCTCCCCCAGGTATAGGCAATCAGGTTTAGTCCCTCGGTTGCGTTTCTGACAAAAACTACCTCCTCCGTCTTGGCGTTGATAAATTTGGCCACTTTCCCCCGGGCCGCATCCACCATCGCTGTCGCTTCCGCGGAAAGAGTATGGACTCCCCGGTGGATATTGGCGTTGTGCTTGGTATAAAAATCATTGATTGCCTCCAAAACCTGCTTTGGTTTCTGACTCGTCGCCGCGCTATCCAAATAAACCAGGGGGGCATCACCAACTTTTCGGGAAAGAATTGGGAAATCAGCTCTAACTTTTCTTATATCAAACATATCTCTATTATCCTACTAGTTTTCCAGTCAGTTTGGAAACAATCATCGGATCCTCTATTCGGGCCACCACCTCAGACAAAAAGCCTTCGACGATCAAGTCCTCCGCTCCCTTTCGACCGATACCCCGACTGGCCAAATAAAACAACTGCTCCTCATCAATTTTTCCGACCGTCGCCGCGTGACTGGCTTTGACCTCGTTCGCCTCGATCTCCAATTTTGGTTCGGCCACCGCCTGGCTTAGGCCGTCCAGAAGTAGCAAGCGCATCTCCAAAAAGTCATCGACTCCGTTTGCCCCCTTATCAATCTTGATCATTCCGGTAACCTGCACCCTCGCCCCGTTTTTAGCCACTCCCCGCACCATCACCCGACCAAAGGTATTGCCCACTTTGTGATCAACCAGAATTTTTAGATAATAATCACCCGGCTGATCAGCAATAATGAGCCCCAGCACCTCTTCTTCACTTCCTTTCTTATCAAAATTAACTACCAACTCTTTCTTCCCCGGCTCGGCCATGATGACTACTGCCTGTTTTTTCATCCCACACTCCCTTCCATCTCCAGTTCCACCAGGCGGTTCATCTCGACCGCGTATTCCAGCGGGATTTGTTTCATCACCGGCTCCAAAAAGCCATTCACAATCATCGCCTCGGCCTCATGTTCGGACAGTCCCCGGCTCATCAGGTAAAACAGCTGTTCTTCGCCAACCTTAGAAACCGTCGCCTCGTGTTCCAGGCTAACGTCATTTTCCAAAATAATATTGGTCGGATACGTATCCGACCGGCTCCGCGAGTCCAAAATCAAGGCGTCGCAAACGACTTTGCTTTTGGCCCCCTTGGCCCCCTTATTGATCTTCACCATTCCCCGGTAGGTCGCTCTGCCCCCATTCTTACTTATCGATTTAGAAATAATCTGACTCGTCGTCTCCGGTGCCAAGTGGATCATCTTTGCCCCCGCGTCCTGATGCTGCCCGGAGCCCGCCATCGCAATCGAGAGCGTCTCCCCCCTCGCCCTTCTCCCCGCCAAAATGCAGGCCGGGTACTTCATCGTCAGCCGGGAACCAAGGTTGCCATCAATCCAGCGCATCTCACCCTCCTCCTCCACCCAGGCTCTCTTAGTTACCAGATTAAACACATTTCTGTACCAATTTTGAACCGTCGTATATTGCACCCGTGCCCCTTTCTTGACAATAATTTCCACCACCGCCGCGTGCAGCGATCCCGACGAGTAAGCGGGCGCGGAACAGTTGTGCACCGCCACACCATTGGCAACATACGACTCATCGTCTTCGACACCAAAGTTGTAAACATCAACCATCCTTACCTTTTTCTTTTCGATACTCTTTATCGGCAAATACAGATAATCGTTGTCGATACCAAACATCGAGGCTCTGTGCTTCCCATTCATTTTATCGGAAACTTTTATCCCCACTTTCTCACCAAACAGTTTCATCTGATCACCGGAAACGCCTAAGGTATACATTGTCCTCCTGCCTTCCCCGCTTCTGTCTCTAGCATTCATAAAAGCCGCGATTCCCAACCGGGTGAGTACTTTCCTCATCCTTCTCGCTAGAACCTCCGAGGTGGTATTTATCCTAAATGTCTCCTTATATCCGGATTTATGTGCCCGGTTGTAATAATTACCATCTCCCCGAAACCATCCCCTCACCAATTCTCCCTGAATCATTGGATCAACAGATATCATCCAATCTGGAATCGTCTTCAGGTAATTTCTCTTCCCAAATTTTTCAAATATTCGACACAACTTAACCGAGCAAAACACAACGCTTGTACCATGGTTTTTCTTATGTTTTGATTCCAACGATTTTTCCACCCCAAAAACATTCTTCACCAGTTGTTTCACATCCTCGATATATTCTCTTTCGTCATCCGCAAAAGAAAAATTCAGATACGCCCCACTGCTAATACTCCCTTCAGCCAGGTAATAGCCAATCAATCGAAAGAAGTCTCCCGACAAGGCAACTTCCACCTTTTCGGAAACATAAGACCTCTTTTTTCGATCCCATTTCTTGACTTCAAAACGATAACTTCCAGACGCCTGCGTCATTCTTTCAACCGGCATAACCAGATAGTCGTGTTTATTTAATTCACCAGGTTTAAGCCACTCTTTTTCCCATCTCTTATTTCTGTTTCGGTCTCTTTTCCTTCTCACCACCAGAATCGGATGCTCATCCGTCACCTCCAGCATTTCGGTCGAATCGCCATAATATCTTATCCGATATAGATCTCCGGAATACTTTCTCTTTTGCAGATGGTTTACTTTCCTGAACCTACCTTTATGGGTCAAAACCTGATCATCATAGCCAATATCTTCAATGTTCATTCTTCCATCAACCGTTTCTACTTTCGCCCCAGCCGTAAAACAACCCTCAACGTAGTGCACCTTGCTCCCTTCGTCGGCAATAATGAGCGTCCTCTCAAACTGACCCGCATTTTCCGCGTTAATTCGAAAGTAGGCCTGCAGGGGTAAGCCCACCTCAACGCCCTTGGGAACATAAATAAAGGAACCGCCCGACCAGACGGCGCTATTTAGGGCCGCCAGCTTATTGTCGGCAAGCGGTACGATCGTCCCAAAATATTGTTTTACCAGTTCCGGATATTGGACCAGTCCCTCATCCATTCCCAGGAAAACAACTCCCTTGGCCGCCAAACTTTTTCGCAATGAACCATAGACAACTTCGCTGTCGTATTGCACTTTCGCCCCGCCGAGCATCTCCCGTTCCGCCTGGGGTACACCGATTTTCTCAAAAGTTTTTCTGATCGCATCCGGTACTTCCTTCCAGGTCTTACCCGTTTTTTCTGTCGGTTTCAAATAATAGAAAATCTCATCCCATTTGATCAAAGACAAATCGCCGCCGAAATTTGGCAGCGGCATTTTGTTATAAACAGCAAACGCTTTCAGGCGGTATTCCTTCATCCAAAGAGGCTCGTTTTTCCGCGTCGACAGATCAATAACCAACTTCTCCGTCAGACCCCGACCCGATCGATAGGCATAGTCAATCTTATCCCTGTGCCCCAACCGATACGTCTCCGACAATGTCTTGACCGTGTCCTGGTCAAGTTTCACGATCTTGGCAAACCTACTCATATTGCTTGTATCCAGACTTCTCTAACTCGGCCACCAACTCCCCACCCCCCTCTTTGGCAATCCTCCCTTGTTTCATCACCAGCACCCGATCCGGCTTCAGATACTTCAGCAGTCTTTGATAGTGGGTAATCACCAAAATTCCGGTCTGCTTCTTTTTGGCCATAAAGGCCGTCCCGGTAGCCACAATCTTTAAAGCGTCAATATCTAACCCCGAGTCGGTTTCGTCCAGAATAGCGTACTTTGGCGCCAGAATCCGCATCTGCAGAATTTCCATTTTCTTTTTCTCTCCACCCGAAAAACCCTCGTTTAGACTTCGTTTAAGCAGTTCCCCATCAATGGCCAGTTCTTTCGCCTCCGCTTCAATCCGCCTTTTCACTTCCAAAGCCGAAACCGACTCCCCCCTGGCCCGCAAAGACGCCAACAGGGCTTCGCGGACCGAGACACCGGGAATCGAGACCGGATATTGAACCGCCAAAAACAGTCCCGCCCGGCTTCGCGCGTCCGGCGTTGCCGTCGTCATATCTCCGCCATCCAGATCGACACTTCCATCAGTAATTTCATAACTCGGGTGTCCCATTAGCGCCAAGGCCAGTGTCGACTTTCCACAGCCATTCGGACCCATCAAAGCCACCACCTCACCACGCGCCACCGCTAGGCCCACTCCACCAAGAACTTCCTTGTTGCCTATTTTTACCTTTAACCCTTTTACCAAAAGTGCCATCTTACTTTTTCCCTCCGATCAAATCGGCCACGCTATATTTTTCCATCACTTGCCCCATTTGATAGGTAAAACGGAGCATAAAACCTTTCTGCCAACAGCGATCCTCGATCGGGCAATTTCCCGGCCGAGGATCGCTGTTG